>Ga0182021_10011887_pt1 | contig 10346 bp, 5 predicted proteins | sample 612E3MmetaG_FD_120493 | JGI IMG/M metagenome (GOLD analysis project Ga0182021, IMG submission 120493) | Permafrost microbial communities from Stordalen Mire, Sweden - 612E3M metaG (Illumina Assembly) | ecosystem: Environmental > Terrestrial > Soil > Wetlands > Permafrost | place: Sweden... | reverse complement strand
TCGCGGTACTCGAAAGGCACAAACACGTCGCGAGGGTCGCGGCCGGGTCGCGCGAGCTCATGCACAATGTCGTCAAAGGTATACGGCCCGAGCTCCTCTCGAATATCGCCGGCCGCCTTGACCTGCTCGACGCCGGGCCCGAGCAGATCGCCCACGCTCTTGCCGAGCCGCGTTGCCAGGCCCTCGATCAGCGCGTAGCGCTCGGGATGAACCGCCGTGTTGTCCAGCGGGTAGTCGCCGCCAGGGATGCGCAGGAACCCAGCGGCCTGCTCGAAGGTCCTCTTCGTGAAGCGCGAGATCTCGAGGAGCTGCTGCCGGGTGCGGAACAGGCCGTTCGCAGCGCGTCGCTCCACAATCGCCTTGGCCAGAGCCGGCCCCAGCCCAGATACGTGGGCGAGCAGGTGCGTCGAAGCAGTATTGAGGTCAACACCCACCTGGTTCACGCAGCGGTCAACCACCTGGTCCAGACTGCGCTTGAGCCAACTCTGCGACACGTCATGCTGGTACTGACCAACGCCGATGCTCTTGGGGTCGATCTTGACCAGCTCGGCCAGCGGGTCCTGCAATCGGCGCGCGATCGAGATCGCTCCGCGCACGCTGACGTCCACCTCGGGAAACTCCTCGCGCGCCACCGCGCTGGCACTGTAGACGCTGGCCCCAGCCTCGCTGACCAGCACTACCGGCAGGGTCTGGCCGAGCTCCTTTACGGTCGCGCTCAGGAAGGCCTGCGTCTCGCGGCCGGCGGTACCATTGCCTACAGCGATCGCACGGATCTCCGTCTTGGCGAGCATCTCGGCGAAGAGTTTCTTGCCTGCTTCCTTCTCTTCGTCCGTGCGCAGCTTGATCGTCGTGCTGGCGATGAATTGGCCCCCATCGGTGACCACGGCGAGCTTGCACCCGGTGCGCACGCCCGGATCGACACCGACCACGGCCTTGGGACCATAAGGCGAGGCCAGCAGGAGCTGGCGCACGTTCTCGGCAAAGACCGTGATCGCAGCGGCGTCTGCGACGTCCTTGAGGGCCTTGTGGACCTCGTTCTCGATGGCCGGTACCACGTAGCCCCTGAGCGCGGCGCGCGCCGCCTTGCGCAGCAGTTCGGCGCCGGGCGAGTCAGGAACGGCCAAGGCCGCGGCCTCAAACGGCGCGAGCAGCCGCACCTCGAACTCCGCATCGTCGCTGGCGCCGCCCATGGTCAGCACCAGCTCGCCCTCCAGCCACCCGCGCCGCACGGCCAGGTAGCGGTGGGAGTGCTCGGGCTTCATGAGGGCTGGGACCTTTTCGCCATACTCAAAATAGGTCTCGTACTTGCTGTGCGGCTTGGCCTTCTCGCCCTTGCGCGCGCGCAGCACGCCCTTTTGGAAGTAGGTGTCACGCACGAACTGGCGCAGGTCGGCCAGCTCGGTCAGGCGTTCGGTCAGGATGTCGAGCGTGCCTGTCAGCACCGCATCGAGGTCCTTGAAGCCGGCCTCCTCGTTGCGGAAGGTGAACGCCCATAGCTCGAGCGTCTGGCCCTCGAGCGGTTTATCGGTCCCATGGCCGCAGTTCCAGACCCAGTCGGCCAGGGGCTCGATGCCGGCCTCGCGCGCCAGCGTCGCGCGGCTCTTGCGCTTCGACTTGAACGGCAGATACAAGTCCTCGAGGCGCGCGCGCTCAAAGGTCGAGAGGATGGTCTCTTTCAACTCCGGGGTCAGCTTCTTCTGGCGCTCGATCTCCTCGACGATGAAAGCCTGGCGCCGGAGCAGATCGTCCCAGCGCTCCTTGGCGTCCAGGATCTTCTGGATCGCGACCTCGTCGAGGTTGCCTGTCTGCTCCTTGCGATAGCGCGCGATGAACGGGACCGTAGCGTCCTCGGCCGAGAGCTTGAGGACGGCTGCGGCGCCGGTCAGCGGAGTACCGGGGCACTGGGTCGGGAACCACGTCTCAAACGTCTGTGCTGTCACGCGGGGCAGGCTCCGTCTATCAACGCGCGGCTATGCTGCCACAGGGCGCGCAGGATTTCCAGACGACATACACAAGCTCCCTGGGGCAGCACCAAGGCGCACTCACTTCCCTGCGGCCTGGGCCAACTCGCGGGCCACGGCATCGCAGCCCGTCGGCGTCCAGTGGCCGTCGTTGGCCAGATACATGCTCTCACCTGCCCGGGCACGGGCCAGCACGCGCCGGCCAGCGTCGCTGTAAGTCACACCCAGGTCTTGCGCGAGCCGTTCCAGCGCCGTCGAGAACGCCACAGGGTACCCGAGGTCGAAGACGATCACCCGCGCACCCGCGATCGCCGCCTCGCGCTGGATCTCAGCCAAGGCGCGGCGGCTCGCCTGCCAGCCGAGGCGCTGCTCCGGCAGCGTGTCCGGCGCGAACGGCGCCGTCACGACGTCGGCCGCAGGCACGAAGTGGTCGCCGGCACTCTGCGGAACCGGAGTCTCCAACACCCGGTCGTGCGGTTCGGCAACCAGGGCCTGTAGCAGCCGGCCCGAGCGCAGCGGCAACGCCACGCGCAGAAACCAGAAGTCGAAGACACTCATGGCCGGCGCGTCGCGGTAGATCGGCCGCGCGAGCGGACGATAGCCATCTTCGGCCAGGAAGTGATCCAGCTCCTCGGGTGCGTACCAGTGCAGCGCGTCAGTCAGCTCGCCCGGCTGCGAGCACACCAGGATCAGGCGCGGCTTGAGGCGCAAGCCGACACGGCGCAGCAACTCGAGGTCCTGAATCAGGCACGCGCCCTGTTGACCCAGGTTGGCCGTGGTCATGCGGGCGGCCAAGGCGAATCGCGCCGGCACAGTCTGATCGCCCTCGACGCCTTGGCCATAGACCGCGGCCCCACCCAGCATGACCGCGTCGGCGGCCGCCAAACGCTGTCCGCGATACCCGTCGGCGTTTGTCTCGTGCGTCCACACGTGCCCGTTCCAGTACATCGTGCGACGCAAGCTCGGCCGCAGGGCCTGCGCCAGCAGGGGATCGCGCGCGTAGACGCCACCCGGCTCACCGTGATAGCCGTGTGAGACATAGTTGGCGAGCTGGCCGCGCGGCAGCCCCGGGAACAGGCGCAGCAGGCCTTCGCACCCCATGACCGCGGCGGCGCAGAACGCCATGAAGATGCAGAGCCGACAGAGGAAGGTGCGGCGGCCGCGTCGGAACTCCGACAGAGCCAGCCAGAGCACTAGCACGCCGAGCACGACCACGACCAGACCCTTGCCGCGAAAGACGCTCGAGGCGAGCCAGAGCAGGAGTAGGTAGAGCGTCGACAAGAGCATGGCAAACAGCGCGGTCATGGCCGGATCCTAGCGCGCCGCCCCAGCACCACCAAGCGCACGCGGATTCTCATGGCTTGGCCAGACCACCGCGCTCGACAGCGCTACGCAGCGAGGCCTCGTCTACGCCGTAGTCGGCCGCGCGACGCACGAGCGCCAGATGATGGCGCGTTGCTGAAACATCGCCAGCTCGCTCGGCGCGCGCAGCACAGACGAGATGTCGGGCATCGTCAAAGCCGCGCGGGCCAGCCGCAGAATCAGAGCAGCCCTCGGTTCCCTGCACGGTCTCTCGCCACTCCTTTACCCATGCGGCGTTGACCGGCAGACGCGCTGTCCAGAGGAGCGTGACGGCAGCCCATGCCAGCGTTGCGCCAAGGAAGACCCGCTGCGCCACCGCTGAGCGCCTGAGGACAGTCCATACCAGCGTCACGGTGAGGGCGAGCGCGCAGACCGCGGCAAGGCCGATCAGGCGATCGCCGTTGTGCGGCGCATCGGAGAAGGTGAAGCCCGGCCGCAGCACATGCGGCCACGTGGGCCAGTGGTCGATCCAGCGAGCACCCGTGTAGGCCGCGCTCGAGAGCGGGCTCGCGCGGCTGGTCTGGCCGCGAAAGACGACCGCCAGGTCGTCAAAGCGCGAGAGTTGGGCCGTGAGAGTGAAGACACTCCAGAGGGCCAGCAGGCCGGCCACAACCCAGCGCACGCGAAAGCGCTCAAACGCAGTCAACACGCGCGCCAGGCCCAACGCGACGAGCGGCGTGAGCGCGCTCAGCCGCCGCGGACCGTACGATTCACCGCCCCACCAGTCCACGGGGCAGGCCGAGAGGTAGAGCGCCAGAGGCACGAGGCTGATCAGACCGAGCACGAAAAGCCGATGCGCCGGCGTCGATGTCGTCGGCCTGAGCCACAACAGGCCAAAGAGCCCCAGTGCAAAGCCGGGCATCCAAGGCAGGAGGCCGTGATAGCCGCTGAGTAACAGCGACAGCATCGCAGGCCTCGTCCAGTGCAGGTACGCCCCGCCTTGCGGGACGAGCAGCCAGTGGTCGAACTGGACGTGCCAGGCCACGAGCTGGATGCCGAGCACCACGGCAAAGGCGCCGCCAGCTAGCGCAGCTCCGCACACGCGCAGGCGCCGCGAGCCCCCTCGCGTGAGCGCCGCGACCGCGGCTGGCGCGAGGGCCACCAGGAACACGCCGTCCTGCCAGCGCGTGATGGTCAAGAAGCCTGCTGCCAGGCCCGCTGCCAGCGCGTATCGCGGTCGAGGGCGCTCGATCCAAGTCAAGGTAGTCAGACAGACCACAGCCGCCAGCAGCGCGCTGGGCAGGTGTGAGTTGACCGCGCCACGCGTGCCAAAGAGCGCGAGCGGCCCAAAAACCACCGCGAGCACCGCCGCAATGCGCGCCACAGGTCGCGCAAAGCCGAGGCGCTCACAGAGCGCGATCATCGCCAGCACCGCCAGCATCAGCAGCGCCATCGAACCCAGCGCGAGCGCCACGCGCAGGCCCTGCCCGACCGGGCGATCGCTGCCGACGAGCAGCGGCCAGGCGTAGGTCGCGTGGAGCACGGCCGGGCCGATGCTGAAGGTGTTGAGCAGAGCGCCGTCGTCCGCAATCGTGGTCAGCATGCGAAGCTTCTGGTCCAGCGGGTTCGACAGCAGCAGCAGATCGTTCTGCAGCATCAGGTCGCGATCCGCAATCGCAGACCTGAGCTGCGCGACGTAGAAGCCTTCGTCCCAACCGGTCAAGGGTGGCCAACGACAAAACGTGAAGACCAGGCCAACACCGACGAGAAGCGCCGCGTGACGGCCGGCCGACCGGCGCAAGGCGAGCCAGGCAGCGCTCATCAACAGTCTGCCGCGAGCGACGACCGTGTCACCGACCAGCGCCCGAAAGCGTCGCGGTCGCGACCGGCGGGAGCCGGCGCGCAGGCACGCTCAGGGGCGCGACGTCGGGTGCCTCGGCGTGACAGACAGGGACGCGGTAGCGGCGTCCAGCGCGGATCGCTGAGGAGCGCAGGCCATTGGCCGCGCGGATCGCTGCGGGAGAGACATGGTAGCGGTGCGCCAGAAGAGCCAGGGTCTCCCCGCTGCGCGCCTTGTGCATCACGACCGGCGGCGGGGCCAGGCCCGCTGCCACGAGAAACGGATAGGCCACGCGGGCCCATTCCTGGGCGCGACGATTGAAGAAGCGCACGTGCATGTGCGTCTTGTGGCCGCGCTCGTGCTCGACAATCGCGCCACTGCGGCCGCTCACGCTGCCGAAGAGCCCGAGCAGCCATTGCTGGTTCTCGCCACTCGCCGCAGCGTAGTGATACAGCACGGCCTGGAGCTTGCGGTCCATGAAGATGTGCTCGATGTCGGTCTCGGTGACGAAGGCGCGCACCAGGGCCCAGGAGCGTGCCAGATCGAGCTTCTTCGCGTCGCCGTGGCGCAAGTCCGTGGCCGGCCCGTCGAGGAAGTACCAACCGATGTCCGCATCACGCCCGCTCTCGTGGGAGCGGTGACGGCCCAATGGACCGCCGTGCAAGAAACTCACGTCCCCTATGACCAGAGGCGGCGAACCCGGATAGCGCTCTTCGACCTTTTCCACCGCAGCGGCCAGAAAGGCGACCGTCTCCTCACTGGCCCAGGCCCGGCGAGCGTCGAGCACGCGCCACAGCGGGTTCTCCGGGATCGGCACCGCGTTGAGCAGCGCGCCGGCATCAGGTCGGCCAATGGAGAGCGAGGCAAGGGCGTGAGGATCCGTTGCCACCAAGCGACGCAGCGTCTCGGGATCTGGCGGCACCACATTCAGAGGCGCGGACTGCGCAGGCGAGGGCGGTGCAGTGACCGCAAAGGCCGGTGGCGCGGCCTCCGGAGGCAGCGGGGTCTCCGTCCGAGCGTCTGGAACACCCTCCGCAGCCAAGCCGGGCGTGAGCGACTCTGCCGGCTCGGCGACCGCCACCTCATCAACTCGCGGTGTGAAGTCACCCGCGTCCACACCGGTCGGCACCGACGCCGTCCGCGCGGGGCTGCACGGAAGAGACAACGCCACGACCGCGCAGCTCACGCGCCATGCGCAGGTCATCCAGCGGCCGGTCGTCGGGATATTTAGCAGCAACGTTGTCATCAATCGGGTTGTTAGCGCGACATTGGTACCAGAGTGGCCCGCTGCTGTCAAGGCAGGCTCGGGAGCCTGCGGGCAGACCTCGCCTGCATTTGGAGCGCCATCCTGCGCCGCAGGTGCGCTCGTCTCGGCGCATGGCTCAGCAGCAGGGTGGCTGGCCCCGGACCACGCTTGCCCGCTCGGCCCTGATCGGCGACGATGGCAACTGGGAGAGTGAAATGGCCCATGCGATTCGCGTTGGTGTGACCGCCGCCCTGTTGACGATGCCGCTCAGCGCTCAAGCGCTCGCGGGCACGGCCGAGCCGGCCTGGCTGAAAGGTTCCATGGACAAGCTGAAGACAGAGCTATCGCCGGCCATCGCGCCTGAGGAACGCCCACGCCTCGAGCGCGGGCTCACACAGGTCGCGCAGTTCTGGCAGGAGGCGGACGGCGATGCGTCGGTGTTCGAAGGCTTTGTGCGCGCGCAGTTCGCCCGCGATCAGGCTGGCCGCGACGTGATCTTCGATCGTTTCGAGCGGCTGCTCGAGCAAGTCGACGGACACATGAACGAAATCGGCCGCGAGCTGCGCAGTCAGACCGATCTCGATCTCGGCCCGATCCTACCTGTGGACGAGATCTTCTCCGGCTACGATCCGTCCGCACACATCCTGGACGACTTCTTTCAGAACAAGCTGGCCTTTGTCGTGCTCTTGAACTTCCCGCTGACGACACTCGACGAGCGCCTCACCCAGGGTCCAAGCTGGACGAGGCGCCAATGGGCCGAGGCGCGCCTGGCGCAGCGCTTCAGCAAGCGCATCCCCGCGGAGGTCGGGCTCGAGGTCGCACGTGCCTCTGCCGAGGCTGAGCAGTACATCGCGCAGTACAACGTCTGGGCGCACCACTTGGTCGATGCGCACGGGACGCGCCTCTTCCCTGCGCACATGCGGCTGCTAGCGCACTGGAACCTGCGCGATCAGATCAAGGCCGACTACGCGGATCGCCAGCAGGGCCTGGCGCGCCAGCGGTTGCTGCAGAAAGTCATGGAACGCATCGTGACGCAGTCGATCCCGGCGGCCGTCATCGACAACCCGGCGGTCGACTGGAATCCGACGACCAACGAAGTGCGCGCCTCCAGCGTCCAGGACGCGGACAACCCACCTTCTCAGACTCGACCGGCCAGCGCCGAGCGCGAGCCGGACACACGCTACGCCACGCTCCTGTCCGCGTTCCGCGCCGTGCGCAAGGTGGACCCCTACTCGCCGACGGCGCCCACGCACATCGCGCGCCGCTTCGACGAGAACCGCGAGATTCCCGAGACGCGCGCCCACGCCATCTTCGAGACCGTGCTCTCCTCGCCGCTGCTGGGACGCGTCGCGCGCTTCGTCCAGGGCCGCCTCGGACGCAGGCTCGAGCCCTTCGACATCTGGTACGACGGATTCCTGCCGCGCAGCACGTACAGCGCGGCGGAGTTGGACGCGACTGTGCGGCAGCGGTATCCGAACGCGCAGGCCTTTGAGGCGGACATCCCGCGAATTCTCGAGCGCTTGGGTTTCAGCCATGACCGTGCGCAGCTGATCGCCTCGCGCATCGCCGTAGACCCGGCCCGCGGCTCAGGCCACGCACTGGGGTCGAGCATGCGCTCGGCGCGCGCACGGCTGCGCACCCGCGTCGGCGCCGGCGGCATGGACTACAAGGGATACAACATCGCCGTGCACGAGCTGGGCCATAACGTCGAGCAGACCATCTCGCTTCACGACGTCGACCACTGGTTGCTAGCCGGCGTGCCGAACACGGCCTTTACGGAGGCTCTGGCCTTCGTCTTCCAAGGACACGACCTCGAGCTGCTCGGCCTGTCTGCGCCCGACGACAAGGCACTGGCATTCAAGACCGTCAACGACTACTGGATGACCTGTGAGATCGCGGCGGTGGCCCTGGTCGACATGGGCGTTTGGCACTGGATGTACGACCATCCCGAAGCCACGCCGGCCGAGCTACGCGAAGCCACGTTGGCCATCGCGCGCGACGTGTGGAACCGCTACTACGCTCCGGTGATCGGCGTACGCGATGTCACGCTGCTGGCGATCTACTCGCACATGATCAACAACTTCCTCTACTTGCCCGACTATCCCATCGGTCACCTCATCGCCTTCCAGGTGGAGGCCAAGATGCGCGCGGCCGGCAGCGTGGGTCAAGAATTCGAGCGCGTGGCGCGACTGGGACAGATCGCTCCGGATCTGTGGATGCGCCAAGCGAGTGGTTCGCCGGTGGGCGCTGACGCGCTCCTGGAGGCGACCGGCCGTTCGCTACGGGAGCTCGGAGCGCCGCGCTGAGCTGGCATTCGGCACGATGAGCGACGAAGGCGCCGAAGTCGTGACGATCGGCGAGCTGCTCGCCCGCATCCGCGCCAGCTACGTCGAGACTTTTGCATACCGCTTGGCCGACGCGAGCCGCGGAGGCGGCGAGCGCGTGATCCCGGAGGTCGCCGCGTGCCAGGCCGACGGCGAGATTGCCCTGGCCGGCTCGCTCGGCCTGCCAAGGCGTGTGGACGCCTGCGTTTTCGCAGACGACGCCCCGGCCAGGACCCTGCGTTTCGACTCCGAAAAGCTACTCTCCTTCGAGTCGCTGTCCTTGGTATGGGGCGATGGGCTCAAAGTCGACCTGCACCCTTTTACTTGGGACGCCTGCGCTGCGCTTCGCGTCACCGGGGCGCGCCGACCTGGGCCCGCTGCTGGCCTGGTTCCGGCGCTGGTTCGATGAAGACGACGAGCGCGGCCTGACTAACGAGTTCCCCGGCGGCGTGGTGCACTCGATCTCGGGCGCCGCAGAGGAAGGCGAAGCCTGGCTCGTCGTCGTCGATCTCGGCTCGGCTCGGCTCAAGGCATTCGAAGAGCTCCTCGACGCCGTGGCGGCGGTGGGTGCCGCGCGCGTCGTGGTCGGGCATCCGCCCCCAGCGTGAACCGGACACCGGGCCTGCCGCGTACTTGAAGCGCTCTGTGGCTTGGGACAGGATTGGCTGGCCAAGGAGAGTGGCCTCAATGAGCGACATGCGCATCACCGCCGTCGACAGCCCGCGTGATCTCAACGCCTTCATCGCCTTCCCGTACGAGCTGCATCGCCGGGATCCCTTGTGGGTGCCGCCGCTGCGCCGCGACGTGAAGGCCATGCTGGTCCCGAAGCACAATCCGTTCTTCGAGCACGCTGAGGCGCGCTACTTCTTGGCGCGGCGCGACGACCGCGTGGTAGGCCGCATCGCGGCCATCGAGAACCGCGGACACAACGAGTTTCACGAGGACCGCGTTGGGTTCTTCGGGTTTTTCGAGTGCATCGACGACCGAACAGTGGCGAACGCCCTGTTCGACGCGGCATCGACCTGGCTGGCCGAGCGCAAGCTCGACGTCCTGCGCGGCCCGGCCAGCTTCTCGACCAATGACGAGGTCGGCCTGCTGGTCGACGGCTTCGACACGCCACCGACGCTGATGATGCCTCACAATCCGCGCTACTACGTGGATCTGATCGAGGGCTCAGGGTTCACCAAGGCAAAGGACCTGTTGACGTACCAATCCACGCCCGAGAACTCCCGCCTGGACGGCCCGTTCCTCGCGCGCCTGATCAAAGGCACCGATCTACTCGCCAAGCGCTACCACATCACGGTTCGGCCGATCGAGCCCAAACGCTTCGACGAAGAGCTGGTGGTCATCAAGGAGCTCTACAACCAGGCTTGGGAGCGCAACTGGGGCTTTGTGCCCATGACGGACCACGAGATCGACCACGTCGCGGCCCAGCTCAAGCAGATCATGATTCCCGAGCTGGTGTTGTTCGTCTACGCGCATGACAAGCCCATCGGCTTTTCTGTCGCGCTGCCGGACCTGAACGTGGCGCTCAAGACGAATCCGTCGGGCCGGATGTTTCCCGGGATTCTCAAGATCCTGTGGGCCGCCCGCAACATCCATCGCCTGCGCATCCTCATGCTCCGCACGCTTCCAGAGTGGCGCAACAAGGGGATCGACGCGCTGATGTACCG
>Ga0182021_10011886_pt1 | contig 10346 bp, 4 predicted proteins | sample 612E3MmetaG_FD_120493 | JGI IMG/M metagenome (GOLD analysis project Ga0182021, IMG submission 120493) | Permafrost microbial communities from Stordalen Mire, Sweden - 612E3M metaG (Illumina Assembly) | ecosystem: Environmental > Terrestrial > Soil > Wetlands > Permafrost | place: Sweden... | reverse complement strand
GCAGCTGCATATCCAGAATAGCCAGGTCAAACACTTCGCCATGATGGATCCAGTTCAGTGCATCTCGGGCAGTAGCGGCTACTTTGGGATGAGCGCCCCACAGCTCGGTGAAATGGGTCAAAATCATACGGTTGATGGCATTGTCATCGACGATGAGTAGGCGTTTCCCTTGCAACTGTGGCTGCTTGTGATACTGCAAGGAAGAATATTCCATCATGCCTTCTTCCACCATAATTGTGAAATGGAAGGCAGAGCCTTTGCCAGGTATCCCCAAGCTTTCTACCCACATTTTGCCACCCATCAAGTCGCACAACTGGCGGCTGATCGCCAATCCCAGGCCTGATCCACCGTATTTGCGCGTGGTAGAGACATCCACCTGGCTGAACGGCTTGAAAAGACGGTCTTTCTTGTCCTCGGGAATGCCGATGCCCGTGTCGCGGACGATAAAATGTAAAGTAGTCAGCATGGATTCAGAAATACCGGCATAGACGGGTTTCTGCTGGGACTGCTCGTTTTCCAGGCCGACTTCAATGATTACCTCGCCCTCTTCGGTAAATTTGATCGCATTGTGCAGCAGGTTGACCAGAATCTGGCGCAGCCGGGTCACATCCCCAACGATGACTTCCGGCACCGCTGGCGCCATGAAATAGGCCATCTCGATCTTCTTTTCGGACGCCTTGCCGGCCATCAGGTCCAGGATTTCCTCGATACAGGAGCGCAGATCGAAGGTAGTGGCTTCCAGCTCTAATTTTCCGGCCTCGATTTTGGAAAGATCGAGCAAGTTATTGATGATGGTGAGAAGAGTCTCGCTGCTGGAACGGATGATATTGACAAAATCATGCTGTTCCTGGCTTAAATCCGTTTCAAGCAGCAGGCTGGTCATGCCAATTACGCCATGCAGAGGGGTGCGAATCTCGTGGCTCATCGAAGCCAGGAAAACCGATTGGGCGCGCACGGCGCTTTCGGCGGTAGTGCGAGCTTTTTCGGCCGCCAGGCTGATATCATGCTGAGCTTCTTCGGCTTTTTTTCTTTCAGTGACGTCAAAAATATACCAGCCAAACTGGATCACGTTTCCCTGTGGGTCCCGTGAGACCAGGGTAAAATCGTGCACCCAGCGGATTTCCCCGTCCGCGGACAAGATGCGGTATTCTTGCTCGTACGAATTGGCCCCGGAAACAATGTAGGATTCGATCTCATCCATCACCCGTTGACGGTCATCTTCGTGGACGATACTGAAATAGGTTTTTACGTTTGTAAAATCTTCGACCGCATAACCATACTGGGAGATATTCGAGGATACGTACTGCCTGGCGTTTTCGCCGCGTCCTACCTGCTTCCAAACCACTACCGGCCCGCCGGCGAACAGGTCTCGTTCGAGCCAGAGCGTGGCTTCGGCCTGGCGGCGTTCGGAAATGTCAACCAGGATAAGGATAATCGTCGTCAGGTTTCCGTTGGGATCACGCTGCGCCGATGCAGACACCTCGCCCCAGAATTGGCTGCCATCTTTTCGCAAAAAGCGCCGCTCCAGGCGATAGTTATCTATTTTTCCGCTGACCAGATCCTGCAATCTTTCCTGGCTGCCGAAAATATCGTCAGGATGCGTCTGATCTAACAAGGTAATCTGGATTATTTCATCCAGTGAATATCCGGTCATTTTTAGCCAGCAGGGATTGGCGTGAAGGTAGCAGCCCTGCGCATCCAGCACAGCCATACCCACCGCAGCCCGGTCAAAGATGGTCTGCAGCCAGGCCAACTCTCCAGTGTGGCCGGAAGCCATGCGAGTATGCCGCTCGGAGCTTGATTTAGAATTCATAGTTAAACTTAGCTCGGTCTACCTGAATTATTATACCCTAGCGATAGGGCGGCAACCGGGCGATAAGGTCGGGATCTTTGGGAATCCCCGTGGTGAACTCCCGGATTTATGGGTATGCTCATACCCATAAATCCGGGGACCTACCACGGCAAACCCCAAAGAGCCTAAGGTCGGATGTAACAGGTTGCAGTTAATTTATACTTCGATTCGGCGAAAATGCAAGCTGGCCGAGAACCGCCCAGGAACGTTTACTTTTCTCCTATCTTTTGTTAACTCATTTCTTGCAAAAAAATCTTAAGCTTAAGCCAATGGATAAGGAAAAGGTTCTTTGGGAGGGCCGTGGACTCCCAGATTTGGAGGTGTAAGCGTGCACACACTCCTACCCCTAAATCTGGAGATCTTTCAAGACATATCCCAATACCCTGATTAGAATACGGAATAAAGGAGAATTTCCTATGAACAAGATTATTGGCATTGATCTCGGAACTACCAACAGCGTGGTGGCGGTGATGGAAGGGGGCGAACCAGTTGTTATTTCTACTGCTGAAGGTTCGCGTCTGCTGCCCTCCGTGGTTGCATTTACTAAAAATGGAGAAAGACTGGTTGGTCAGACTGCTAAACGGCAGGCGGTGATCAACCCTGAAAACACAATCTACTCAATCAAGCGCTTCATGGGACGCCGCTTCGAAGAAGTAGCACAAGAGCGTAAAATGGTGCCTTATACCGTAACACAAGGCCCGAGCGGTGACGCAAGGGTAAAAAGTCCCGCGGCAGGGAAAGAATTTACCCCACAGGAAATCTCATCGATGATCCTGGGCAAATTGAAAGCTGACGCCGAGGCTTACCTGGGCGAACCGGTTTCCAAAGCGGTCATTACCGTGCCGGCATATTTTAACGACAGCCAGCGCCAGGCCACCAAAGATGCCGGTAAGATCGCCGGGTTGGAAGTACTGCGCATCATCAATGAACCCACTGCCTCTGCCCTGGCTTATGGATTAGACAAAAAGAAAAACGAGCTGATCCTGGTCTTCGACCTGGGCGGTGGCACTTTCGACGTCAGTATTCTGGAAGTCGGCGAAGGCGTCTTTGAAGTCAAGGCCACTAACGGCGATACTCACCTGGGCGGCGATGACTGGGACCAGAGCGTGCTCAACTGGGCAGCGGGTGAGTTCCAGAAAGAAAACGGCATCGACCTGCGCAAGGATCGCCAGGCGCTGCAGCGATTGCGCGAAGCCGCTGAAAAGGCCAAGATCGAGCTGTCGACGATGATGGAGACAGAAATCAACCTGCCCTATATCACGGCTGACGCCAACGGCCCCAAACATCTGCAGTTACGCCTGACCCGCGCCCGCCTCGAACAACTGACCAAAGATCTGGTCGAGCGCTGCCGGACACCTTTCGAAGCAGTTTTAAAGGATGCCGGAAAGAGCGTCAGTGAAATCGACGAAGTCGTCCTGGTCGGCGGCGCCAGCCGCATGCCGGTTATCCAGGAGTTGGTGCGCAAACTGATCAACAAAGAGCCGAACAAAAGCGTTAATCCGGATGAGGTCGTCGCCATCGGCGCGGCCATCCAGGCCGGTGTGTTAACCGGTGAGGTAAAGGATGTGCTTCTGCTGGACGTGACCCCGCTCTCGCTGGGCGTGGAAACCATGGGCGGCGTGATGACCCCGGTGATCGAGCGCAACACAACCATCCCGGCGCGCAAGTCGCAGGTCTTTTCGACCGCTGAAGATGGACAGACTGCAGTAGACATCCACGTGATGCAAGGTGAACGGCCGATGGTTGAAGACAACATGGACCTGGGCCGCTTCCGCCTGGAAGGTATCCCGGCTTCGCAGCGTGGCACGCCGCAGATCGAAGTGACTTTCGACATCGACGCCAACGGCATCCTCAATGTGTCGGCGCGTGATCAGGCCAGTGGGCGTGAGCAAAAGGTAACCATTACTGCCTCGACCAACCTGACCAAGGCCGATATCGAGCGTATGGTGCAGCAAGCGAGCAAGAACCAGAGCGAAGACCAGAAACGGCGTGAACTGGTGGAAGCTCGCAACCTGGCCGATACCGTGATCTACCAGGTAGAGAAAGCTGTCAAAGATCAGGGGAACGCCATAGCAACTGGAGCACGCTCGAAGATCGAAGGAAAGATCACCGATCTTCGCCAGGCGATTACTGGCGGTGATACCGGGCGTATCCAACGGCTGTCTGAAGAACTGCAGCAAGCAGTAGCCCAGGGGGCGCAACAGCCGGATCAAGACCGCGGCGGATCGAACGATCGCGACCATGAAGGCCGCCCTGAAGGCGACGTGGTGGAAGGCGAATTCCACGACGCATAATAGACACTAGAATTTAAAAAAACCCTGAAGGTTTCTAAAAAACCTTCAGGGTTTTTTTATTCTTTCTTCGTGATTTCTCGCCCGAATTTTATAGGTAACCTATAAAATTCGCGTCTTTCTTCCTTAGAAACGGGAACATTCTAAAAAGAAATGCGTCTATACTAATGTAAGGAGAACCCCCATGTCAAAACGAACATCTATCCTGCTGCTAATTATTGCGGCATATTCGCTATTCTCAGGAGCCTGCCTGCTTGGGCTGTTTTCTCCGATGGGGAATCCGGATAACGTGGCGACTGCCGTGGTACAAACGGTAGTCATCCGCCAGACGCAAGCTGCGCTGAACACGCTGGTGGCACAGATCACCCAGGAAGCTGCAGCGACCACTACTCCCAGCGCCACCCCACTGCCCAGTAATACCCCCACCGTCACTGAAACACCTACCCAGACGGCCTCATTGACCAACACCCCTACAAAAACACCACGACCGCCGACCGGCACGCCGGTACCCCCGACGAGTACCTTCACACCGACTTATTCGCCCATTCCCTGCTATCGAATCGGGCTGGTGAAGGATATCAGCATCGCTGATGGCACAGATCTGACTGCCGACCAATCTTTTACCAAAACCTGGCGGTTGTATAACGCCGGCAGGTGCACATGGAAAACCAATTTCGAGGTGTATTTCACCAGCGGCAACGCCATGAGCGCCCCAGCCTCGGTCAGATTGAATGATACCGTCGCCCCGGGTGAATTTACGGACGTTTCAATCCGCATGATCGCTCCGCATGACACTGGCAGGTACACCGGATACTGGCTGATCCGCAGCAGCAGCGGGGTTTCCTTCGGATGGGGCGCCAACGCTGACAGCGCCTTCTGGATAAAGATCGACGTAGTCAGACAGGCGCCGACCCACACCCACAACGACGATACTCCGGTGGATTTCATCGACGAATACTGCAGGGCCGACTGGCGTACCACGGTTGGACGGATTTCCTGCCCGAGCGCAGGGGAGAATTTTTCCAGCGGGTCGATCCAGCGCCGCCATGGCGCCACCCTGACCGGCGGTTACGAGGAAAATGAAACCCTGCTGGTAACCATCCCTAGCAGCGGCGGCTCAGGGATTATCTCAGGGCGCTACCCGTCTTTCAAGGTCGAAGATGGCGATGAGTTCACCACGATCATCGGCTGCCTGGATGACAGTCCCAAATGTAACGTCACTTTCCAGCTCAACTACAGTATCTCTGGCGGTTCGGTACAGACCCTGGCAAGCTGGAAGGAAAAGGACAATGGAAATTTTGAAAGGGTGACTGTAGATCTAAGCTCGCTGGAGGGAAAATCGGTACAGATTATCCTCACCGTGCTGAACAATGGCTCATCGACCGACGATCGCGCCTTTTGGCTGGTGCCACATATAGTCCGTTGAAAAAATACACCCTACGCTATGCGAGAACGTTGCAAACAGTATTCCACATTTATCCACAAGATTGTGGATAGACTTTCGCAAAAAAGTGAATATACTTATAATATATAAGAATCTCTTATTCTGTAAACTTATGGGAGGGAAATATGTCGCCGAAGAAACTGGTTAGACTGCCTGCGATTCAGATCGCGCTCAAGGTGCTGTTGGCCTTGATCCTTTTAGCTGCCATGGTCATCCCATACCGGTCGATGACTGCAACCGCGGCTCCAATCCCCACATTCAATATTACCGATGTAACCGTAGATGATTCGGTAACCATCCAGACCCAAAACTATCCCGCCAATCAGACCTTTACTGTGCGCATGGGCAGTTTTGGCACGCTCGGTGTCGGCGGCATTGTGGTGGGCTCGTTTGACTCGGGCAGCGGTGGGTCATTCAGCGTGACCTTTACCATCCCGGACGCCCTGCACGGACGCAGCCGCATCGCCATCCGGGCTGATAACTCGCAGGGCTTTTTCAGCTTCAATTGGTTCTGGAACAACACCTCGTCTTCTTCCAGCAGCAATACCGAAACCGCCACTACGACCCATACCCATATGGCCTCAGCACAGGGTATCGGTATTCCAACCTTCTCCATCATCGATGTGAGCCGGGATGACAGCGTTATCTTCCGGACGCATAATTTCCCGGCCAACCAGGACTTTACCGTGCGCATGGGCAGGTACGGTACGCTGGGAATTGGTGGGATTGAGGTGGGCAGTTTCAATTCGGGTGACGGCGGCAGCTTCGATAAGACCTTTGATATCCCGGACTCCTTGAAAGGCTTGAATCGCATCGCCATCCGCGCCGATAGTTCGCAAGGTTTCTTCGCCTTCAACTGGTTCTGGAACAATACGGTCAATGTTGAGAAGAAAACCTCCTCCAGCGAAGAAGAATCCAGCTCGACGTCTTCGACCAATACCGAGGAAAGCAATACAACCACCCCAACGGTTGTCGCTTTCCATGGCATCCCGACTTTCAGCATTTCAGCAGTTTCGCGGGATAATACGGTCACCATCGTAACCAATAACTTCCCTGCCGGGCAGACGTTCACCGTGCGCATGGGCGCGTTCGGTTCGCTGGCCGTGGGAGGCATGGAGGTGGCTACCACTGATTCGGGCGACGGCGGCTCTTTTACCGCCACCTATACCGTCCCTGATGCGCTAAAAGGCAGCCAGCGTATCGCCATCCGCATGGACAGTCCCCAAGGTTTCTTCGCCTTCAACTGGTTCTGGAACAACACCACCAATTAAGACGAGTAATTTCCCAAAAGTGCTTACGCCGGGCCAGGTGGCCCGGCGTTTTTATTCCCAGATCAAGAAAATCCCCGGCCTCTCAAAAAAGCCGGGGATTTATGTGGCCTGTAAATATCAAGACCTTTACGGCAAAGGTGCGTAAAACACCTGGTTTCCGTAGGCCACAAAGGCACGCCGTGTGGCGGACAGATCTGGCATAACGGCAAAGGCTGAGGGAAAGGTGTTGGGCAGCGGATAATCCCCATCCGGGTCAGGCACCAGCGCCTGCTGCATGCCCAATGACAGGCTGAAGTGATAAAGCGCCGGCTTTTTGATGTCCATCAGGTAAATAGAATAAGGCTGGGCAATCAGCATCTGGGTAAATTGAGTATTGGGGAATTTAACCGGCCGCGGATCGCTGCCCGGGCGTTCGTCCATGTAGGGAAAAGGAGTAATACACTTCGTTGGAGAACTGCCGAAATTGCTGTAGGTACAACGCGTCATCGTCCCATTACTGTGCAGCAGGTACAGGTCGTCCGAGTAAATGATCAGATCAACCGTGTCACTGATGCTGGGCACATCGTTGCCAAAAAACAGCGAGGGAGCATCGCCAAAACCCAGCGAGGTATCGCCCCTAAAGATCCACACGGCAGAAAGCTTGGTATCCAATACGTAAAGTGAATGGCCTGAGAATGTGATGCCGGCAATGGCGCCCCAATAGCCTTGCGGCTGGGGCAGCATTTTTGACAGGGGAATATCCCCGGGAGTACAGTACAAAATATTGCCATTGGCATCAATTGCCAGCAGAGTAGCTTTATTGGGAGCATCGGGTGGGATGGCGGTAATATCAATCAGCGGCCCAACGATGATTCCCCCGCCGGCCGGGCCCTGCCCGCATTTGAACTGTGGGTCGACCTGATAACCCTGCCCGGTCATGAACAGGCGCAGCACACGGCCCTGGGTGCTATCCAACAGATAAACATCTGTGTCGGTGGCTACCATGCGGGTAATATTGATTGACGAAGCAAAACCGCCCGGTATCGCCGGGATCATGTTCAGGCGGATAACGCCATCCAAATTATCCAGGGCTTGCTGGGCGCGCTTGTGCAGCGCCAGGATCGCTGGGGTGCTCCCATAAACTTCAGCTTTATTAACAAACTGGAGCGCCTGGTTCCAGTCGTTGTGCTGGAGGCTGGGAGTTTTATCCTTGACAGCCTGACTGGCGAACTGCTGGGCCTGCTGCATATATAACTGCTGCTCCACTGACTGTCCCTTGCGGAAATAGACTGTTCCGGCGACTGCAGTGACCAGCAAGGGCACCAGAATAGCAATAAACAACAGCGCCGCAGGTGAAATACTGGGAAGCTCCGTCGAGGTCCCTGGCATCAACCTGGACAGCAAGGTCTGGCCGCTCTGGCTGCTCTTCTGGCGCGCCCGGCGTCCGGCAAGCCACATAACCGCCAGCCGCTGGCGCAGGGTTGGCCCCACTTTTTTCGGCAGCGGTGGCGCGCTGGGAGCGGCAGGCGCAGCAGGTGGTGGAGTAGGAGTAGGATTGACAGGCTTGGGCCGTCGAGCCGCCCGGCGGTCCACTGGGCGAGGTTCGGGTTCAGCCTGGGGTTCTCCGCCGATAAAGACCCCGATTTGGGCTTCCTGAGCCGGTTTTACTGTTTCCACAGGGCTGGTGGTGCTGATCGGCGGCTGGACTGGAGATTGGACCGGTACAGGTCGTGAAGGCCGTTCCCTGGATGGTGCTGCCTTGACGGGTGGCGTGTCAGATATTTCCTCAGTATCCACCAGGGAAGTGCCGGCGGGTTCAGAATTTTGCGAAATCGGCAGGCTGGTGCGCAGCCTGAGTCTGTGAACCTGGCCTTTGCCCTTCTGGAGCTGGACAACGGCGGCCTCGAGGTTGGGACCGCTGTGGCTGAGCAGGCGGCGGCGCAAGTGATCCAGGGTGAGCTGGGTGCTGTTCATCAGGGCAGCCGGCGTCCAGCCAGCCGGAGGGTTAGCAGACAGCAATAATACGTCGCCCGGCTGAACCTGCTCCTGATAATAGCGCAGATTGATCGTACGGCTGACCCCAGCCCCCTTGCCGGCAGTATACAGATCGCTGAACTCCTGCACGTGGTCACGGGTCATCACGTAAGAATGCGTGGGTCCGACATGCACGAGGTAAAGCGATTCGTGATGGAACACCGCCAGGTTGAATATACCAACGGCCTGCACGCCTTCACGGGCGCTGCGCAGGTTGCGTTCGAGTAAAAAGGCGTTCAACTGTTCGGCCACGCTACGCATTCCTGAGGTGACCGTGCCGGTGGATTTGAAATAAGTTTTCGTCAGGCTCTGAAACAGATCTTCCTGCTCGGCAGCCGGGAAACTATCGCTGACTGACAGGCTTAACAGCATAATCAGCAGATCTTCCGAACGGATGCGACTGGCGCCGCGCGGGGCTGTCGCCGAGAATAGCCCCGGAAGATCAGGCAGGTTTTGATTATTAGTCAAATGGAGAGAAAACAAGAACAGGTCAAACACGCTGTTTAACCACCACCCGAAGGAAAATTACTTCTTAAATGTCATTATACAACGAATTTCTCGGAATTTGAGATGCGAGTGCATAGGCACTCTGAGAGTTGCCGTGGTAGGTCCCCGGATTTAGGGTTGTGAGCGGGCAAAGTCCCGCTCACAACCCTAAATCCGGGAGTTCACCACGGGGATTCCCAAAGACCCAGTGCGAAAACGCACTTGCACCTCAAATTCTGGACTTTTCGTATTCCATGTATAATCTTAAGAGAAAGGAGAAGAATTAAGATGGCCTCAATTTCTATTGAAGAAAGGACTCTTCCCAGGCTGCAAACTCGGCGGTTGGTGATCTTCCTGAGTTTTGCCTTTGGGATTGCCTGGGCGACCGGCCTGGTTATCTATTTGACCGGCGGCCTGGACAACAGTCCTGTGCTCGTCCAGAGCCCACGAATTACTCTGGCACTGGTTCTGCTTGCAACGGTGTATATGTGGGCGCCGGGGCTCAGTCATATCCTTACCCGCCTACTGACCCATGAAGGCTTTCACGATCTTTACTTGCGCCTAAATTTCAAGCGCGGCTGGCCATTCTGGTTAGCGGGTTGGTTCTTACCAGGAATTTTGACCATTCTGGGTATACTGGTTTATTTTGCGGTTTTCCCCGCTCAATTTGATCCAAATTTCTCCACACTGCAGCAATCGCTGAACAATGCCGCCAGCGCCACAGGGCGGACCTTGCCGATCACGTCACAAACCTATTTGTTGATTCAAATCGTCACGGCGATGGTGTTAGGCCCGATCCTCAATTTAATAGCCGTATTCGGCGAGGAATTCGGTTGGCGGGCATACTTACAGCCCAAGCTGATGCCGCTGGGCACCCGTAAGGCCGTGGTGATTACCGGCTTGATCTGGGGAGTCTGGCATTGGCCAGTAATTGTCATGGGCTACGAATACGGTTTTAATTATTGGGGCGCCCCGGTGGTTGGGCCGCT
>Ga0182021_10011885_pt1 | contig 10346 bp, 8 predicted proteins | sample 612E3MmetaG_FD_120493 | JGI IMG/M metagenome (GOLD analysis project Ga0182021, IMG submission 120493) | Permafrost microbial communities from Stordalen Mire, Sweden - 612E3M metaG (Illumina Assembly) | ecosystem: Environmental > Terrestrial > Soil > Wetlands > Permafrost | place: Sweden... | reverse complement strand
GACGTCCTCGGCAAGGCGGGAGATGTCGATGCCGACCTGCGCGCACACGTACGCCGCCTCGGCGACGAGGTCGCGGGCGGAGGTGCCGTCGATCGAGTTGGAGACGGAGCCCGAGAAGCCGAGTTCCGCCGCGACGGCCTCGGGATCGAGTCCCAGGGACGTACCGGCGAGGGCCGCGGACCCGTACGGGCTGATCGCGAGCCGCTTGTCGAGGTCTGCGATGCGCTGGAGGTCGCGGACGAGCGGCCAGGCGTGCGCGAGGAGCTGGTGCGACAGGAGGACGGGCTGGGCGTGCTGCATGTGCGTACGTCCCGGCATGGGCACGCCGAGGTGCGTCGACGCCTGGTCCGCGAGAGCCTGCGCCACCCCGATGACGTCGCCGCGCAATGTGGCCATCGCGTCGCGGAGGTACATCCGCACCAGCGTCGCGATCTGGTCGTTGCGCGAACGGCCCGCGCGGAGCCGACCGCCCAGCTCGGCCCCGAGCCGTTCGGTGAGGCCGCGCTCCAAGGCACCGTGGACGTCCTCGTCGGTCGGCAGCGGCCCGAAGGCGCCCGACTCGACGTCGGTCGCGAGACCGTCGATCCCCGCGAGGAGCCCAGACAGCTCGTCGTCGGTCAGCAGCCCGGCCCCCTTGAGTGCGCGAGCGTGCGCGCGCGAACCCGCGAGGTCGTACAGCGCCAGCCTCCAGTCGAACTGCGTCGACTGCGACAGCGCGAACATCGCGTCCGCCGGGCCGCCGGCGAACCGGCCACCCCAGAGCACCCCGTGGGTCATGCGACTCCTTCCGAGCCGAGTGTGAGCAGCCTCTCGGCCACCGCTTCGCCGCCTGCGCCGTCACGCGTCACGAGCAGCACCGTGTCGTCACCGGCGACGCAGCCGAGGACATCGTCCCAGCCCGCCCGGTCCATCGCCGATGCGAAGTACTGAGCAGCCCCCGCAGGGGTCCGTACGACGACGAGGTTGCCCGACGCCTCGGCCCGCAGCAGCAGGTCGGAGCACAGCCTGGCGAGGCGCGAGTTGCCCTCCGGCATGTCGAACGCACTGTCGTCGGTGATCGCGTAGGCGACCGCGCCGTCCGCCCGTCTGACACGTACGGCCCGGAGCTCCATGAGGTCGCGCGACAGGGTCGGCTGCGTCACCTCGAAGCCCTCGCTCGCGAGCATCCGGCGCAGCTCGGTCTGCGAGGTGACCACGTGCGTCGCCACGAGCTCGGTGATCCGCGCCTGCCGCCGAGCCTTGGGCAGGTCGGCGTGCTTCATGCTGCGAGCGCTCTCTCGTACAGCGCGGGCCACGCGGCCACGAACGGTACGAGGTCGTCGGTGGTGATGATGAGCGGCGGCGCGAGCCGGATCCGGTCGGGACGGGCGGGGTTGACGATGAAGCCCGCCTCGAGCGCCGCGGCGGCGAACGCCGGAGCGACCATCCGCGCGAGCTGGACGCCCCGAAGGAGGCCACGACCATGCACGGCGACGACGCCGGGCAGACCCGTGAGGTCCTCGGCCAGCTGGTCGCCGACCGCGTTGATCTGCGGCAGGAGCGGCTCGAGGATCCCCAGAACCGTCAGGGCGGCACGTGCCGCGAGAGGGTTCCCGCCGAACGTCGAGCCGTGCATGCCGGGCTGGATGAGGTCCGACGTGGCGCCCGTCGCGAGGCATGCACCGATCGGGAAGCCGTTGCCGAGGCCCTTGGCGACCGTGACGAGATCCGGCACGACCCCCTCGCGCTGGTGGTCGAACCACCGTCCCGAGCGGCCGATGCCGGTCTGCACCTCGTCGAGCCAGAGCAGGGCGCCGTGGCGTGAGGTGATCTCGCGCGCCGCCGTGAGGTAGCCGTCGGGCGGCACGATGACGCCGGCCTCGCCCTGCATCGGCTCCAGGACGACGGCCGCCACGGTGTCGTCGACGACCTCTGCGAGGGCCGCAGCGTCCCCGTACGGGACGAACGTCACATCGCCGGGCAGCGGCTCGAACGGCTCCCGGTACGCGGCCTTGTACGTGATGGCCAGCGCTCCCATCGTGCGTCCGTGGAAGCTGTTCTCGGCGGCGATGACCCGTGTCCGGCCGGTCCGCCGCGTGATCTTGAACGCAGCCTCGTTGGCCTCGGTGCCGGAGTTCGCGAGGAACACCTTCGCGTCGTGCCCGAGCAGGCCCGACAGCTTCTCGGCGAGCGCGATCTGGTTCGGCGAGGTGAAGAAGTTGGAGACGTGCGACAGCGTGGCGGCCTGGTCGGCGAGCGCCGCCACGTACGCGGGGTGCGCGTGCCCGAGCGACGCCGTGGCGATGCCGGCCAGCAGGTCGAGGTACTGGGTGCCCTGGTCGTCGTACAGGTGGACGCCCTCGCCACGGACGAGCTCGCGCAGCGGCATGCCGAACGCGTTGATGAGGCTGCCGGAGTAGTGCTCCTGCCAGGTCATGAGGTGGCTCCTTGGTCCGGCACGACGGTGGTGCCATGGGCAACGCCCGCGAGGGCAGCGAGGACGATGTGGGGGACGCGGCCGTCGACGACCGTCGCCGTACCGACGCCGGACTGTACGGCGACGAGGCAGGCCTCCATCTTCGGCCGCATGCCCGACTCGAGGCTCGGCAGCAGGTCGGCCAGCTCGCCGGCCGTGATCCGCTCGACGACCTCGGTGGAGCTGGGCCAGTCCTCGTACAGGCCGGCGACGTCGGTGAGCACGATGAGTCGTACCGCTCCGAGTGCCGTGGCGAGCGCCGCAGCGGCCGTGTCGGCGTTGACGTTGTGGACGACGCCGTTCTTGTCGGGCGCGAGGGTCGCAACGACCGGTACGCGACCGGAGTCGAGGTGGTCGAGCACGAGCTGCGGCGAGACCTCCGCGACGTCACCGACGAGTCCGAGGTCGATCTCGACGCCGTCGATCACGAGCCCCTTCCGCACCGCCGTGAACGTCACCGCATCCTCGCCGGACATGCCGACGGCGACCGGAGCGTGCGCGTTGACGAGGTTGACGATCTCGCGGCCGACCTGTCCGACGAGCACCATCCGTACGACGTCGAGCGCCTCCGGCGTCGTCACCCGGAGCCCCCCGCGGAACTCCGAGGCGATGCCGAGCCGGTTGAGCATCGACGAGATCTGCGGCCCGCCGCCGTGGACGACGACGACCCTGATCCCGGCCGCGCGCAGCTGAGCGATGTCCGCGGCGAAGGCTTCCTTGAGCTCGGGAGCGACCATGGCGTTGCCGCCGTACTTCACGACGACGGTGCTGCCTGCGTACTCGCTGAGGTCTGTCATGTGGGGTAGTCCGCGTTCTCCGAGACGTAGCCGTGCGTCAGGTCGTTGGTCCAGATCGTCGCCCGCTCGGCGCCGGCGTGGAGGTCGATCGTGACATGCACCTCGCGTGGCTTCAGGTCGACGAGCGATCTGTCGGCACCGATCTCCCCTGCCCGGCACACCATGACGCCGTTGAAGGAGACGTCGAGCTGGTCGGGGTCGAACGCGGCCTGCGTCGTGCCGACGGCGGAGACCACGCGACCCCAGTTCGGGTCGTTGCCGGCGATCGCGCACTTGAAGAGGTTCGACCGGGACACCTGGCGGGCGACCTCGAGCGCGTCGTCCTCGGTCGCCGCGTTCACGACCTCGATCGCGACCTCGTGCTCCGCACCCTCCGCGTCGGCGATCAGCTGCCGCGCGAGGTCGGCGCAGACCGAGGTGAGGACCTGCGTGAACTCGGTGGGGTCTGGGTGGACACCGGTCGCGCCGTTGGCCAGCAGCAGCACGGTGTCGTTGGTCGACATGCAGCCGTCGGAGTCCGCGCGGTCGAACGTCACGTGGGTCGCGGCCCGTAGCGCGGTGTCCAGCTCCGCTGCGTCGACCTCCGCATCGGTCGTGATGACGACGAGCATCGTCGCGAGTCCAGGCGCCAGCATGCCCGCGCCCTTGGCCATGCCGCCGACGACGTAGCCGCCCGTACCGGTCGCTTGAGCCGTCTTGGCATGCGTGTCGGTGGTGATGATCGCGTTTGCCGCGGCGGCGCCACCGTCCGCGGCGAGCGCGGCTGCGGCAGCCCCGACGCCCGCTTCGAGCTGGTCCATGGGCAGCCGGACGCCGATGATGCCGGTCGAGCAGACGCCGACGTCCGTGAGCATGCACCCCAGGTGCTCGGCGACGACGATGGCCGTACGAGCCGTGTCCTGCCTCCCGCGCTCCCCCGTACAGGCGTTGGCGCCGCCGGAGTTGAGGACGACGGCCGACAGCTGGCCGTCCGCGACGGCCGCGCGGGTCCATCCGACGGACGGCGCGAAGACGCGGTTGGAGGTGAAGACGGCCGCCGCGTCGAAGCGGGGGCCGAGGCTGCGTACGAGCGCGACGTCCGGCGCACCCGTCGACTTGAGACCGGCGGCGACGCCGGCGGCCTCGAAGCCTGATGCGGCCGTCACGCCCTCGCGGCCGGGCTTGATCGAGGTCACGGTGCTACTCCGTTGTCGCTGAGGCCGAGGGTCTCGGGGAAGCCCAGGGCGAGGTTGAGGCACTGTACGGCCGCGCCGGCGGTGCCCTTGGTGAGGTTGTCGATCACGGCGACGGCGACGAGGCGACCTGTGGTCGTGTCGACAGCCGTCTGTACGTGGCAGGCGTTCGAGCCGACGACCGACTGCGTGGCCGGCCACCGGCCCTCGGGCAGGTAGTGGATGAAGGGCTCGTCGGCGTAGAAGGCGGAGTACGCGGCGCGTACGGCCTCGTGGTCGACCCCGTCCGAGAGTGGAGCCGTACAGGTGGCCAGGATCCCCCGCGCCATCGGCGCCAGCACCGGCGTGAAGCTCACCTTCGGAGCTCCTGCGCCGCAGGCGATGAGGTTCTGGACCATCTCGGGCGTGTGACGGTGGACGCCGCCCACGCCGTACGCGGACACCGACCCCATGACCTCGGAGCCCAGCAGGTTCACCTTCGCGGCCTTGCCGGCGCCGGAGGTGCCCGACACGGCGACCACGACGATGTCGTCGGTGATGAGGCCGTTCGCCACGGCCGGTGCGAGCGCGAGCGTGACCGAGGTCGGGTAGCAGCCGGGGATGGCTATCCGCTTCGCCGTACGGAGCTTGTCGCGCTGGCCAGGGATCTCAGGAAGCCCGTACGGCCAGGTGCCCGCGTGCGGCGAGCCGTAGAACTTCTCCCAGTCGCCGGCCGAGACCAGCCGGAAGTCGGCGCCCATGTCGAGGACGAGGACGTCGTCGCCCAGCTGAGCGGCGAGCTCGGCCGAGGCACCGTGCGGAAGGGCGAGGATCACGACGTCGTGCCCCGCGAGGTTCTCGGCGTTCGTCTCGACGATCGGCCGGTCGGCCAGGGCCGGAAGATGGGGCAGGTGGTCGCCCAGCAGCGAGCCCACGCTCGACTTCGCCGTGAGCGCGCCGATCGCCACCTCGGGATGCCCGAGCAGCAGCCGGAGCGCCTCACCACCTGCATAGCCGGTACAGCCAGCCACCGCCACACGTATCGTCACAGCATGATCATGCATGAGCCAGCATGATCATGCAAACCCATTGCGCGTCAGGCGATGCGCTGGACCGCTCCGAAACGGGACGCGGCCACCGCGACCGCCGCATCTCGTACAGCCGCTGCCTCTGCCTCGGTCAGCGTCCGGTCGGGGGCCCTCAGCTTGAGCGCAAACGCGAGCGACTTCTTGCCCTCTCCGATCGCGTCGGAGACGTACACGTCGAAGAGACGTACGTCCTCGAGCAGAGCGCCTGCGCCTTCGCGCAGGGCCGCCTCGACATCGCCCGCCTGCACGGTCGCGTCGACGATCAGCGCGACATCCTCCTTGGCGACGGGCCAGGAGGAGACGGGCGTGACGGATCCAGGACCCGGGACGAGGTCGCACAGCGCGTCGAAGGACAGCTCGGCGGCGGCGGTGCGCGGCGGAAGGCCGTACGCCTGGCACACGGACGGGTGCAGCTCGCCGGCATGGCCGACCGTCACGTCGCCCACGGACAGGCGAGCGCCGCGGCCCGGGTGGTACGGGGCGTACGCGTCGGCGGTGCGCTCGAGCCGTACTCCCAGCGCCTGGGCCACGGTCTCGGCGAACGCGATCGCCTGCTGCCACCCGGCAGGCACGCCCGGAAGCCAGTCGCCCGTCAGGACGGCGGCGACGAGCGTGGGCTGCTGCGGCAGTGCCGCGTACAGGGCTGAGAGGTCCTCGTCCGAGGGTCGCCTCTCCACTGACGGCATCGGAGCCTGGCCCACGGGCCCGACGAAGACCGTGCCCACCTCGTACAGCGCGAGGTCGGACTGGCCGCGGGAGATGTTGCGCGCGACGGCACCGAGAAGACCCGGGAGGATCGTCGTCCGCAGGTACGGCGACGTCTCCGCGAGCGGGTTCGCGACCCGAACGACCCGGCGGCGCTCGTCGTCCGCCGGGACGCCGAGCTTGTCGAGGTCGCCGTCGGCCATGAACGGGAACTGGATGACCTCGACGAAACCGGCAGCCGGGAGCGCAGCGCTCAGCGCGCGACGGGCCTTCTGTTTCGACGTGAGACCACGGCCGCCTTCCGCACGAGGCAGCAGCGGCACGATCGAGTCGAGGCCGATCTTGTTGCCGACCTCCTCGACGTAGTCGTACGGGTCGACGAGGTCAGGGCGCCAGGTCGGCGGGACGCAGGTCAACGAGTCGCCGACCACGGTCACGTCCACGCCGGATCCCTGCAGGATCTCGACGACTCGCTCCTGGTCGACGGGCGCGCCGAGAACCTCTGCCGGCAGCGAGCCTCGGATCGTCTGTGACGGCATGGTCGGCACGGCCCCGTACACGGTCTCGGCGGGGCTGATCGTGCCCCCGGCGAGCTCGGCGAGGAGATCGGCGACGCGATGTGCGGCCGAGTACGCGGCACCGGGATCGACCCAGCGCTCGAACCGCCGCGACGCCTCGCTCGGCAGCTTGTGCCGCCGAGCCGTACGGCTGATCCGTACGGGCGCGAACGACGCCGCCTCGATGAGGATGTTCGTCGTCGTCGCGGTCAGCTCGGTCGTCTGGCCGCCCATGACGCCCGCGAGTCCGATGACGCCGGAGTCGTCGGTGATGACGAGGTCCTCGGGGCTCAGCACACGCTGCACGTCGTCGAGGGTCGTGAGCTTCTCCCCCGCGGCTGCCTCACGCACGACGATGCCGCCGGCGAGTCGGTCGGCGTCGTACGCGTGCAGCGGCTGACCGGTCTCGAGCATCACGTAGTTGGTGATGTCGACCGACAGCGACACCGAGCGCATGCCCGACATCCGCAACCGGCTCTGCATCCAGTCCGGGCTGGGCCGCGACGGGTCGACGCCCGTCACCGAGACCGCGACGAACAGGGGGCAGTGCTCGGTGTCGGACCGTACGGGAAAGCCGCTGGCCCGCGACGAGGGAGTCGCGAGTGCGACCGGGTCGGTGAACGGCACACCGAACGCCTGGGCGGTCTCGCGAGCGAGGCCACGTACGGACAGGCAGTAGCCCATGTCGGCCGTGACTGCGATGTCGAGCACCTCGTCGGACAGGCCGAGCAGCTCGACGGCGTCGTCACCGGGCTCGGCGGAGCCGGGCTCGAGCACGAGGATGCCCGTGTGGTCGGTGCCGATGCCGAGCTCGTCGACGGCGCAGATCATGCCGTCGGACACGTGCCCGTACGTCTTGCGAGCCGTGAGCAGGAACCCGCCCGGCAGCATCGTCCCGGGCAGCGCGACGACGACGAGGTCGCCGGCGTCGAAGTTGTGCGCGCCGCAGACGATGCCGCGAGAGCCGCCGTTCTCGTCGGGCTCACTCGCGTCAGCGTTGTACGGGCCGACGTCGACGCGGCACCAGCGGATCGTCTTGCCGTTCTTCTGCGGCTCGTCGACGCAGCTCAGCACACGGCCCACCGTCAGCGGACCGCTGATCTCGGTCGCCGGCTCGACGCCCTCGACCTCGAGGCCGGCGCGGATCAGTGCGTCGCCGATGTCACGACCGGTGACGTCGTCGGGCAGGGGTACGAACTCGCGTACCCAGGAAACCGGCGCCCTCATCGTGCTCCTCCCACGAGCGACCGGCTGAACCGTACGTCGCCCTCCACCATGTCGCGCATGTCGGCCGCGTTGTTGCGGAACATCAGGCTCCGCTCGACACCCATGCCGAACGCGAAGCCCGAGTAGACCTCGGCGTCGATGCCGCACGCGGTCAGTACGCGCGGGTTGACCACGCCGCAGCCGCCCCACTCGATCCAGCCTTCGCTGGAGCACGTACGGCACGGGTTCGCCGGGTCGTTGACGCTCTCGCCGTGACAGACGAAGCACTCGAGGTCGAGCTCGGCGCTCGGCTCGGTGAACGGGAAATAGTTCGGCCGGATGCGGATCTCGATGTCGCCGAACATCACCTTCGCGAGGTGCTGCAGGGTGCCGACGAGGTGGGCCATCGAGATGCCCTTGTCCACGACCAGGCCTTCGATCTGGTGGAAGACCGGTACGTGCGTGGCGTCGAACTCGTCGGCCCGGTAGACCTTGCCGGGGCACACGACGTAGATCGGCAACGGCCTGTCCAGCATCGACCGTGCCTGGACGGGCGAGGTGTGCGTACGGAGAACGACGTTGCTGTGCATGTCCCCGACGAAGAGCGTGTCGGTGGTGCCGCGCGCCGGATGGTCCGGCCCGATGTTGAGCGCGTCGAAGTTCAGCCAGGCCGCCTCGGCCTCCGGACCTTCCGCGATCTCCCAGCCCATCGAGACGAAGACGTCGCCGAGGGTGTCCATGAGTGCGGTGATGGGATGTACGGCACCGACCGGTACGACGTCGACCGGAACCGTGACGTCGACGCTCTCTGTGGAAAGCGCGCGCTCGAGCTCGGCAGCACCGACCTCGGCCTCACGCGCGGCAAGCGCCTGAGCGATCTCCCCCCGAGCCTTGCCCACACGAGCGCCGGCGTCCTTGCGTGCGGCGGGCGGCAGAGCACCGATCTCGCGGTTGGCGAGGGCCAGAGGCGACCGGTCCCCGGCGTGCGCGAGACGCGCGGCCTTGAGGTCGGCGAGCGTCGTGGCCGCCGCGAAGGCTGCGAGCGCCTCGTCGACCATGGCCTGTACGGCCTCGGCGCCGAGCGGCGTCACCTCGACCGGGTCGTAGTTCGTGTTCGGGCCTGACATGTGTCCCCTCGTCTGTTCCGACTGGTGAGTCTAGGAAGAAGTGCCGGTCGCAGGCATCTCTATTGCACGCGTCGACGTGTGCTGGGCAGCCGCGGTCGCGTACAGGCAGACGGCAGCGGCCGTGGACAGGTTGAGGCTCTCGGCCGATCCCCACATCGGCACCCTCGCGACGATGTCCGCGACAGCGAGGTCGGCGGGCGGCAGTCCCCAGGCCTCGTTGCCGAGCACCCAGGCGATCGGGACCGAGAGGTCGAGGTCGAGGAGCGTCTGCGAGCCCGAGCCGTCGGCCGCGATGACCGTGAGCCCTGCGGCCTTGAGCGCGTCGGTGGCGTCCTCGAGGCTCACGTCGGCGACGACGGGCAGGTGGAACAGAGATCCCACCGACGCCCGTACGGTCTTGGGGTTGTGCACGTCGACCGACCCCTGCGTGAGGATCACCGCGTCGGCGCCGAACGCGTCGGCGCAGCGGATGACCGTACCGGCGTTGCCCGGATCCCTCACCTGCGCGCAGACGACCACGAGCCTCGGCGCCAGGGCGATCACGTCGTCGAGCGACGGCCAGGTGGCTCGGCAGACCGCGACAAGTCCCTGCGGGGTGACGGTGTCCGTCAGCGACGCGAACTCTGTGTCGCTGACCTCCAGCACCACGGCACCGGCGCTGGCGGCAGCCTCCACGACGTCCGCGTGCCGATCGGCTGCCGATGCGGTGACGAAGAGTCGCTGTACGAGACCGGCCGCGACCGCTTCCCGTACCGCCTGCGGTCCCTCGGCCAGGAACTGCTCAGCCGTACGCCGGCCCTTCAGCGTCGACAGCCGACGAGCCGACCGGATGGCTCCCGCGTGTGCGGGTCCGGTCGGCTCGTTGGCTGCGGACGAACGATCCGTCCGCGTCATGAGGTTGGTCAGGCCGCCGTTGCCGACGCCGCATCCTTCGCAGCCTGCACCAGTACGGAGAAGGCGGCGGGGTCGTTGACGGCGAGGTCAGCGAGGATCTTGCGGTCCACCTCGATGCCGGCAGCCTTGAGACCCGAGATGAAGCGGTTGTAGGTCATGCCATCGGCACGAGCCGCCGCGTTGATCCGCTGGATCCACAGGGCGCGGAAGTCGCCCTTGCGGTCCTTGCGGTCGCGATAGGCGTAGGCCAGCGAGTGGAGCAGCTGCTCCTTCGCCTTGCGGTACAGACGTGAACGCTGCCCCCGGTAGCCGGACGCCATCTCGAGGACTTCGCGGCGCTTCTTGTGTGCGTTCACTGCGCGCTTG
>Ga0182021_10011884_pt1 | contig 10347 bp, 5 predicted proteins | sample 612E3MmetaG_FD_120493 | JGI IMG/M metagenome (GOLD analysis project Ga0182021, IMG submission 120493) | Permafrost microbial communities from Stordalen Mire, Sweden - 612E3M metaG (Illumina Assembly) | ecosystem: Environmental > Terrestrial > Soil > Wetlands > Permafrost | place: Sweden... | reverse complement strand
GTTAAACTGAAGGTAATTTATTACACTGTTATTTTGAATTTTTAACAGAACACTATTATTCTGTATCTTATTTTGTTTTCTGCTTACCGACACATTGGACAAACTCAGTTGATCAATTGTAGCCCCATCGACCAGAACATGGGATATAGTAGAACTTTTCGTTGTATCAATACTATAATAACCATCTATTTCCAGACTTCCAATAATTGTGTTCTTACCTCTGATATAAATCGTTGGTTCACCGGCAGCGAAATATTTCCTTTTAATATTCTTTAAAATAAGTTGCTCGACATTAGTGCTTACATTGATACAACTTTCGTTTGGCATATTTTCTTTGCCGGGATAAATGGCAACATCAAAATCTTCAATATTAATTGTCCCTATATTACCTGGTCCTGCCCATGTCACTATTGCCGGATCATGCTGGTAATTATCAATAACTATTGCATATCCTTTGGTGTAACCTTTTAGATTTCTTATAGTTATATGGTCCACTCTGCTTTTGCCGCTTAAAATCCTGATACCAAACAGGGTACTGTTTAAAGTAATATCATCTATCAGGATATCAGAAATGGGACCGGCAGCAGATTCAGAATAAAATGAATCTTTTGAAGGCACTCCTTTCCTGTCGAACCAGTACAAATAAAGGTCATCAGCATTTAAACCTATAGCATCATCATGTGTATTAAGTATACAATGCCGGATAACTCCATATTGAGAATTACCATCAATATGCAACCCATCATTGTTAATTAACGGATCGGGGCCGACATCAACAATAATATTCTCATATAATACATGTGTTACATTCGACGCTGCAAGTGCATATGTGGCAGGCTTATAAAGGATTGCATCCCTGACAATCAGATTATCAACTCCATGAAACCTGAAACAGGCTACCAGACCATTTATGCTATCCCCTTTACTCTGAGCACCCTTTTTTATCTCCGGATTATAATAATTCCCATTCCAGATTCCTCCGCTTATTACGATATTGGAATCTTTCTTTGAACCAAATGATTGACTCGCATTAATAAAAATGGATCTGTCGGAGTGATTTCTTAATATGGCACCACAACCTGCATTTGCAATAATAGTAGTATTGCTGAATATTTTCAGCCCCGTAACCGAATATTTACCATCCCAATATACTGTTATAGGATATTTTCTGGCATTATCTAAAACAGATTGTATTGCAGCAGTATTGTCTGTCCCAAATGTTACACTATTCATTCCTATCTCGGCATCAGATATCGCTCCATAAGCAGACAAATAGAAGACGTTTGTGGATAATTCTATCTTCCTTCCAACCGGGAATGATGGATTTACAAGCTTTTTATCAGATTGCGAAAACCCAGTATTAAAGGCAACAATAAGTAATATAACCAGAACTAATTTCCTCATCCTGATTTGTTTATACTTTCTTTATGGATTTATTCCATTTTACAGTTGTTATAGAATGAGCTTTGAGTTGCAAATTGGCAGCTTTTTCCCCATGATAATGTGCATTCAGTTTCATCCGGATTATTAAGAACATTTAGTAAGATTCTTCCTGTATACTGTTAATTTCATATCAGGGTTTTGCTGTACTTTTAAAGTCAGGATTATGTGTCTGCATTTCTCCTTTAAGATAATTAACAACTGCTTCAATAACATCTCCTGCAGCACTGGTTGTATATGGAGAAACTGTTGATTCGTATCCTTCGTACCTGTACTCAGATTCCGTCAATAAATATCCAAGCCATCCATTTGTATAGCCAAAATAAAAGGTGTAGGGAAATGATGATTTATCACGTATTTCATTAGATATCTCACAAAATAATTCAAGTGGAGCGCTCCATATTGCAATATCCTCATTTATTTTCAGGAAGCGAACTGGCAGTCGTACCATATTAACGCCGGTATTTGTCGTGCGCGTATAATTGCCAAAATCGGCTGGCCACGAGAGACCAACTTTTCGTGGTGTCTCTATTATTAAAGATCCCGGACAAAGGGTTACCTCATTGGTTGTTGTTGAAATCTTCCGATTTGCTTCCAGGATTTTATCTCCAAGCAGAACCCGGAATTGTCCCAGATGACCTGATTCAGGAGTCGGATAAACGCTATATATAGGAGCCAGATTACCTGCAGCGCCATTGATGAAGACCAGGGGAACACCTGTTTTCTGTTCAACATATTCAGAGACGATTCCCGGTATATCTCCGCTGATTTGCAGGTTTTCCCCGCCTAATACCGTTCCATGAATGGGATAATTAGCGATCAAAACGATTGGGGTTCCATCCTCCCTGTCAATTCTCAGCAGACCTATCCTGCGATCAACGGTTCCATCAGGGTCCATTCCCAGAGATGCTTTGCCATCAACATCCTTAGCCCGCCTGTTGATATTAGCCTGTGAGAAACCCCAGCCTACTCCCAGCCGGGCAGGTGATAGTTTCTGAATGGCTTCTTTTATTCCTTCAATTAACTTCTGTTCTACCAAAGCAGTATACTCTGCATCAACTTCATGCTGGTAGCGCTCTCCCATAAAGATTTTATCAAGACCCGATGGTCCAACTTCAGGTGCCGAGTGGGTATGAGTTGTTGTCCACCATAGATTCATCGGGTTAATCCCAAGCTGGCTCTTGATTTGTGCCGCTACATGGTCATATTCAATTGGTGAAAAAATACAAATTTCGGTAGATATCAGAAAAAACTGAGTGGTGCCATCATCCAGGGCCACAATACGATGGTAAATATGGTCATGAACACCGGTTGACTTTCTTGCACCATAACCCAGAAGATTCTGAGAGTTATCAGGTGTAATATCAATCTTAACTACTGATGCACGAAATACTTTTGCACCAACAGAGGTTACAGTTTTGGATTGTTGTTGACCATAATTAACACTGCTGAGCAGTAAAAGAAATAAAACCACTATTATTCTATTCATTATCAATGTTCTGATTTTAAATGTACTTATTATGATTTTCAGATCATATCCCATAAATAAATATTATTGGCTTGCAGAATATTCAATCATTTATTGCCTGCCCAACCAAAATTTTAAATTTCCATTCCGTATCATCAGAGTTGGCATCCTGGGTCTGCTTCATAAGGATTCCAATTGTTTGTTCCTTAGGATCAGCAAAATAGGAAGTGCTAAAATATCCACCCCACCTAAAGGTACCAGTACTGCCTAGCCCGCCTTTATCCTGTCCAATTTTTGTTAAAACACCAAATGCCAGGGCATAATAGCTATCTGAATTTGCTCCCCATATCGTGTTGTTCTGATTCCCCATCATCGATTGTATTGTTGTCCGGCTCAGAATTCTTTTACCATTTAATTCACCACCGTTAAGATACATCTGCAAAAATGTTGCATAGTCTTTTGCTGTACTAGAGAGACCGGCTCCTCCGGGGAAAAACTTCCTGGCACCTTTTATCGGATAATCGGGATCATAGAATGTTATAGGGTACCTTATCCATTTACCATTCTCAGGTTTTTGCACAGATACTAAACGTGAAGCTTTGCTATCGGGCAGATAAAACCATGTATCATTCATTCCAAGCGGATCAAAAAGACGGGTTCTCAGAAAAACATCGAATGGCATCCCCGATTCAATTTCAATAAAATAGCCAAGAACATCGAGTCCTTCGCAATAGTTGAATTTTTCTCCGGGATTGAACAGAAGCGGTAATTTTGCCAGTTTCTTAATATTATCACCGATGGTAACGTCTCTTGAACAAAATGCGTCGACAATTCCTGCTTTCTGATATATCTTCCGTATTCTTTCATCACCATCAATTACGCCATATCCCAGCCCCGAAGTATGATCCATCAGCTGACGAATTGTTATCTCCCCAACAGCAGGTACAGTTGTATAAGAAGAATCCTTAGGATTAAAATTATTCAAAACCTGTGGATTTTTAAACTCAGGAATATATTTTGAAATAGGGTCATCGAGTTTGAACTTTCCTTCCTCCCAGAGTATCATGACCGCAGTTGATGTAATGGCTTTGCTCTGAGAAGCAATCCTGAAAATGTCATCACGCTTTAACTTTCTGGATGTCTGATTATCAGCCATCCCAAAAGCCTTATAATAAACGATTTTTCCATTGCGGGCAACCAATGCCACAGCACCGGGAATATTGTCTTTCGAAACAGCATTATTAAACAAACTGTCAATTTTTGCCAGTCTTGAGGCTGACATTCCTGCGCTTTCTGGAGAACCTTCAATTAAAGTCAACGGTTTCTGAATCGGGCCGGTTTCAGTACAGGCAATTAATGCAAATAATGAAAGCAGGATAGAAAAGTGTTTCTTCATAATTTCAGTTTTTTGAATATCAGTTTAATTTAAAATATGTATTGATTATAACATTTCAGGATTTATTTCTCACCGAAGTTAAAATCTTTTTTTAATAAAACCACGGGATGTCTTACACTTTCAATATCAGGACAGATGTTTACGGAAAATGGAGGCAGAACGTAATAAAAAGTAGTAAGAGCGTAGTTCATGTAAATATCTGCCCAGTGCCAAAGTTCGATGTTAGAACTTATTGATGTATTGAACGGTATCGCATCGAGCGATCGGTGACGCATATTGACAGTAACTCCCCACGACATATTACCTATACCCGTTGGTTGCGATAAAAAGGGATGAGAGAAAGGTTCCTGCCGTCCAAATGAGTATCCGGAGTAATCTTCCGATCCTGTTCCAAAACTGGAAGGAAATGACTCTCCGTCGACAAATATCTTCTCATCGCCCTCACCCCACCATTCATATGTGTTGTTAAAAAGTGATACCTGATCACCTGCATAAACTCCTTTTCCCCTGATATCAATAAAATTAATATCGAAATGAGAACCCTTTTCATTTCTTGTTTTAATATGATAGTACTCATGCCACGATGCTCCGAAATACATACTGTTCGATTCCCATTTGTAAGGTGAAAAGGAAGCAGACCCTTTCAACTGGATTCTTTCCGTACCATAGTTAATAATGGTGAGCTGGCATTTTTCGCGGAAAGGCATAACCCAGAATGATTCCATCCTTCCTTTCTCATCCCTCTGGTTCATCCATGTTTTATGAGGATTGGTGATATATCCTGAACCGAAAAATTCCCCGATGGGAACCCATATTGTATGATGTCCGTCAAATGATGCCCGAAGCACTGTTGAACGAAGAGCCTGAGACATATTTGATGACTGCAATTCAACCATTAACCTGTTTATTGCGTGCTGTTTCTGTATGAACTCAACAATTAAGGAATCACCCGGCAAAATGAGTTTTTCAAAAACTTCCTCCGATTCGGAACTAACATAATTGTCCGTTAAGATTTTTCCTGCCTCATCTAAAAGAGGTTTAGCTGCATTAAGTGCTTCTATGGAAAAAGATTTGACTTTAATACCGGGTCTGTAGGCACGATACCCAATATTATAAAAAACATCCGGCCAGTAATAACCATGAGGTACTGCAACACCTTCATTTTCATATCGTAATACCAGTGAGTCGCATTCATAAGTAATCTTGCAATGCCTGGCAAAAGGAATTGGGACATAGAGGTTATGGTCATAATCCCTACCTTCCTCACCCAAATGAGCACCTGCCTGAACTGAAACTGCCAAAGGTGGATTGGCAAGAAGAGTCCCGCTCAACAAATCGTTTGGTTTGCCTTGAATTACAGGTGTTGAACTATTGTCAATATAAATCCTCAATATCCCGTTCTGTGCTTTGTAGAAAGTCATCCACCAGCGCACTATGGCACCAGGACCTTCAACATCGAACATTACAAATTCACGTCTTCCGGAGTTTTCCTCCACACGAATGAAATGCGACATATCATTGTTCTCGAACCATCCTTCCCTGTCAGGTGATACTGATGCGCGGCTATAACTGCTGAATTGACGAAGATTATGTTCTTTCTTCGGAAAGATGGTCGGATTTTCACGATCTGTCATTTCCAGGATTAAAGAATTCATCGTTACACTTTTAGTGCAACCACTGCAAAAAATCAAAAAAACGAAGATCATCCACGAATGACGATTCGAATTCTTTTTACACATTAAGTTCTTTGATTATCATCACTTTAGTAAATCCCTCATTTCGAGGGTTTTCAGTATTTCATCCTTTTCAAGTAAAGCAGGACGAAGCTTCTTCTCAGATAACATATTAAGCTGATCACCGGCATGTTTATTTCCTGGCTGGGTGGCATTGCCATAGCTAAGAATAACCTGCGCTTTGACTTTTTCACCAAATTCTATAACTGCGATGTATGTCTCGCCGGCTACTGCACGTTTCTTTTTGCCGGTGTCATCTGTATAGTAAATAGTCCTGAAAATTCCATACTGATCAGGACCTCCGTTTGCAGGATAATCCAATCCGTTCATACGAAACCGGTAAACATCTCCCCAGGTGATATCAAGAGATCCATATTCCTTTTGAACATTATTTGCTGCCTTCACCAATAGTTCCACAACCTGTTTTGGATCTTTAAATCCTTGTGGTGTTGTAACAGGATAGGCAGCATTCCATGGTATCTCAAACATATTACTTCTGATTTCATCCCACCAGGCAGTAAACAGAATTGCACCCCTGCTGTTTGCGTCTGTTTTTCTGTCCCAATTTTTAAGGACTTTTACCGCCTTAATGGCTGTTGAATCGTTTGATTTTGCAGCAGCTGATAACAAATCGTTTAAAAACCTGTCAGCTGCCTCCATTCCTGTATTAAAAGTAAAACCAATTAACTGATCAAATGTAACCAAAGGATTATCCTTTATCAGATTTACAGCGCGTTGCGGCCTCAAACCCATGCCCTGTTTAGGGGCAAAGTATGAAGGGAATTTCCCCGGATCCAAAACTGAAGGATATGTGCATGTCCATGGGGGATCATTGCAATTCTGCAGGAATCCGGTTGGCGGATTTAAAACTCTTGGTAGATCTTCATAAGGATGGGTTTTCTGCCAGATATATTTTGAGTGTGATCCATCGATTGCACCTCTCCAGAAACTGAAATCACCCTCAGTTCTTTCTGGGATATTCCCATCAAAGAGATAGAGTATATTTCCTGATTTATCGGCATAAATCACATTAAACATTGGTAATTGAAGCATCTTCAGAGCGGATTCAAATTCATTCAGATTTTTTGCTGAAGCCATTTTGTGATATTGCTCAAATATCCTGTAATTCTTTAATCCTGCAATTCGTACAGCATATGCCTTATTCCCCTTTTCGCCAACAACGGGTCCATGTTTCGAATATTTGAATTCAACTTTTTGTTCCTGAAAAGTTCCATCATCCTGTTTCACTTTTATTGAAACAACTTTTTTGTCGAATGGGACGATTTTTTCATCAAGCAAATAGCCGTCATCCTTTAATGACAATTCATATCTATCCGATGCATCTATAGGATTTACAGTATGTGCCCAACCCAGATTTTCATTAAAAGCCATCGACAAAGTTGGCATTCCCACAAGTGCAATACCATATGTGTTGAATCCTTTTGTATTCAAATGTGCTTCAAACCAGATGAAAAAATCGGACCATGGGAGATGTGGATTAGTCAGAAGCATTGCTCTTTTAGATGCTGATTTGGATGGAGCAATAGCTATTGAGTTTGATCCGGGTTCTGACAATTTTCTTGAAACATAAATATCCCCTGAAGCCAGAAATTCAAGGCATGTAACCCTTATGGTATGTGCAAATACATCGTAAACGGTTATTGGTAAAACCTGCCTGAACTTCTCTCCTATTATATCAGGATGTTCAACTGCAAAATCATTCATTCCTTCTACAAATTCATCGAGATATGTTTTATATTCATCTTCCTGTTGCAAATAGCCTGTTTTAGCCAGTTCAGGGATGTTAAAAAGAAGAATTTTTCTATCTGAATCGAGATACTTCTTTCCGAAATATTCTGCAGCCCGTCCCCTTGCCTGAGCATAAAGCTGCAAAATAAGGTCAGCATGACAATTCATTTGTGCATACCCGAAAGCATAATACATTTCCCTGCCGTTCTTACCATATATGTGAGGAACTCCATAGCTGTCCCATAGAATCTCAGTCTTAGAATTCTGACCATGAACTTCAACTAATACAGCAGAAAACAATACCATTAAAACCAGTGATCTTTTAATGGAAAGCCAGAATATACTGTTGGTCATAATCTTATGATTTGTGCAAATCTTTAATTTCAGGAAATCAACTGTTCTAATGAAATTTTATTTAAAAGCCTCTTTTATTTCTGAAAGGGAATGATTGAAAAGTTTTTCAGTTATTAAACTTAGTTTTTCTTCGTCACCTGTTATATGAAAGATCCTTTGTGTATGAGTTATTTTCTCACCCGAAGCAAGAAATGCAGCCGGTGAGGAACTTTCAATTTCATAAAAAGGACCCATTATGCTCCCATCAGCCACAGGACCATCGTTATATGAGTTTACGACATCACCGCTAAATGGAAAAGCCTGATCACCCCATTTTGAGTTTACATATTTTGATGGCTTTTCGGGTGAGGAATACCAAAGAAGGGTCAGAACATGTTTCTCAGGGTCATAGCTCGCGCAGTATGGTAGAGCACTCTTGGGAGAAATCCCAATTTTGCTTCTGAATTTCCCATCGGTCCTGAAGAATAAAATTTCATCCTTTATAATCAGACGGTCAGCAGGAACCTTCCCAAAATAATCATCATTTACGATCTTCCCTGATTGGCTTTCATCTCCCTTTTTGAAAGGAATAAATACAACTCCTTTAGCCGAAGGGTTAAACATTGCCAGCATCCAGACTGATAATGCGCCTGACTGTTCAGTCCAGGCGACATGACCTTTGTTAATTAATGTGTTCTCAGATTCATAGGCAACAAATGACAACGAATGATCGATCGATACTCCCAAAGCGAGTTCAGCATCTTTAGCTGAAAGAAGTTTAACTGACCGTTCGATTCCTATTTCTAGTTTAGCACCCGAAGCGTTATTCAGTGAAAAATCCTTCCTGAAGCTAACTTTATCGGGAGATTGAGATACTATATCAAATGGTTCTGTGTCGAGTTCCTTTGGGACTACCCAGTTTGAGAACACCTGCTCCATTCCTTTCTTAAAATAGATTGAAAATGGTCCGCCTTCAGGTCCCAGCCAGAGACGTTCCTCTCCTCCGTAAGGATTAAACTGACTGCTTGCCTTTGCTGATTCAATGAATTTATAATTTATCCAGCCAAAGCTAATTCCGTCATTCCCGCCAACAGTACTTGTCATGACTCTTCCCTGATAACCGGGAATTATCAGAACTGAAGCCTTTAAATCAGCATCCTTTAATTCTAAAGTTTTGATTTTCTTTTCAGAAAAAAAAGCAACATCGGATCCATAGGTTCCATTTTTAGCTACATTTTTCATCTTATTGGAATTTTTATCCCCGGAAGATGAGCAGGCTATTAGAAATCCAAGTGAAATAAATGTTATTGCTGCGTTGCACTTTACAATTCTTGCTATGTTCATCTCTTCCAGTTGTTATAGATTATCATTAAAACAATTGTCTGTAATTCCGCCAGGTGCAAAACCACTTATATTTCGAATCGATATTTAATGCAGTAGTTCGGGCATATGGTAAAAAACTTTGTTAAGTTAAACAAAATTATAAAATATTCTAATTTAAAATCCCAAACTATATTGGATCTAAATGGTTATAAATTCATTGAACTAAAATCAGATCTGACACTAATTGTTAAACGCTTTCTTAATCTCCTCCATAGAAACATTAAGTAATGATTTCGAAAGCACATCCAAATCTTTTAAATTCCCTTCCAAATGGTAGGTTCGCTGTATATGAATAATATTTTCACCCGGTCCTAAGAATGCAGCAGGAGAAGATACTTCCAATTCATAGAATGAGCCTAATTGAGAACCATTATCTGTTGGCCCATCGTTGTATGAATTAATTGCATCACCGCCATAAGGCTTTTCCTGGATTTCCAGTGCAGAATTTACATATTCGAAGTTTTTTTCAGGTAATGAAAATTCAACCAGAGTAAGAATATTGTTCCTGGCGTCATAACTTCCTATGAATGGAATTGCCCTTTGGGGTGAGATCCCGATTTTGCTTCTAAACTTACCATCGACAAGAAAAAAGATAGCATTTTCAGAAACCTTCAATCTGTTTTCAGGAACTTTTCCAAAGTAATCATCTTTTACAATTTTCCCCAGGTCACCTTTTTTATAAGGTAAAACTACTGTTATATCAGGAGAAGAATTCAACTCGCTTAACATCCAGTCAGACAAAGCGCCACTTTCTTTTTTCCAACGATTGTTTCCAATATTCTTCAATCTGTTTTCAGATTGGTATGCAACCACATGAATAGAGCTGTCTACTTTTATTTTAAGGT
>Ga0182021_10011882_pt1 | contig 10349 bp, 6 predicted proteins | sample 612E3MmetaG_FD_120493 | JGI IMG/M metagenome (GOLD analysis project Ga0182021, IMG submission 120493) | Permafrost microbial communities from Stordalen Mire, Sweden - 612E3M metaG (Illumina Assembly) | ecosystem: Environmental > Terrestrial > Soil > Wetlands > Permafrost | place: Sweden... | reverse complement strand
TTTTCTTTCCCCTTAAATATATTTTCTTATCTGAAAAAGCCGGTGTGCAATCGGTATTCTCTCCGATAGAAGCCTGAGAAACAAACTGGAATTTCGATTTTGCTTTTACTATATGCATAACACCGCTTCTGTCAAGCAGGAAGACCATATCGTCGGCAATTATTGGGGAAGCATAGAACTGACCCTGAAAATAATGTGTCCAAAGGGTATCTCCCTTTTCAGAATTGTAGCATGCCACATCACCATTCCCTGTTGAAACGAATAGAAAATTGTCGGTTGCTACCGGGCTTGAAACATCAGGGGTGTAGGCATTGTCTTCCCAAATAACTGTCGAAACGGTACCCGGTTTAATAGCTGAAAGTTTTGCATAATCAGTTACAGCATATGCCATTGTACTGTTTACAGCAACTGACGGTGCAACATCACCACTCAAACAATCTACTGCCCATAACTCCTTGCCACCTGACAAGTCATATCCACTGACTTTTGGATTTCCATTAATTACCAGTTGAGGTTTCCCTCCGAAAAAAGCCAGTACAGGTGATGACCATACAGGACGTCCCTGCCTTAATGTTTCCCATTTCTGATCACCTGTTTCCAAATCAAGTCCTATAAGGGAAATTTTAATATTACTATCAAATTGAACCAGAAGCAGATTTTCATAAATCAATAAGGAAGAAGAGTATCCATAGTTACTTTGAGGAACGCCGATATTCTTTCGCCATTTAGTTTTACCATCCAGGTCGAAACAAATAAGGTTTCCATTTGCAAAAACAGCACAGACTACCTTTCCGTTTGTAGCACAGGTAGATATCGCTAATCCTGCTTCCAAATCCATTTTAGGCAATATAGCAGGTTCACCTGGAATATCTGATGCTGAACCGGTCCATAGAATTTTTCCTGAATTTTTGTCGATACAATAAACCTCACACATTTTCTCCCTGGCTCCGGTAATAAAGATTTTATTGCCCCAGATAACAGGGGAGCTTTTTCCTTGTCCGGGCACCTCAATTTTCCAGCCAATATTTTTTCCGGAAACACCATCCCATTCTATAGGAAAGTCAGATCCACCTGCGATACCCCGACTATCCTGTCCACGAAAGAAGGGGAAATTTGTTTTATCAGGTTTTTGTGCTGTTTCATTGCCTTTTTTTTCTGATTTTGAAGAAGTTCCGGATTTTCCAGATAGATCAGGCAGTTCATTTTGCAGAACAAATAAAGCAATTATTGTCATAACCACAGCTAATGATGCAGCAGTAATCAGGTATTTTCTATTTCTTTTTTGTTGTATTGGAGGATTAGGTTTTGTTCCGGAAAGTACAGGTTTGACCTTCTCATTCTCATATAAAAGTCTTTGACAAAAAATGAAGACTATAGCACCTGCCAGCAAAAGGTACGACCCTGTTTCAACCTGCCATCGTGAAGAAAAATAAGCTTTTCTGGCCATCAAATCCATTGCCCTTACCTGCCCAGCCATTAATGCATTTGACGGATCTTTGTCGTACTGCTCTTTTACAGAAAGCAAAACAGGATTGTCAAGAGGGTTAATTGTCTTCAATTGGATTAGGGTAAAAATCATTGTAAGAGCTACAATAAAAGTAAATCCCCCTGAGATATGGCTGGTTACTTTGAGAATACTGATATCGTTTTCAGTAAGATTAAGCTTCATTCTGCGTTATTACTTTAATAGGACAATATTTAAAACACCTTCCGCAACTATAACATTTACCCTGATCAGGTTTATACTCATTTCTCCTGCTTCTGATGGTGAGCGATACCATCGCAATTCCAAGTGATATTCCCAGAAACATTCCTGCCCAGGGGGATGCCTTCCTGAACAGGGTTATAATTATATCTTCCTCAGCAAATAGTTCTTTTTCCGTTTTCCCCGATTCCTTATATGCGACTATATCTTTAGCAACCGATTCAATACCTGTTTTCTTCTCCAATCTGATTTCCCTGGCCAGCCGAACTGTGTTGTTAATGCCGGCAATTGCCGGTCCCAGATTGTAGAATAAGAAGGTTCCTGTGATTGCAAAAACCGGGATAAGGATAATATATAAAATAAATCTTCTTCTTGGTTTTTCAGGGTTCTCTCTTTTCTGATCTGTATCTGAAGGAATTATCGCATCATAAGGACAAGCATTTTCACAAAGTCTGCAATTTGTACATTCTGCAGGAGTTATTGTAAGATGTTTTCCGGCAAACCTCGAAAAAACATTAAGTAATACACCATATGGGCAGAGGTATCTGCAATATGGTCTTGAAACAAATATCCCGGCTAATAGTAATAGAACACCAAAAATTATCATTGCAAAAGGGGCATCGAGCCGGAATATTCCAACAAATGGATCATACCTGCAAATAATAAACTGACTGTTTGTAGATGCAAACAATACCGCCAGAGCCAGATAAATAAAAGGTATGGATGTGAGAACAATTTCAATACTCTTTGGCAGTTTTACCGGGTTGAACCCTACAAGCTCCTGGATCGCTCCAAATGGACATACCCCGGCACAAAATACTCTGCCATAAAAAAGTGCAAATAGCAGAGGTATAATAAAAAATAACAGTGCAGACAGAGGAATAGAATATCCATTATTAAATAAGGCCAGAGCTACATTCTGCACTGAGCCTACTGCGCAGATACAACCTTGTCTGTAAAAACCAAAATATGCAAGAGAAAAAACCGACATCCATATCAATCCTTTATGCGAACGTTTTTTTAATGCCAGCCACGTGGTCAATGACAATGCAGCCAATAAAACAGTAACATCAAAATATTCCCACACCGGGGCTCTTTGAACAGGCATCTGGTTTGTTGTGTAGACATATCCCGATTCAAATTCCGGACGAGGAAACCGATCCTGGGCATAAAGCGCAACATGCCAGCATAACAACAGCAGAAATATCAGATATGGCAGGAATTTCTTCATTGATTTATTAATTGTCCTGCGTTTTTCGATTCGTTTTTATAATTATCATGAATTCAATTTTATCTTGTGACTTTTGTCATTTGTCTTAAACATAACCTCAGCCTTTATCTTTTTTTTGCCCTGAGCCCCGTGCCCTGTGCCTCGCACCTTTCATACATGTCTCTTATCTTTCTGAAGATACTGATTATTAGCTGGAACTCTTATTATAGCATTAGATGGGCAAGAGCGGGCTATCGAACAATCATTGCAATTGACACAAATATTATGTCTTATCTGCATATATAAAGAGCCATTTCCAAAATCGGCACATCCTTTTACACATTTTGCACATCCATTGCAGAGAGATTCATTAATGGTATATTCAAAATAAGGTTCTTCAACAAATTTTCTGGTTATAGCACCGGTAGGGCATAACTGGTTTTCTGCTCCTGTGCTTATTGTTTTAACTCCCTGGCGCAGAAAACCTCCGCAAAGATCGCAGTATCCACACATTTTAAAAGCATGAATACATTTTGATGCAGATGGGGTTAATATACAATTGGTCTGGCATTGCCCGCATTGAGTACATTTTAAAGGATCTATCTGCCAGACATAGCCTTCCACTGAAGTTTTTTTTGCAAGCGCAACAGGAATAAAAGCAAAAGGGACGATAATAGCCAGTTTTCCTGCATTTCTTACAAAATCTCTTCTTGATTGATATTTACTTTTTCCTTCAGTCATGCTTCTGCAATCAATATTTATTACAATCTGATTTTCCATTACAAACCCCTTTTCCGGGGCATCCTGAACAATCACCTGCAGGGACGACCTTTCTTTCCAGTACAACCACAATCAATCCAAGTAGCAGCAGCAGCAGGTATTTTATTAGTTTTCTGAAAAAATCTATTCTGGTCATAATATATTGTAAATTAAATATTTAACATTAAAAATCCACCCCTTGCCCCTCCAGGGAGGGGAATTCTTAACTTACTTTCGTCTCTTGGTTGCTCTTTTTCCTCACGCCTCACGCTTTAAATCTCACACCTTATGTCTATTTCCTTGTAAATATATAAAGTTTAGAATCAGCAGGGTTGGCTGCATAAATTGATTTTCCATCTATCGACGCAAGATCAAGAGGTACCGAGGCCATAAATTTGTTTTTTGAGGAAACATATTCAATAAACTTTCCGGTTTTATCGAGTATTTTAATTCTGTTAATGCCTTTTTCTGCCGTGACAAAACCCTGAGGAATTACAGCAAAATGTGCCGGATTACAACATCCACAGAACGCTCCTGGAGCAGTACCCGGTTCCCCAAAATAGCTTTTCAAATCACCTTCCATTGTCCTTGTTTCAACTCTTCTGTGCCCTGTATTAGCTATATAAAGAATATTGTCAGTACCTAATGCCAGATCAAAATAAGGACTTGGAACAATAAACTTTCCGTCATTCTGGCCAATCATCTTTTTCACTCCCCCGGTTTTATCAAGAATAAATACAATTCTGTTTCCGGCATCTGAAAAAGCAATGTCAGACTTGTCCGAAGAAATAGAAGTAATGATTGCATTATCCTCGAATGGACCCCATTCATTTATAATCTTGCCATCAGAACTGATAATAAGTATCTTTTCCATTGTTGCAGCAAAGATCGTATCACCATAATTTGATAGAGCTGATACAGGGTAGGGTGATTTAGTGTTCCAAAGCAGTTTAAGATCATTATCATAACACGATACAAAGGAATCACCTCCCAGGTATATATTTCCATTGTTCGAGACTGTGACAGCTTTTAGGGATCCTTGTTCTACCTTTAATTCATGTGAAATTTTCCATAAATCAGGAACAGAATCTCTTACTACCACTTTATCTTCTTTTCTCCCGAAACCTTCCGGCAATACTGAATCAATAATTATGTATCCTATAAAAACAAGTATGACCAGAACTGAAAAAAAAGCAGCCAGTTTCTTATTCATTTTTCTAATTTTTACCAATATTAAGACAAAGCAAATTTCTGGCATCTCTCATAATCAGGTACTTACCTGCAATTGCCATTGGCCCCCAGGCCTCTATTCCTTTTAATATTTTATGACTTAATATCAAGGTAGCACTCTTGTTTTCCATCTTGAAAAGGTAGAGGTTACCATCATCATCCAGGAGGAACATTTTATCGCCGCTCACAATATAAGGACCCAAGCCCCGGCCAAATCTGTTTTCTTTTCCACTCGACCACACAGGTTTTAAAAGATCCGATTTGTTATAGCAGACAAGTTGCTTCTTTAGTGCTCCCGCATTTTCAGGCATAAGGCTCCAGACATAATCACCGATCATTATTGGTGTTTGCTGGTCGCTTGCAATCCCACCTGTTGCTTTATGTTTTTCCAGAACAGAAACTGAATATCCTGTGCCTTCCAAATTAATTCTGATTCTTGCTCCACCGGCACCATAGCTTCCAAAAACGGCTATCTCATTATTTCCAAGAAAGAGGGGAGAAGCGGCAGTAGTTGCCGGACTCCACTCAGTTGTCTTCCATAATAATTCTCCAATGTTATCCCCTTCTGCCGATACACCACAAACTCCACCTACTGCATTATAAACATACATCCTCTTCCCATGGATAATCATAGGCATAATTGAACTGTGTGACATTCTAAGGCTGTCGGTATTTGGTGTTTTCCAGATAACTTTGCCTGTGGCACAATCTACTCCAATCATTAGAGCTTTTCCTCCCGGAGCTATTATGGCAACATTATTATCAATCAATGGGCACTGACCGGAATAAAAATCAGGTGTAATCCGGCCTTTCTCCTTTCCAGGTATCCCAAACTCTTTTTCGAGATCAATTGTCCATAACAAGTCTCCATTCAAAGGATTAAGACACATCACGTGAGATCTTGGCCCTATGGAAACAAGATATTTATCATTTACAGCAGGAATAGTCCTCGAATATCCATGATTTCTCTTTAAATCAACATAATACCAGCGTCGCCATAGTTCTATACCTGATTTTAGTGAGAAACATCTGAGCATATCAGCTTTTTTCTTTTCGTTATAATCAAGAAGATATACTCGCCCATTATGAACAGAAGGACCAGCATACCCCTCTCCAAGTGCATTTCTCCAGACTATTGCTGGACCCGAACTATCCCAACTCTCGGCAAGAGGAGTTTTGTCTTTACTAATATTATCAAAATCAATTCCCCTGAACCTGGGCCAGTCACCGGCAATAATTTCATCCATAATAGCTAGAGTGTCAAAATGCTCACCAATTATTACAGAATCGGATCTGGCGGCCATTTTTGGACGATTATCCATACCAGGAACCCTTGTAATTAAATTTAATGGCTGATCATTAAGAAACCACCATAACAGAACTGCCAGGAACGCAATAAAAATGCTTCCCAAGATAATTATATGCTTTTTTCCGGATAACAACATTAATACTTTCTTCTTATCCTTATTCTTAACCTCAGCCTTTATTTGATCAAATATACTCCCAGATAATCGCCATGCCTTATAAAGAGTCGCCCTTTATCTATTACGGGATGAGCCCAGAAGTGTCCTTTTCCTTTAGTGATTTTAAACTCGCTTACCAGATCAAACTTGTCTGCTGAAGGTTTAACCAAACCGACATGGCCAGTCTTTTCTTCATAAATATAAAGCATCCCATCTGCTGAAATGATTTGTCCTTTGTTGTACCAATCCTTAATCCATAATGTTTTTCCTGTATTCCAGTCAACAGCTACCCATTTACCATGAGAACTTGTTTCCCAATTTGAACCAAACAGGCAATCTCCCAGCAAAATTTCACCGCCTAAACAAGGATCAAGGTCATTATTTCTCCATACAACTTTTGGAACAGATCCGTCAGGGTTAAGTTTCAGTTTCAGTGCAACCTTATTGTATCCGCTTGCAATAAATAAAAAACCATCCCTGAAAACAGGAGTATTAATATGGGCGAATCTTTTCTCGGGACCTGTGTTTTCAGCAGCATAATTGAATTTCCAGATCAGTTTGCCTGTATTCGAATCAACAGCGAAAATAAAATCAGCAAACTGTGTAACTATCATCTTCTTTCCTCCAAATTCAATTATTAAGGGATTAACATACTGATCCACATCATTAATTGATGGTGTTTTCCATACAACATCTCCATTTTCAACATTGAATGCAACCATTGAAGCTTTTTTGCCACCAGGTGTTGCAATGACCTTATTTCCAATTACTACCGGAGATTCTGAAATTCCAAATTCAGGAGTTACAGCTTCATATTTTTTAAAGTATCCAACGGACCAGAGAGTTTTACCCTCCTTACTGATACATACCAGATCACCCATTCCGCTTATTAAAAATATCTTCCCGTTTGTCACTGTAGGAGTTCCCCTGGTATCAGGGAAATCGCTGTCTGATGATTTTCCATATGGAGTTTCCCATATTTTTCTACCCGTTTGTGTGAATGCAGTCAAAACATCATTATCTCCTTTTCTTCCTGTTATATAAATAGCGTCGTCAGTAATAGTAACACTCGAATAACCTGTCCCGAATTCAGTAGCTTCCCAAATTAATGCCGGTCCTGACGCAGGCCAGACCTTAAGTAACCCTGACTCCTTATAAATTCCTGACCTGTCTGGTCCCCGCCAACCATATTGTTGTTGAGCCTGGGATGATATCCCGGAGATCAGAATCATCGCTATAAGAAGCTTTACTTCCTTGGCAGAAAATTTCATAAAAAGCAATTTTTTAAATGAGTTCGCAATATAAACAAACCATCTATAATTTCAGAACTGATATGACATTTAACATCGTATTCAAATATTAATTAAGGATTTTTAACGCAGAGTGCGCAGAGTACACGTAGAGGACCGCAGAGTTAATATGCAGAATATTAAATCTTTGCGTTCTTTGCGTATTTCCTTTGCGTCCTTTGCAGTTAATGGATTTCGACTTTTCAACAGCCCCGATCCCTATTCATATTAACAACTTCATTTCGCTTTATGTGCAAATCACTCAGAATGTGTGAACTACAAAAGTTTTCATTATTAGTGTCGGAGAAGAATCTCATTTTCTGTTTTATGCATCAATAAAGCAATCCTTTTATCGGGCTATTTTAATCCGGAATATGATATTTATCATGTTAATAATATTTATCATTATCAACATTTACATGATATTTATTTACATATTTCAACATTTTGCTTAATTATTTTTCTATTTACACCAAATTTTATGTCAAATTGCATCGTAATTATTGAAATATTATTAGCTTTGTAGCCTAATTTTTGAATTTCATTTATTCTCATAACAAAATAAAAGTAAAAAAAATGTGTGGAATTGTAGGAGTTTTTGATTTGAAAGTCAACCATATGGAACTAAGGGCAAATGTCCTTAAAATGTCAAAGAAAGTAAGGCATCGCGGGCCTGACTGGTCAGGAATCTTTTATTGCGAAAAAGCAATACTTGCTCACGAAAGGTTATCTATAGTTGATCCACAATCAGGCAAACAACCATTATACAGTAAAGACGGTAACCTTATACTGGCTGTAAACGGTGAGATATATAATCATCAGGAGATCCGTAAACATTACGAAAATTCTTACGAATTTCTCACTCATTCTGATTGTGAAGTGATACTGCCTCTATACCGCGACAAAGGGCCTTCTTTTATCGAGGAATTGAATGGAATATTTGCATTTGCTTTATACGACAAGGAGAAAGATTGCTATTTCATTGCCCGTGACCATATTGGTATCGTACCTCTTTATATTGGCTGGGATTCATATGGAAACTTTTATGTTGCCTCCGAACTGAAGGCTCTTGAGGGTATATGTAACAAGATTCAGGAATTTCTTCCGGGCCACTACCTTTACAGTAAGGAAGGAGTAATGACGAAATGGTACAAACGCGACTGGATGGAATATGAAGCTGTTGAAAATAACAAGACAAGTATCGATGATCTTAGAGAGGCATTCGAGGCATCAGTACATCGTCAGTTAATGTCAGATGTACCTTATGGCGTACTTCTTTCCGGAGGTCTTGATTCTTCAATTGTCTCCGCAATTGCCAAAAAATTTGCTCCAAAAAGAATTGAAACGCAGGATAAAAGCGAAGCCTGGTGGCCGCAACTGCACTCTTTTGCTGTTGGACTGGAAGGTTCGCCCGATCTTGCAGCTGCCAGAAAGGTGGCAGATCACATCGGAACAATTCATCATGAAATAAATTTCACTGTTCAGGAGGGGTTAGATGCAATCCGTGACGTAATATATCACATCGAAACATATGACGTTACAACAATAAGAGCATCTACGCCTATGTATCTTTTAGCTCGTGTAATAAAATCAATGGGAGTGAAGATGGTCCTTTCAGGAGAGGGTGCTGATGAGATATTCGGCGGATATCTCTATTTCCACAAAGCACCGGATGCTAAATCTTTTCATGAGGAAACTGTCAGAAAAATCAGTAAATTACATCTTTATGACTGCCTTCGTGCAAACAAGTCCCTCGCAGCATGGGGTGTAGAGGGTCGGGTTCCTTTTCTCGACAAAGAATTTATGGATGTAGCCATGCGCCTTAACCCTAAAGACAAGATGATAACCAGGGACCGGATTGAAAAATGGGTTCTGAGGAAAGCTTTTGAAGATTACCTTCCTGCCAGTATCGCATGGAGACAAAAAGAACAATTCTCCGATGGTGTTGGATATGGTTGGATTGATTCCTTAAAAGCAGTGACCTCCAAAGAGGTTTCTGATGAACAACTAAAAAATGCAAAATATCGTTTTCCTATTAATCCTCCTCCAACAAAAGAGGAGTACTTTTACAGAACAATTTTCAATGAGCATTTCCCTTCTGATTCAGCCGCATTATGTGTTCCTTCAGTGCCATCAGTAGCTTGTAGTACTCCTGAAGCGCTGGCATGGGATGCTTCATTCAAAAACATGAATGATCCTTCAGGAAGGGCCGTGAAGAGTGTTCATAATGATTCGTATTAAAGGCGTAAGGTGTAAGGTGTGAGGCATGAGGCGTCTGTTATAGGACTTGACTTTATCACTTTCAGTTATATTGCGAGATGCAGGTTGGATCTTTTCCATTTTGCACATTGACTTTATTATTGTCTCAGTATCCCATGGTCATTAAGTCTTTGGGTCGCTCTGTTAATATATTACAATATTTCTTCCATGTTTCTGTGGTTTTTTGAGTATCTTGGGTAAATATTAGTAGCTCAAGGTGCAATGGCTAAATTGAAAGCTCAGGTCTATTTATGTTAAAAGCTATTTTGACAGGATTGATAGTATTGTTGTTTGCTTGTTCCAGAAACAATAACCAGGTTGTTTTAAATCCATTTCAACCAAAATCTGTTGCCGTCCGGGGTTATCTTATCCCGAAAGACAGTTTAGAGGAAGCGAAGGCATTCTTAGCTGGAGATCCAAGGCGCGTAATAGTT
>Ga0182021_10011881_pt1 | contig 10350 bp, 12 predicted proteins | sample 612E3MmetaG_FD_120493 | JGI IMG/M metagenome (GOLD analysis project Ga0182021, IMG submission 120493) | Permafrost microbial communities from Stordalen Mire, Sweden - 612E3M metaG (Illumina Assembly) | ecosystem: Environmental > Terrestrial > Soil > Wetlands > Permafrost | place: Sweden... | reverse complement strand
GATTCGCGGATTCGACCTCGCCCAGGCTGATTGAAATGGCTGGGCCGCTGGTCGTGGGGCTGATGTCCGGGACCAGCCTTGATGGTGTCGATGCCGTTCTGGTCGACTTCTCCGCAGGCCAGCCGCACACGCTGGCGACTTTCTGGCTGCCGTATCCGGCCGCCGTGCGCCAGCAGGCCTTGCAGTTGCAGGCTGCGCAACACGACGAAATTCACTCCGCCGCACTGTTTGCCAACGAACTGGCGCGCTGCTACGCAGAAGCCGTGCGCCAGGTGCTCACCGGCGCCGGCGTGGATGCGGCGCAGGTCGCTGCCATCGGCTGCCACGGGCAGACCATCCGCCATCAGCCCGCTGCCGGCTATAGCGTGCAACTGAACAATCCGGCGCTGCTCGCCGAACTTTCGGGAATCGCCGTGGTGGCTGATTTTCGCAGCCGCGACATTGCCGCAGGAGGTCAGGGCGCGCCGCTGGTGCCGGCTTTCCATGCCGCCGTGTTTGGCGATCCGCAGCGGCACCGGATCATCCTCAATGTCGGCGGCATGGCCAACCTTACCGACCTGAACCCGGGACAAACGGTACGGGGTTTCGACTGCGGTCCCGGCAATCTGTTGCTGGATGCCTGGATCGAGCGCCACAAGGGGCAGCGCTACGATGACGCCGGACGCTGGGCGAACGAGGGTCAGGTGCTTGCCGGACTACTGCACAGCCTGCTCGATGAAGCCTTCTTCGCCACCAGCCCGCCCAAGAGCTGCGGCCGCGATGAATTCAACATGGCGTGGCTGGACAGCCATCTCGCCGGCAGGGAACGGCCGGAGGATGTCCAGGCCACGCTGCTCGAACTCACCGCCTCGTCTGCAACCGCGGCCATCGGCCGCTGGTGCGGCAAGCCCGACGAGCTTTTCGTCTGTGGCGGGGCGCGCGCAATCCAGCTCTGATGGCTCGCCTGCAACACCACCTGCCCGATTGTCCTGTCGCCGGCACCGGCGCTCTGGGCCAACCGGCTGACTGGGTCGAAGCGGTGGCCTTTGCCTGGCTGGCCTGGCGCACCCTGCACGGTCAGCCGGGGAACCTTGCGGAGGTTACCGGTGCCAGGGGCCCGCGAATCCTCGGCGCCATCTACCCGCGGTAGTCCCGGGATACCTTCCCCGGCTGAGCACGGGGACATAACGCGACAAAGGGCGCGGGGCCCACGGCCCCGCGCCCTTCATTCAAGGCAATCGAATCAGGACGAGAAGGACGAGCCGCAACCGCAGGTGCTGGTGGCGTTCGGGTTCTTGATGACGAACTGCGAGCCCTCGAGTCCCTCGGAGTAATCGATTTCTGCTCCCACCAGGTACTGATAACTCATGGGATCGATCAGCAAGGACACGCCGTTCTTTTCCATCACCGTGTCGTCTTCGTTGGTCACTTCGTCGAAAGTGAAGCCGTACTGGAAACCGGAGCAGCCGCCACCGGTCACAAACACCCGCAGTTTGAGTTCGGGGTTGCCTTCTTCGGCGATGAGTTCCTTGACCTTGGACGCCGCGTTATCAGTGAAGTTGAGCGGTGCCGGCATTTCGGTGGGTGCGTTCATGGTGTTCTCCTGTGGGGGTGTTGCGCAACGGGACAGTATGTGTGTCCGCAAATTATGATTTCAATAGCGCAGAAGGTCAATTACTGGCTGCCAGCTTCAATTCGACCGCTTTCGCCGGCAAGCCCTGATGCACCAGCCGGCCCTGCACTATGGCCCCGAGATGCATCTCGATCGTGCTGTACTCGACATCTCCCGTGACCCGGGCGCGCGTCTGAAGTTCAAGAAAATCGCTTGAATGTACCGCGCCGATGACGGTCCCGTTGATGACCAGATGGGAAACCGAGATATCGCCTTCAATCCTGGCGTGCTCGCTGATCACCAGCGTCGCCGGTTGTCCGTCGGCGCCGCGTACATTGCCCTTGATTTCGCCGTCGACACGCAGACCGCCGGCAAAGGTCACGTCGCCCTCCAGTGAGGTGCCGACGCCGATCAGGCTGTCGATGCGTCCTTGCGGCTTGCTGGTTTTCTTGCCAAACATTGTTGAGCTCCTCGGATGTAATCTTGTGATGCGGTACCGCTCAAAGGGCCACGCTCTGACTGGCCTTGACCACGCCATCCTGTATCAACCGGACCTCGACACGGTGGATTTGCGCCTCGGCGGCTACCTTGAATGTGCCTTCCAGGCGCCGGAAGTAGCGAAAATTGACCTGATACTGGCTGGCTGCCGGATCCCCGGCGGCGGGAAACTGCATCATAACAGTCTCTTTGCCTCGCTGCACGGTCGCGATCAGCTGAATCATCCCCTTGAATTCCTTGTCTTTTTTATCTCCGGTTTGAGCCACCAGGAGACGATAGCGATATTGGCCGCCACCGACGGGAAGAATCTGCAGGCCGCTGATGGACAGGCCGGAATCCCCGGTCTGCCCACCCCCCAGGCTTTCAAACGTCGCCAGATCCGCCTTGAGGCGAGTGTTTTCCTCCTCCAGTGCCCCGATCTGAAGAGACAACCGCTCCTGTGCAGTACTCTCGATGCGCATGCGGCTTTCGCTGGAATTCGCCACCTTGCGGGCGCTCTCCAGATCGGACTCCAACTGGGCGATGCGCTCGCGCATTCCGGCGATTTCGTGTTCGCTCGCACCCTGGTGAAAACCGGCAAAGCGCTGCCCGGCGTCATAAATCCAGCCGGCCAGAGCCAGCGACGCGCCGGAAAGGACCACCACGGACAGCGCCCGCCAGTACCACGGCAGATGTGTCCGCACCGCGACACGGGGTGCCGAAATACCGAAGCGGCTGCGTAGCCGCCTCAGCGTCAGGGCAAGACGGGAACTTGCGAAAGACCCGAACACTCGTCCACACCAAACATGATGTTCATGTTCTGCACTGCCTGCCCTGCAGCCCCTTTGACCAGGTTGTCGATCACCGAAAGCACCACCAGCGTATCGCCGCCCTGCGGCCGGTGCAGCGCTATCCGGCAGGTATTGGCCGCGCGCACCGAACGCGTCTCGGGATGCGATTTCGGCGGCAGCACGTCCACAAAAGGCTCATTGGCATACCGCTGCTCGAACAAGGCCTGAAAATCCTCTTCGCGGGTAATCCGGGCGTACAGCGTTGCATGGATGCCGCGAATCATCGGCGTCAGGTGCGGCACGAAGGTCAGGCCGATCTGGCTCGCCGCCTTGCCGGCGGCGCGCGCCAGTCCCTGCCTGATTTCAGGCAGATGGCGGTGGCCCGGTACCGCGTAGGCCTTGAAATTGTCCGATGCCTCGGAAAACAGAATGCCGACTTCGGCCTTGCGGCCGGCGCCGGACACGCCCGACTTGGCATCGGCAATCAAGTGAGCAAGGTCGATGCAGCCCGTCTCCACCAGCGGCAGGAAGCCCAGTTGCGTCGCCGTCGGGTAACAGCCGGGGTTCGCCACCAGGCGGGCAGTGCGGATCTGCTCGCGATTCACTTCGGGCAAGCCATACACCGCCTCGGCGACCAGCGCCGGACTGGCGTGGCTCATGCCATACCACTGCTCCCACAGCGCCACGTCCGTGATGCGGAAATCAGCCGCCAGGTCGATGACTTTCACCCCTGCTTCGAGCAGGCTTGGGGCCTGTTGCATGGCGATGCCGTTGGGGGTGGCGAAGAACACCACGTCGCACTCATGCAGCGGCGCATCCTGCGGATCGCTGAACTTCAGGCCTACGGCACCGCGGAGGCTGGGAAACATCTCGGCAACCGCCGTTCCGGCCTCGCCACGCGAGGTGATGGCCGTAAGTTCAACGCCGGGATGCCGTGCCAGCAGGCGCAGCAGTTCCACCCCGGTGTAGCCAGTGCCGCCGACGATACCCGCCTTGATCATGCCAAACTCCTTGCTGCGAAGGGTCGATGGTAACCCGTAAGTCCGATACAGACAGACACAGACGCAAAAGCCGCCCGAAGGCGGCTTTTTGCGCAACAGCGATGTGGCCGCTGAAGCTTAGCGCTTCGAGAACTGCTTGCGGCGACGTGCCTTGCGGAAGCCGACCTTCTTGCGCTCTACCTCGCGCGCGTCGCGGGTAACGAATCCGGCGGTCGACAGCGCGGGTTTCAGCGTCGCATCGTATTCGATCAGGGCGCGGGTAATTCCGTGGCGCACGGCGCCGGCTTGGCCGGACTCGCCACCGCCTTCGACATTCACGAGAATATCAAAGGTGCTGAGATGCTGGGTCAGTTCAAGCGGCTGGCGCACGACCATGCGACCGGTTTCGCGCGAGAAGAACTCGTCGACCGGCTTGTCGTTGACCACGAACTTGCCGCTGCCGGTGCGGAGAAACACGCGGGCAATGGCCGTCTTGCGACGACCGGTACCGTAATATTGGGTAACTGCCATGAGAACTCCTTAGATTTCCAGCGACTTCGGCTGCTGGGCGGCGTGCGGGTGGTCCGTGCCGGCGTAGCACTTCATCTTCTTCAGCATGGCATAGCCCAGCGGACCCTTCGGCAGCATGCCCTTGACGGCTTTTTCCAGGATGCGGCCGGGAAAACGCTGCTGCAGCTTGGTGAAGTTGGTTTCATTGATGCCGCCCGGATAGCCGGTGTGACGATAGTATTTCTTGTCCTCGGCCTTGTTGCCGGTGACGCGCAGCTTTTCGACGTTCACCACGACGATGTAATCGCCGGTATCAACGTGCGGCGTGAAGATGGGCTTGTGCTTGCCCCGCAGCCGGTGTGCGATCACGGCAGCCAGTCGGCCGAGCACCTTGTCCGTCGCATCGACGACAAACCAGTCGTGCTGGACCTCTTGCGGCTTGGCGGAAAATGTTTTCATTCTGGTGTTCCTTGCTTGCTTCGATAACCCGGCCGGCGCGGCAATGGATGAAACCCGCCCATGCGCTTCTCGGAAAGCCGAGCATTCTAACCAATCGCCGAAGCCCCTGTCAAATGGGAATTGTCGCGACTTTCGGGCCGACCGTCACTGCGCGCGGTACGTCGAGCCTCTGGTCAGGCTTCCTGCATCATCCGCCAGTACTGGTACTTCATCATGCCGGCAGCTCCTGCCACAATGAAAATCAGGGTAAGCACCGACCCCAGAGCCAGGGTCGAAACGCCGGTAATCCCCTGTCCGATGGTGCAACCCATAGCCAGCACACCGCCGATACCCATCAGCACGCCGCCAACCGCGTGATTGGCGAAGTCGCCACGATTGACGAACCACTCGACACGAAAACTGCGGGTCGCCACGGCGTAGAGCAAGGAACCGACGATCACGCCCGCCAGCGCCATGATGCCGAAGTTGATCAATGACATATCAACAGGGTTCATCACATAACGAGCCAGATCGCCCATCGGACTCATGAAGGTGAAGGACTGGGTTTCCACCCGCAACGGCTTGACGTCGGCAAAATCGGCAAATTCCTTCCAAGCCTGCCCCATCGAGCCACCGGTGACATACCAGCCGACGATGACCGCGATGCCGATCACCACGCCACCCAGAATATGATCGAAGCTGCCGCGAAAGTCGCGTGAGGAGAAAGCGAAGCCAAGCAGCGCCACGCCCAGCGCCACGCCGAACACCGTATTGCCAATCCCCGTCAATTCCCCCAGCGCCTGGCTGGTCTTGCCGGCGGCAGCGAGGTTGATCGTGGTGCTCGACATCAGGCTGCCGAAAACGCTATCGTAAAAGTTGGTCCACAGCATGGCGTAGGCGCAGGCCGAGGCGATTGCCAGAACCACCAGGGATTTCAGATTGCCGCCGCCGATGCGCACCAGCGTCTTGTTGCCGCAACCCGAAGCCAGCGTCATGCCGATGCCGAACATCAGTCCGCCCAGCACATAGCGCAGCCACGCCAGATTGGGAGTCCGGTAGGGCGGGAAGGTATTCGTGCCGATGACCACCTTGCCCGACGCTTCGAGCACCGCGACGCCGAGCGTGGCCACCGCAATGGCCAGCAGCCATGCCCGCAAACGCCCTGTATCGCCCATGTTAACCCAGTCTGACACGGCGCCCATGGTGCAAAAGTTGGTCTTGTTGGCCACCGCGCCCATGATGATGCCGGTAACGAAAACAATGCCCAGAATCTGCAGATGAATAGTGAATTCCATGAGTCTCCCCTCAAGCCCTGAGTGTGGCCAAACGTGGCCAAGCCCTTGTACAGCCGGGCATTCTAGGTTAGCAGCCGGGGCGCGGAATCAGTCTTCTTTGGCCCCGAATAATGGCAATCAATTGCTGCTGGCGTAACGCGTCGGGTCCGCCAGGCCGGCGACCGCAAAGCCCTCGCTGCGCAGCCGGCAGGAGTCGCACAAACCGCAGGCACGGCCCTCCGCGTCGGCTTGGTAGCAGGACACCGTTAGAGCGTAATCGATGCCGAGCCGGCCGCCCTCGGCGATGATCTGCGCCTTGCTCATGTCGATCAGCGGTGCGTGCAGCCTGAGCGGCCGGCCTTCCACCGCCGCCTTGGTCGCCAGATTGGCCAGCGCCTCGAAAGCGCGGATGAATTCCGGCCGGCAATCCGGATAACCCGAGTAGTCCACGGCGTTGACGCCGACAAAGATGTCCTGCGCGCCCAGCACCTCGGCACAGGCCAGGGCCAATGACAGCATGATGGTATTGCGCGCCGGCACGTAGGTGACAGGGATGCCCGGCTGCACGCCCGCGGTCGGCACGGCGATCGAACGGTCGGTCAGCGCCGAGCCGCCCAGCTGACCCAGATCGAGTTTCAGCACGCGATGCGTGGCTGCACCCAATGCGGCGGCCACACGTGCCGCTGCCTGCAGCTCCGCGCCATGGCGCTGCCCGTAATCGAGCGACAGGCAGTGACAGGCAAAACCTTCTTCGCGCGCCAAAGCCAGGACAGTTGCGGAATCGAGTCCGCCGGAGAGAAGAACGACTGCGGGTTGCATGGCCGCGATGGTAGCAAACAGCCGGCTGCTGCGGCTGTTCTATAATTCGCGCTCCTCCTCTTTTTTCCCGCGATCGACGATGGCAAAGAAAGTGTTCATCCGCAGCTTCGGCTGCCAGATGAACGAATACGACTCCGACAAGATGGCCGATGTATTGGCCGGCAGCGACGGCGCGGTCAGGACGGAAAACCCGGAGGAAGCCGACATCATCCTGTTCAACACCTGCTCGGTGCGCGAGAAGGCGCAGGAGAAGGTGTTTCACGACCTGGGCCGGGTCAGGCACCTCAAGCAACTCAAGCCGGATCTGGTGATTGGTGTCGGCGGCTGCGTCGCCAGCCAGGAAGGCGCGGCGATCGTCGCCCGCGCCCCTTACGTGGATCTGGTCTTCGGTCCGCAGACCCTGCATCGTCTGCCGCAAATGATCGCCGCGCGACGCGCCAGCGGCAAGGCGCAGGTTGATATCTCTTTTCCGGAAATCGAGAAGTTCGACGCCCTGCCCCCTGCCAGCGTCGCCGGAACCTCGGCTTTTGTCTCGATCATGGAAGGCTGCTCCAAGTATTGCAGCTTCTGCGTCGTGCCCTACACCCGCGGCGAGGAGGTCTCGCGCCCGCTGGCCGGCGTGCTGGCTGAAATCACCGGGCTGGTCGCTCGCGGTGTGCGCGAAGTCACCCTGCTGGGCCAGAATGTCAATGCCTACCGCGGCACGATGGACGACGAAGACGGCGACGACCTGACCGCAGACCTCGCGTTCCTCATCGAAACCCTGGCTGAAATGCCGGGCATCGACCGCATCCGCTACACCACGTCGCATCCGCGCGAGATGACGCAAAGGCTGATCGATGCTTACCGCACCACGCCGAAGCTCGTATCGCATCTGCATCTGCCGGTACAGTCCGGCTCCGACCGGATCCTGGCGGCGATGAAACGCGGCTATTCCGTACTCGAATTCAAATCGCTGGTAAAAAAGCTCAAGGCGGCACGGCCCGATCTTTCACTTTCCTCCGACTTCATCATCGGCTTCCCCGGCGAATCCGAAGAGGACTTCGAAAAGACCATGCGCCTGATAGAAGAACTGAACTTCGACAACAGCTTCTCGTTTGTCTACAGCCCGCGCCCCGGCACGCCCGCTGCCGACATGGTCGATGACACGCCGCAGGAGGTCAAGATCAGGCGCCTGATGCGTTTGCAGAAAACCATCGAAGCCCAGGCACTGAAGATCAGCCAGGCGATGGTAGGCACGACACAGAGCATCCTCGTCGAAGGCCATGCAAAAAAGGATGCCAGCGAACTGGCCGGACGCACCGCCAACAACCGCGTGGTCAACTTCGCCGGCAACGAAAGCCTGATCGGCTGTTTTGTCGATGTCACCATCACCGCCGCGCTGCCTCACAGTTTGCGCGGCGAAGTGGTCACGCTGGCCGAAGCGGCCGGCGCGGCCGTTCATCCCTGAGTTACCGGCCACCGGGACAAGAGACCCTGAACACCGCGTTGAACACTTCGCCCCGCCCGCTGACGCTGTCCCTGCAGCCGCTCGACAACGCGCGCCTGCAAAATCTTTGCGGCGCGCTCGATGAGAATCTGCGCCAGATCGAGGCCGCCTTCGATGTCACCATCAGTCGTCGCGGCCAGCATTGCCGAATCAGCGGCGAACCGGCGCAGTCGCGACTGGCCGCCAGGGCCCTGCAGCTTTTTTACGAACAGGCGGGCGAACCCCTGTCGATAGACGAACTTCAGCTCGGCCTGATCGAAATCACGCGCAACCGCAACTCAAGCGCCCACGCGCCGCCAAGTGCCGGACTGCTGACCAAGAAAGCTGATCTGCATGGTCGCACGCCGAACCAGGCAAAGTATCTACGCGACATTCAGGAACACGACATCACTTTCGGCATCGGTCCGGCCGGCACCGGCAAGACCTACCTCGCGGTCGCCTCCGCCATCGATGCCTTCGAGCGCGACCAGGTCAGCCGCATCGTCCTCACCCGACCGGCGGTCGAAGCCGGCGAGCGGCTTGGCTTCCTGCCCGGCGATCTGGCGCAGAAGATAGATCCCTATCTGCGTCCGCTCTACGATGCGCTGTACGACCTGATGGGTTTCGAAAAAGTGTCCAAGCTGTTCGAGAAGCAGAACATCGAGATTGCACCGCTGGCCTACATGCGCGGACGTACGCTGAATCATGCTTTCATCATCCTCGACGAGGCGCAGAACACCACGCCGGAACAAATGAAAATGTTTCTGACCCGCATCGGCATCGGCGCCAAGGCGGTGGTTACCGGCGACGTGACGCAGATCGACCTGCCGCGCGGGCAAAAGTCCGGCCTGGTCGAAGCACGGCGCATTCTCGCCAATGTGCGCGGCCTGGCTTTCACCGACTTCGACGCCTCGGATGTGGTGCGCCACCCGCTGGTGGCGCGCATCGTCGATGCCTATGAGCAACATGGCACCGTCCGCGAAACCCCGCCTGCCTGAACTGCACCTGGCGGTTCAATATCCGGCCGGCAGGAACGGCGCGCCGACCCGCCCGCAGGTCCGGCGCTGGGTTCGCGCGGCCTGCAACCAGGCTGCCGCAGTGACGGTTCGTTTCGTCGGAACCGACGAGGCCCGGAGCCTCAACCGCGATTACCGGGGCAAGGACCACGCCACCAACGTGCTGTCCTTCCCCTACGAATCCGGCGCGCATTCCAGCGGGGTCAGCGGTGATCTGGTGCTCTGTCTGCCGGTGGTGGCAGGCGAGGCGAGCGAACAAGGCAAGTCGCTGGAAGCCCACTTCGCTCACCTGATCGTGCATGGTATGCTGCATTTACAGGGCTATGACCACGAGACCGGCCACGATGAAGCCGAACGCATGGAAGCAGTAGAACGCGACATCCTGAAAGCTCTCGGTTACCCCGATCCTTACGCTTAACTTTCATGACAGTGACAGTCATCCGCCGATGACGAAACACGCGAAGGGCGCATTGAAGGCCCACCCCTCCCTTCCACTACGTGGCCCACGGCTGGCTTTGCACAGCCAGCCGGCTGCGGCGGCGCACCGCATGCGGTGCGAAACCCCGCCTCGCCCCCGCACGGGGAGGCTATTGATCAGTTCGCTTCGCTCGATTATCACCAGTCGCTCCGAACGAGTTATTTCACTTCGTTAAGCATGGACCCTTCCAGTAGACCCAGTTTGATCGAACGGCTTACCGCACTGCTGCTGCGCGAACCCGAAGACCGCGAACAACTCCTTGCGCTGCTGCACGGCGCATTCGAGCGCCACTTGATGGACGCCGACGCGCTGTCCATCATCGAAGGCGCGCTTGCCGTCGCCGACATGGCGGTGCGCGACATCATGGTGCCGCGCGCGCAGATGGATGTGGTGGATATCAACGATACCCCGGAGCAGGTCGTCGAGATCGTGCTCGAAACCGCGCACTCGCGCTTTCCCGCCATCGGCGAAAGCAAGGACGACGTGCTCGGCATCCTGCTGGCCAAGG
>Ga0182021_10011879_pt1 | contig 10351 bp, 5 predicted proteins | sample 612E3MmetaG_FD_120493 | JGI IMG/M metagenome (GOLD analysis project Ga0182021, IMG submission 120493) | Permafrost microbial communities from Stordalen Mire, Sweden - 612E3M metaG (Illumina Assembly) | ecosystem: Environmental > Terrestrial > Soil > Wetlands > Permafrost | place: Sweden... | reverse complement strand
TCTATCCCCTTTGAAGAGCCTGAGAAAGGTGTGATAGAATCGTTAACAACAAGTACCATTGATGCAGCAGGACACTATCTTAATTTAGCCCCACTACTGTCCTAACAATGGGGACCACCTCAAGGTTATCTCTTTAACGTCTAACCGCTACAGCACAAACGCAAAAGTCGCGTGCGCTCCCTCTGCGATCGCACTTTATTTTATAGTGAAATATTTATTCACAATTCAATCTCCACTGATGGTTTTTAGCAGCCGCTTAGCATATTTGCCATTATCATGACTGACAGCAAAACATGCAGAACTCCTAATGACTAAGGCAACGGCAGGTGGTGCATTGGACTAAAAAGCCATTCGCTGTAGAGTGGCACGAGGGCAATGCTAATGGAAGGAAGCAGTAACCCTATTTTTCTTTAGGAAAGATTTAGGTTTCCGCCCAAATTTTTAGATGTTCTTAAGTAAGTATGTGTTAAGTTAAATAAGGATAAATATACCCGAGCGCTATTTAAGGCAACAAAGATGGCTCCATCAGAAAACAATCAAAAGTATCAGGAAGCACGTTTCTTCTCTTGGTTAAAAGAGCGTTTTTTCGGAGCGATTAGATCCAACTGGTCTCGTACCAATAATTTAGTTATAGTCACAATATGTCTGTTGGTCGTCATGGTCTTTGTGGGATACGAAGCTATTTTTGAGCATGCCAAGTTGCAGCAAGCTAACGCTACAAATAGTGAACTTATTAAGACATATTCCCAGTCGGTTGTAGCGTTGACTAAGCAGTATAACGACTTAAATAATGTATTGGCTAAAACTGACTTAACACTGGCGACAAATGGTTCTACTCAATCAGCTGCCATCCAGCAACTCTCAAGCTATGTTACTAATGGACAGGTTAATGAATTTGCCTTATACGCTGACCTTATCGCCTGGCTGAAACAGGATGACACCCATGAAGAGGTATACTCGCCGACATTCGAATGCGTGGATTTTGCTTTTATGATGAGCGAGCATGCTATTGCAGATGGATACTGGATATTCCCTGCCGTCGATTTATCCGATGGCCACATGCAGTGTATTACGCCGATAGGTGACAACTTGTATGCTATCGAGCCACAAACAAACGCTGTATCGCTATGGGCCGTGAAAAGTACCTCCTAATAATAATTGGACAGGTATATAAATCCATAGAAAACTTTTATAACCTCGGTTGGTTGGTGGAACAAGGTTAAAAAAGGTATAACGCAAATTTAAACATATGCGTTATCATTCGTTTCTCATGTATTTTGGCGTTTTAGAAAAGTTGCATTGGGTATAACCTACCGGAATAACCGAAGATTCCGGTATTCAGGATAACTATTCTGATGCGCCAAACCGCGTCTACTACCGGCTTATCGCGGCGGGAAAAGCGGCTGGTGATAAGCTTTGGGTAAATCCCTTCTTTGCTCTGTACCCAGAAAATGGCGCCAATTCATAGGAAGAAATCCGAATAATAAAAACCGATTGGCATTTCTTTTTCGGTAACAATAACTTGGTTATAATTCCTAAATCCACTTCGAACAAGGAAGTTGTTATTTTTATTGAACACGTTATAGAATACTCACCCGACAATAAAGGCCTTTACCCGTTTCAAACAGATTTAGCATCGATCGGAGTACCGGCCCTTATGCTCTTGATGGTCTTCTCAATCTGGTTTATATCCTTGTCGCTTGCCGGCAACATTGTTATGCCCAACGACCTACCTGAAATTTTGGCTTCGAAACAAAAATAGAGTTTGTTTTCATAGCTGATTAGCTTCATGTTTGATTCTCCTTTTGTTACAGAATTACGTCTGTCAAGAGGACATTTAGGTTCTTATTATTATGTCTGGTTTCAAAATTGGCAGCAAATAAAATGTTAAAATTTTTCATATTCATGTTATCACCTGGATTTGCCCGTGTGTCTGCGCGCTATGAAGAAGTAGATAAGCAACACAACGATTACTATCACAGCCATGATGCCAATAATGAGTGACCAAGTCAGAACAAATGTGTGGGTGCTTGGCGCAGCCATTGTTGTAGTTGCTGCCGTGGCAGTCTGACCCATTACAGCGAAATCAGTGAAATGCGGTACAAGCGCTGTCACTGTATCGGCCACCATATCTACCGTGCTCGTCAACTTCTGCCACTGTAAGCCATCCCAATAAGAAATATACAGAGTACTTGGCGAAACCCCTGACAGTAGTGTTGCCGGGTCATACTTTAAGGTCAGAGTCAGTGAAGGTGTAAAGGTAGCACCGGAGGGACTGAAGTCGTAAAATGCCACGATAGCACCCAGTGGAGGTGGTGGCGGTCCCGAGGTTGGTAAACTAGCTACAATTTCGGTAAGAGGGTGCCCCTCGGCATCAAGCATCTGGGTTCCCGCAGCTACGTTAAAGGATACCTCACCATCTGTTGTCGTTATCTGTCCGCCCGATTGGGAAATGCCCTGACTGTCTAAAAACACATTGGTTTGAATAGCGAGATTCGGACCAGTCGTAACTTGCTGACTGAGTGTTACTGGAATGGTCGTCGTTGTTGTGGAAGTGGTAGATGTTGTTGTCGGAATAGTCGGCGTTGTCGTGGAAGTGGTAAACGTTGTTGTCGGAATAGTCGTCGTTGTTGTGGAAGTGGTAGATGTTGTTGTCGGAATAGTCGTCGTTGTTGTGGAAGTGGTAGATGTTGTCGTCGGAGTGGTCTGTGTTGTTGTAACCTGAATAAGCGCAAAGTTGGCTGCGATAGTATGGTTAGCCGTAACGTTGGTGAATGTATAGTTGCTGATTGGACTCTGTTGGTTACCATCGACTATAACGTTTACTATCATACAGTCCGGGTTCGGGGTAAAGGTGAAAGTCTGGTTTGCGCCATAAGGGATTGTTACGGCACCGGATGGGGAAATGGTGCCGTATGCCCCAGCATTCGTCACTGTAATCACCGGATTAACCGTGAGATTGCCTATATTATAAGTAATATTATAATTTCCCAGTCCGCTGCCTACCGCAGTACCAGGTACGATGTTATATATTCCCGGTACGGTCACAGGGTTTGCTCCGGCGCTCGTGAGAGTCACATTGGTAACTGTGTCGGCATTTATTAGTCCAATAGTAGTAAACTCGGTCCCTGCAAAGGTCACCGTGTTACCATAGGTCTTACTACTACTGTTAGCTGTAACCGTAAGTGTCTTGGCTGTGATACTAGCTGTCAATCCAATAGGCTGGGTGAGCGTATAGTCACTCGCCTGGGCGCCACCAAGGGCTAGTCCTGACACAGTCAAATCTATGCCATTGGCAACATATTTATTTGCAAAAATGGCCGTGTAATTCGAGCTGTCCAGTGTGACCGTATCTCCACTCACTACTCCCACTAGGTTTGCACCAACAATGTTGAGTGTGGCGGTGGTATTGCCGTCGTACACCTTGTTATTGGCTGAGACGCCAGTTACCGTCAAAACGGCTTTGTTCACCACCTGAGAAAAAGCCGAGGAAGTACTGGTATTAAAACTGCTGTCTCCATTGTAAACGGCAGTAATTGAATTGGTACCCGGAGTTAAATCCCTGGATGCGGTGGTAAATGTCGCGGTTGTCAAGCCGCCGCCGCTAGTTGTTAATGTACGACCGGAAGCGATAGTAGTCGCTCCATCTTTAAAGTCTACAGTTCCTGACGGATTGAGTGTGCCTGTTGCTCTGTTCACGGTAGCGGTGAAAGTCACCGTGTTGCCATATGTTGAAGGATTCGTACTGGATGAGACTGATGTAGTTGTATCAATCTCGTTCACTGTAAAGGTCTGATCGCCACTGTAGGTTGTGCCCTCGCTGTTAGTGGCAACGATTCGGAAATAATATAAGGTGCCGGGTGTCAGGCCGGTGACGGCTGCGCTGACTGGCGTGTCGCCGGCCCCCGAACTCACGGGGCTTTGATTCGCGGTGACCATAGTGCCGGTAGTGCCATAATTGGTATCATGGCCATATTCAAAGGTCACCGTGGTATTGGCGTCGCCAGGGTTGACCGTGCCGTTCAAGGTAGCTCCAGTGCTAGTGATGTTGTAGGCAGCGCTCGAGGTCGGAGCTATCACAATGTCATTGGTGTCTAAAGTAACCGCGCCCGTCTCTGCCAATGCTCGGCCCTCTAATGTCGCGCCAGTATCCAAGGTGATTGATTGAGCAGCCAGTATGATTCCCTTAAAGATGGAATTCGTTCCCAGAGTCGCTGAAGTCCCGACCTGCCAATAGATGTTGGCAGCTTGGGCGCCGCCGCTCAGGATAACCTGACGGCCAGATGTCGTGGTAAGCGTGGTCGTAATCTGGAAAATCCAGATTGCATTCGCATTACCCTGGGCATCAAGAGTAAGATCCCCAGACGATATTTCAAGCGAGGACGCGGATTTATAAAGACCGGGAGCGAGAGTTTGCCCACCAATATTCCCAGCGATAGTAATAGGAGATTGTGTTCGCCCCGCAACATCATTATACGCAGTGGTCAAATTGAGCTGGGCCTGGGCTGCGATAGAATCGGTCAAGTGTTGTGTCCCAATCACTATTCCAGGCGGAAATCCAGTCATGGTAGAGCCTGGACTCAACCCAAGATCCCCACTAATTGTGGAATTACCGGTGTTGGTTATAATAGAGCCAGCCAGAACAATAAAGGTACTGGCCGACCCAAGAGATACTGCAGATTGGCCTGTCGGTGCACCTGTGGTAAAACTCCATACAAAGTTATTGCTCAGTGCATTGCCAGCCAGATCCTTAACCCCATTAGTAATCGTGGCAGTATATATGGTGTTGGCTGCTAGATTAGCTGTTGGGGTAAAGCTCGCCGTAACACCAGCGTATGTAACCGTGCCGGTAACAAGAGTAGTCCCTTGCATTAAGGTAAAGGTGGCGTTGGTAACCGTCGATGGAGATAACGCCTCACTGAAAACGGCAGTTATGGCACTGTTGGCAGCCACGCCAGCGGCAGCATTAATCGGGAAGGTAGCTATCACCGTGGGTGGTGTTGTGTCTGAGGGTGAGATAGCCAAAGTAGCTAAACCAATTTCTTTTGACCCACCGGTTGATTGCGCGGTGTAGTACATCTTGAGTACGCCTGTTCCATCATCAATAATTGATGGTGTATTAGTTCTTGCATCGCGGTAGGTTTTTCCATCGTCTATGTCAAGAACGGGGTTTGTATTCTTTACCCATGCCTCCCCGTTTGTGGAGAAAGCATAGCCGATACCGTCATCCGGAGATGAAACTCCACCGCTATACCAATAATGAAAACCCTCTAAATCGCGATAGACTGTTCCATAAACAGCATCATTGGAATCCCAAGCTGGACTTGGAGAAGCCGCCAATACGGGATTTCCGGAGTAGGCTTCCCAATATAATCCGTCAATAGAATATGCCAGGCCAGTCTCTTCCATGCTGCCATCCGTACCATCGTAGTACATTACATAGCTGTAATTCCAGGGGTCATTGCCTGTATTGGCCGCGCTTGGTTGGTAAAACAATTGCACGGGACCATACGAACCACGGTTCCAACCAGTTCCAGCTCCAGTCACTAATTGAGCTGATGCATTTTGTGTTATAGGAACAGCATTTGTCCAGTTAATGCCATCAAGAGACTGAGATGTGTATATATCGGATAGGCTATAATCCATCGTGCCTGTCCAATAATACATACGATAAGATGGACCTGTTGCGCCTAATCCAAAGTTGTTTGCATCATAAATCACCTGTATGTGATAAGCACCTGGGCTTGGGATACTTAACATTGTCGTTGGAGTACTCCAAGTTGTTCCGTTTGAAGATGTTATTAGAAAAACTCCGCCATTTCCGTCCGTATACCACATTTTATATGTTGGAGCCGATGATGTTCCTCCAAAATGAGCATTATTGAAAATTACGCTCGGGTAATAAGCGTTCCCAGTAGAGGCGGTATAAATGATTCCATGATCACTCCATGCAGTGTAGCTTTGCGCTGATGTAAAGCTCCATGAATAGTTTGCGGCCAATGCATTACCAGCCAGGTCCTTAACTCCAGTAGTAATCGTGGCGGTATATACGGTGCTGGCTGTTAGATTAGCGGTTGGGGTAAAGGTCGCCGTAACACCAGCGTATGTAACCGTACCGGTAACAAGCGTATTCCCTTGCATTAAGGTAAAGGTGGCGTTGGTAATAGTCGTTGGATCCAGCGCTTTACTGAAAGTGGCGGTCGGGTTACTGTTTTCAGCTACATCAATGGCAGCATTAGCCGGGAGGACGGAAATCACTCTAGGTGGTGTGGTGTCTGGAGTCAAGATAGCCCTACCGAGTTTCCATTGTATCCAATCTGAATCACTTATGTCCGGGTTGTTTGAGCCGAGGAAATATATCTCGTAGTTGTTCCCTGTCTTAACCACCGACGGCATCCATATACTTTGACTTCTCCATGCCACTCCATCAGAGGTCATGAATAGTGTTTGCCTGCGTGTCCAGTTTATGCCATCGGCTGATGTTGCGTAGCCTATCCCGTTCAATGCCTGGTACGTAGTTCCATCCCCACCCGAGTAGAATGCTTGCCAGTCTGTCGGGCTGTTTTCTATGACCTTGAACCATCCGATGTGGTCTGTATCGAAAGAAGTGCCGTCCAGTGTTCCTTCAAATACTGGTGTTGCATAACCTACCGATGTCGGATCATAACCGGTCCAGACGTACCCATTGGCTGAATAGGCCATTACTACGAGTTCTTTTGCACCATATAAACCAAGTTCCCATTGAACGTTTGCATATATCCTGAAAGTTTTATTTGGGTCGCCGCCTTCTCCGCCCGGAGTATAAACTACATCAGCTATACCATAATCTGTTCCGGTAGCAGCACTAAATACGGGTGTTCCTGTTTGAGTAACAGCGATATGATTATACCAGTTTATTCCATCCGGCGATTCGGCATATCTCCAACCGCCGATACCGGAAGTTGTTCCTTGATACCACATGCGATAATACATGGTCATTGCGCTTGGATTTGTTCCGCTATTAGCTCCCACAAAGCCGGTGCTATAAAATTTAACGTTGGCATGTTCCGCTTGTACTGTCAGCCCCTCTGATAATACAGGATTACCAGCATATGGTGCCCAGTTGATGCCATCAGGTGAGGTCGCAAGATTAATTGAACCAAAATCATTTCCGGCGTAATATAATTTATAGCCAACATTGTCCTTGATGACATAGGCTTGGTCTGGGATCAAGGTATTGAATACGGGTGATGGATCTTCGTTAATTGTGTAATAAGTAGGCGAGGAGCCTGATGATCCCTGTACTATTTTCGGTGCAGTCAATGTTGTAACGCTAAACAATAGAAATGCCACAACTAAAACAGAGATTAATTTCCTCATTTTACTTTTCATTGAACCACCTTTATCCTTTTAATGTACTGTAAAGGCCTAAAGTATGACTATGCTCCAAAAATATCTTATGTAACTACAGACTCGGACACGGTAATGTTTTTATAGACCATTTTCACTCCATTAACCGCATTAGCATAGGAAGGCCAAATTTCTGCGCCTTCGCTAGTATTTAGCTCTATTTACTTTCAGCGGTTACTATTTTTTCTCTCCCTTCTGGGCACAATCACCCGCTAATGGTGTAGAACTTTTGCATAATTATATTTTATGAATTATAAAAAACTAATAAATAATTGAGGGATAATATGACATATTCATTACATTTTCTGAATTTGGGGCAACATACCCAATTAAATGAATAATCAATCGTATTTGTAACCGCTTAAGGAAGCGCAATATTCGAGTATTACAGTAGTTACGGAAGATGGAGGGTTTTGGAATGGTATGCTATGCCCCGTAACTGAAACGAAGATAGTTATTGTATATTTAACAATATGAGACTGTCGAAAAAGTCCTGTCTCCCTTTGAAACAGAGAGACTCAGGGAAATTATTGACCTTAAATTCCTTCACTTGAATTAAGCGTTGCATCTGTTTGTATTAATAAGCCCGAATGAAAAGAGCATTTATTGTGGGCTTGACAAGTTATTATGTTAGTAAAGTTAGATGACGGTTTAAAATGTCATAAATCTTTAATTAATAGATCACCGATTTTATGACTTCTTTATCACAAAATAACTAAAATCAATGAAATACCAGATTTTCTCACATTGGTGATTTTATCCATTAATAACGTGGTTGTTGGATAGGTGTTTTGAAATGATATTTAAAAGAGTTAAATCGGAAGGGATTGCTGCAAATTCCTACCTCATTGGTTCAGGTGAAAATGCGTTCGTTATCGATCCCCGTCGGGATTGCCAGGTTTACGTGGATGTCACACAACAGGAAGGCTTGATAATCAACCACATTTTTGAAACCCATCGCCACGAGGACTTTGCGGTTGGTTCTATTGAATTGGCACATATTGCCGGAGCAACAATATACCATGGTCCCGGTCTGCAGTGGGGCTATGGGATAACTCCTACGTTGTTAGAGATATTGCCACAGGTGGATCACCTGTAATAGTCTTTACAGGTGATACGTTGTTCGTAAATGACGTAGGACGGACCGACCTCTACGGCGATAACCAGGTAAGCCGATTGGCAGAAAACTTATTCAATAGCATATTTAACCGTTTACTGCCTTTGGTCGATGGCGTAATCATTTGTCCTGCGCACGGCGGCGGCTCGATATGCGGCGCACATATAGCCGGCCGGGATGAGAGTTCCATAGGCATTGAACGGATACAAAATCCTGTGTTGCGAATGACAAAGAAAGAAGATTTTGTGAAATATAAAATGTCCGAGCACCCGGAAACTCCACTATATTTCAAGCGTATGGAACAAGAAAATTTAGATGGTCCGCCGCTTTTAGGGAGATTGCCGGTTCTCCTCGCATTACAACCAGAGGAATTTAACAATAAAATCGAGGAGGGCGCCATTGTTCTGGACACGCGCGATCCATCTTCTTTCGGGGGAGCGCATATTGCGGGGGCTTATAGTATTTGGTTGGAAGGACTCCCCTCTTTTGCAGGTTGGGCCCTACTTTACGATCAACCCCTTATCCTTGTGGCAGACAATGAGCAATACCTTGAAAAAGCCGTTCGTTATCTTATACGGGAAGGATATGATAATATTGCCGGTTATCTAAAGGGGAATATCGAGAGCTGGTACAGTGCCGGTCTCCCGATAGAAAGCTTAAAATTGATACCCGCGAACGATTTAAAAGCGATGCTTGACCGTAAGGAAGATATAACCGTGTTGGATGTTCGTAAGCAAAAAGAATGGGAGGAAGGACACATCGAGGGGGCAACGCATATTTTTGTTGGACATCTAATCGATAAATTATCACAAATCCCGAAGGAAAAACCAACGGCAGTTCATTGTTCAGCGGGATACCGTTCGGGATTAGCTGCCAGCATTCTTTTACGGGCCGATTATTCTGATGTATACAATGTTGCCGGCGGAATAAACGCCTGGATATCTTCCGGTCTGCCAATCATACGGGGATAATAGTTGAGCAAGGCCTTTTAGCATTCTACACAAATATTGATTTGTTAAAATCGTCGATTGAAATGAGCTGTAGATCCGGGTTGATCTTACCAAAGACGATATTGAAGCTCGAAAAACGAAAAAGTACATATCTAGACAATCTAGATTCCTTCGTAACCTGCTACTTTTTTTCGTTTAAAAATGCCAACAACTCTCTGTTAATTTCTTCGGCGTGGGTCCAATTCATACCATGTGGAGCGCCCTCAATAACCACTAACCGGCTTCCTTTGACAAATTCCGGAGTACGTTTTCCAGTGGCTGCCAAAGGGAGAATCCGATCAGCATCTCCATGCATGACTAACACGGGTATATTAATCCGTTTTAGTTCTTCTCGAAAGTCGACCAACCAGGCAGACACACAATCTAATGTTCCTTTAGGTGAAGCGCCTGCTCCGACCATGGAACACTGGGGAACAGCAATTGGCATTGTTATAATGATAGTTTCTGGAATTCAAATTCATTATCATGGGGGGTTACCCGCCATAAAACTTCACTTTCTCGGTATATTCTTAACACTTCTTTTTGGCTCTTATTTTTTGGCTGATTTCTTCGTCTCACAAAAGTATAGAACTATATTCCCGAATATGACAGACATAATTGACGGAACTATAAAAAAATATCTTTTCCGTTTTAGGTTTAAGGAAACCGGCAAGTATCTTTCTTCTCAGAAATCTTCCTTCCTAATTTTCGCAATTCTGGGAACACTAATCCTCGTTACCGGTGTTATGAAACTCCTTTTCTTTTATAATGTTATCTCTTTTCGATTATTGGAAATAGCCACAAAGGTACACGATATATCGGCATTGTTGTTTGGATTGGTATTAGTGGTCCACAT
>Ga0182021_10011877_pt1 | contig 10352 bp, 6 predicted proteins | sample 612E3MmetaG_FD_120493 | JGI IMG/M metagenome (GOLD analysis project Ga0182021, IMG submission 120493) | Permafrost microbial communities from Stordalen Mire, Sweden - 612E3M metaG (Illumina Assembly) | ecosystem: Environmental > Terrestrial > Soil > Wetlands > Permafrost | place: Sweden... | reverse complement strand
CTGAAGGCCCCAGAATCGCCTTGGCTGTATCAGAGGATTTGTTTCACTGGCAGCGCTTGGGGCTTGCTACTTTCAGACGTTATGAAGGGATTGGGTTCGATGGTATAGACAACAAAGATGCAAGCCTTTTCCCAGTAGCTATTCCTAATCCATCAGAGCAACTGGAACTGGCCATCCTTCACCGGCCACTTTTTCCGGGCACCCGTCCGGAAGAAACCGTCAACTACTCTACGCCCCGTGATGTTGATCTCGATCGGGAAAGCATCTGGATTTCCTATTGTCCGATGGCTTTAAAAGGCCATAGACAAGATCACTTTGGCCAGTTTAACTCTCACCACCGGCTGGCAGCTCCGGTATCGTCCTGGGAGCATCTAAAAATCGGTGGAGGTACTCCACCCATCTTAACCCGGCATGGCTGGTTAATCATTTACCACGGAGTGAGCAAAATAAAAGAGCCTGGTAGCAATGGACATTATCTATGCTACTCAGCAGGGGTGATGGTGCTCTCTAAAGAGCACCCTCACGTGATCTGCTATCGTTCGGCAGAGCCGGTCTTGACTCCGATGCTACCGCAAGAACGCCACGGAACCATAGCTGACATTGTGTTCCCCACTGGCATCGATCGTCGCGACGATCTCGGATCACCGGACCGCTATGACGTCTATTATGGGATGGGCGACAGCCGGATTGGTGTGGCACGCCTTGACATGCCGGATGTATTACCTCCAGGAAAAGCCATCGCTGTTCCCAAAGCAAAAGTCTAACTCGCCCGATTTTGGGAATCAACTCTTATTACATATGTAAGAGAAGGACTTTCACTGAAAACCAATACGCATTTTAGAAATATTGCTCCTGTAATTTTTATAATGCTAAGCTCTGAGAATTGGAAATAGAAGAATATACTAAAAGTGCCTATCTTAAAATTATAAAAAAGCGTATAGCCGGAATTGATTTAAGCTACTCTGGTATCGAAATTTCTAACAAAGTAACTGCACCGCATGCCAATAAGACCGCTATTTGGCAGTGGTGGTGGAAGCAGGCCCGAACAAACGCCGGCCACCCCATAGACGATAATGGTAGATCGGTTCTAATTGCAGTGGATAAAGAGGTATTTGATCCAGAATATGTCTCATTGCCACTACGATTTTGTCCTTTCCATGGCAATATTGTATTCACCACGGCGCGCGGCCCAGTTGCATCTGGCTCGATGATAAAGAGCTTGTTGTGCTGCTAATACATTAGTCTCATCGCCTCGCCAGATTTCTAAAGCCGGTTGCTGTATGGCGCGGGCAAAAGAAAACGCCAAGCCCCATGGCAACATTGACTTGAACCTAACATTCATAGCATTCAAACGAGCTGAGGCCAATTCACCGGATTGGCCACCTGATAAGAATGCAACCCCTGGAACTGCAGCAGGTACGGCTCGCAAAAGACAACTTATAGTAGCGTCAGCTACTTTGTCCACCGATTCCTGCTTGAGGCAAGCCGATCCAGGAAGCACCATATTGGGCTTCAGGATCATGCCTTCCAGGGCCACCCGTTGAGTATAAAGTTGGGTAAAAACTGCTCGCAAGACTTCCTCTGTTACCTCAAAACATTGCTTTAGAGTATGATTCCCATCCATGAGCACCTCGGGCTCAATAACTGGGACTAGTCCAGCTTCCTGGCACAATGCAGCATAGCGAGCCAATGCATGTGTATTAGCCTCAATACAACCCCAGCTGGGAATGCAATTTTTTAGGGTAATAACTGCACGCCATTTGGCAAAACGAGCCCCCATTTTAAAGTATTCAATCAGACGGTCTCGCAATCCGTCCAGTCCTTCAGTTATTTTCTCTCCAGGATGACCTGCCATATCCTTTGCGCCAGTGTCCACTTTTATTCCGGGGATAATTCCTGAATCACTAATGATTTTAATAAAAGGGGTACCGTCTTTTCTGGACTGACGGATGGTCTCATCATAAAGGATGATGCCACTAATAAACTCTCCCAATCCAGGAGTTGTCACAATCAATTCCCGGTAGGATCGGCGGTTTTCTTCAGTTTGAGAAATCCCTTCTTTTTCAAAACGTTTATTTAATGTTGGGGTACTCTCATCTATGGCCAGAAGTCCCTTATATTCAGCTACTATCGCTTTGGCAGTTGCTATAAGTTCTTGCGAAATCATCACTTATCATCTCCCAGTAATTTTCTCAAATTATTAATCGACCATGCTCTTGCCAACTCTCAGGAATATAACTAACTATTTTCCCCCATTTAAGACTTGTCCTCTGTTTCTAACGCCGCTACTTTTGTAAGACGGCGCCTAAACCGTTCGGCCCCCTTGAAGCGGGCATTTAGGAAGATCTGTACCAGATCCCAGGAGAGAGCATATCCGGCAACCCTGCCGCCAAGACACATAAAGTTCATGTCATCATCCTCTACTCCTTGATGAGCGGAGAAGGAGTCCATGATCAATGCCGCGCGTACACCGGGCACTTTATTAACTGCAACACAAGCTCCTACTCCGCTGCCGCAGATGGCTATGCCACGGGTTACCTCACCCCTAGCTACTGCCCTGGCCAGGGGCACAACAAAATCAGGGTAGTCATCTTCCGTAACCAATTCATAGGCGCCGAAGTCAACTACCTCATAACCGGCGGCCTCGAGGGCCGCAGATAGTTGCGCTTTCAATTCAAACCCACCGTGGTCCGCAGCTATGCCAATTCGCATCATACCTCCTCCAAGGTTAGTGCTTTTTCTATCAACGTTCCGTCCGGACTCCATTTCCAGTTCCGGATTTCCGGCATATCCAGGCCGTACTTGTCTATATACTGCTTGTGTTCGATTAACTTGTCCTGAACCATTTGCTTAAGATATGCCCCTTTGGAACCCAATTGTGGCAACCGATCAACAACATCTTGCACAAGGTGGAACCGGTCCAGCTCATTTTGCACCCTGATGTCAAAGGCTGTAGTGATTGTGCCCTCCTCCTTGTAGCCCCGGACGTGCAGATTGCGGTTGGTACGGCGGTAGGTAAGTCTGTGAACCAGCCATGGATATCCATGGAAGCCAAAGATGATATGCTTATCTTTTGTAAATAGCGAGTCGTAATCTTTATCGCTTAGCCCATGCGGGTGCTCTGTGCTGGGTTCCAGTTTCATCAAATCAACGATATTTATCACACGGATTTTCAGGTCAGGTAGATACTTGCGAAGTATGGAAACGGCAGCCAGGATTTCCAGTGTAGGCGTGTCTCCACAACATGCCATCACAACATCCGGCTCCGCTCCTTGATCGTTACTAGCCCATTGCCAGATGCTAATTCCTTCAGTGCAATGCACTACCGCTTCTTCCATAGTAAGCCATTGGGGCATTGCATGTTTTCCAGCAACAACGACGTTGACATAGTGCCGGCTGCGCAGACAGTGATCAAAAACCGAAAGCAGGCAGTTAGCATCAGGCGGAAGGTACACACGCACGATACCGGCCTTTTTGTTTATGACGTGATCAAGGAAACCGGGATCCTGGTGTGTAAAGCCGTTGTGATCCTGCTGCCAGACGTGGGAAGCAAGTAGATAGTTTAGGGAGGCAATCTTTCGGCGCCAGGGTAACTCCAATGTTACTTTCAGCCACTTTGCATGTTGGCTAAACATTGAGTCAACGATGCGCACGAAGGCCTCATAGCTGTTGAAGAGCCCATGCCGCCCTGTCAGAAGATATCCTTCCAACCAGCCTTCACATTGATGCTCACTTAGCATTGAGTCCAGCACGCGTCCTGTGGGTGCAAGGAATTCATCATTTTTTACTTCCCGGGCGTCCCACTGACGGTTAGTGACTTCAAAAACTGCACCTAGAAGATTCGAGAGCGTCTCATCGGGACCGAAGATGCGGAAATTACACTGATCCTTATTCAGCTTGGTCACATCACGCAAGAACTTACCGAGTATGATTGTATCCTGGCCCTCAACAGCGCCGGGCGAAGGCACATTTACTGCATGTACCCAAAAGTCAGGCATTTGCAGGTCACGAAGCAAAATACCACCATTGGCGTGGGGATTGGCGCCCATCCGCCTGTCGCCCTTCGGCGCCAGATCGGCCAATTCCGGTACGAGATGGCCATTTTCATCGAACAGCTCATCGGCCTTATAGCTTTTCATCCAGGTTTCGAGTTGTTTGAGATGATCGGGATGCTCGGAATCTACTAAAAGTGGCACCTGATGCGCTCGAAATGTTCCCTCAACTTGAAGACCATCGACAACCTTAGGTCCTGTCCAGCCTTTGGGTGAGCTCATAACGATCATTGGCCATTGCGGCCGAGTAGTGTCGTTCTTGTTCCGTGCATTGCTTTGGATTTGTCGAATGCTCTCAATGACCTTTTCCAGAGTACTAGCCATAAGTTCATGCATCTCTTCCGGTATATCACCTTCCACAAAGTATGGCGTCCATCCACAGCCTTGTAAAAACTTCTCCAATTCTTCATGCTTGATGCGGGCAAAAATGGTCGGGTTGCTGATCTTGTAGCCATTTAAGTGCAGGATCGGCAATACAGCTCCATCGGTAATAGGGTTAAGAAACTTGTTAGATTGCCATGCGGTTGCCAAGGGACCTGTTTCCGCTTCACCATCACCGACAACACATGCGACTATTAGATCGGGATTGTCAAATGCAGCCCCAAAGGCATGGCTTAGCGAGTACCCTAGCTCGCCACCTTCATGAATTGATCCTGGCGTCGTCGGCGCAACATGGCTGGAAATACCACCGGGAAACGAGAATTGCATAAACAATTTTTTTAAACCTGCTTCATCCAGGGTTATGTTTGGATAAATCTCACTGTAAGTACCTTCAAGGTAAGTATTACCTACAAGTGCCGGACCGCCATGACCGGGACCGGCAATGTAGAACATATCCAGGTCATACTTCTTGATAATCCGGTTCAAATGTATATAGATGAAGTTCTGACCCGGCGTCGTGCCCCAGTGTCCAACTACCAACGGTTTTACATGGGATAGTTTCAATGGCTCCTTAAGAAGTGGATTGTCATAAAGATAAATCTGACCGACCGACAGATAGTTGGCTGCACGCCAGTAGGCATTCATCTTGTGGAGTAGATTCGGAGAAAGAGTTTTTGTCTTCATAGTTAATTTTTCTTTTTTAGCAATTAATCATTTTGCCTATATTTTATACCCAAACAGTAGCTAAATTAAGCATAATTTTAAAAATATTTTTTTTAAAGCATGCTCCAAATTAAGGTTTTAAGAATAAAAATTTTTTGATTTAAGGATGTTCAAACTATATGTATTTATAACAGAAATTTATTTTGTCAATTGGTCAAAATTATTTTTTTCAATTACTATATCAAGTCCAAGAATATGGCACACTGAGCGAGCAATCATCTGTTCTTCATCTGTATGAATGACGCGGACGACAACACTACTAGCTGCCGAAGAAATCACCCCCTCATTCGTCATATTTCGCTTTTCTTCGAGTTCAATTCCAAAAAATCCCAGACCATCACAAATCCTAGCACGGACAACCGGCGCATTCTCTCCTATGCCAGCGGCGAACACCAGCGTATCCAGTCCTCCCAACACCGCTACATATGCACCTATCCATTTCTTAACCTGGTAGCAAAACAATGCTACAGCTTCCATCGCTCGTATGTCATTAGCCTCATCCGCAAGCAATTCTTTCATATCTGAGCTGGTTTCCGAAACTCCGAGCAGCCCAGAATTTTGGTTGACCATTTCGTAAAATTGTTTTATAGTCATCTTCTCGGTTTGCGCCAGATACGGTGCCAAGCCAGGATCCAAATCGCCAGAGCGGGTACTCATCACCAATCCGCTTGTTGGTGTGAAGCCCATGCTGGTGTCAATACTTTTACCTTTATACACAGCAGCAAGACTAGCGCCGTTACCAAGATGAGCAAGAATCACACGACCTTTTGATGCTGCTGGGTCTCCTAGGTGTACTAGTTCTTCAATAAGATAAGCATAAGAAAGGCCATGGAAACCATATCGTTGAACTCCCTTTGCATCGTAGCGTCGTGGGATCGGAAGCAACTTGGCTACACGAAGCATAGTGTGGTGGAAAGCTGTGTCAAAACATGCTACTTGGGGTAGTTTCGGACTACGATTGCAAAACGTCTCGATCAGTTCAATCTCACGTGGTAGATGTTCTTGGTCGTACGGACTAATTCGATGTAGTTCATCCAATAAGCCTTGGGTTACAATCTCAGGCAGAAAGTGGTTCATCCCATATACCACGCGGTGCCCAATTGCCCCAACCGAAATGAATTCGTCGCGTTCTATTAGCCAATCAATCAGAACATTTGCAGCCGATCTGTGGTCGGAGGCCACAATACTACGACTGACCTGCTGATTCCCAATTGGGTCAGTATATGTCAAAATGGTACCTCTCTGACCGATTCGATCAATCTTTCCAAAAAGCTGCCGCTTCAGCAGCTTGCCAACCTGATATATAGCAAACTTGATGCTCGATGAACCTGCATTGATTATCAGTATGCTGTTATGAGCCGGTTTTACCGATGACTGGTCTAACATTTTGCAACCTCTAATCCTAGCAAAGCCAGTTTCGAACAAGTGGATTTGTAATTCGTGTGAAGAATACTTCGAATCCCCAAACCTTCAGCTATCTGGATGAACATTGGGGTGTCGTCGATATAGACTACATGCTGGGTTGGCACTTGGGAGATATCCAGTGCAAGATGAAAAATGTCTATGTCGGGCTTGCGTAGGTGGACAAAGCAGGAGGAAATAAAAGAATCCACAAATCCATTAAGCTTGAATTTTCGAATCCGATACTCATTCAATTCGCGCCCTTCATTGCTGACCACGACAATCTTGAGTCCATACTGTGTTTTGAGTTTGCGGATAAGGTCAATCATCTGAGGGTGAGGTTTGGACTGTTCAAACATGAATTTTTGGAACTCTGTCCGCGTAAATGTTTGCTTACAGTAAAACACCGCAAGACTTAGGTATTCTTCCAGTGTGAGCTTTCCCTCCTCATAGGCTTCAAAAGTCAGGTGATGACGTCCCTCCAACTCGTTCAGTTCCAGTTTAAAGTTCGTAGCTGCCCGTTTGCGTGCGTGATGATCCCACCCGTCAGTTAGCAAGACGTTGCCAATATCCAGAAACAAAGCTGTAACTTGTGCTTTTTTTTCCATTGCTCCCTCTTATCCATTCAATGTTTGTTTAAACCAGGACATTATTATCATAAGATTGTTTTGCTTTAATAGAGCTCTTTTTTTTAAGTTTCATATATAACTTTACTAAGTTCTCCTATTATATGAAAATAATTTTAAATTATTTGACAATAATAATTTTACTTTATTATCTAACTTTTACCTCTCTTTTGGTATTTAATATTTCTTATTTTTTTTGATATTCTTTTCCAATTTTTTCTCCCATTAATTCGATTGGGAAATTATTTGCTTTCCAATTATTGCACAAGTGAGAAAAACAACTTTATCTACATTTTCAATTTTTTCATATTTTATCTTTATTAGCATTTTTTTAGTGAGTTAATGAATTTTATAGTTTAATGAAATTGTTATTTGGCAAGGAAATTTTTTTACTATCCAAATGTTAAAAATTAAATCAATTTCCACTATAATATAAGTAATATATTAAATTCAAAGTTTTTTTATATTAATATAATATATGGATCAAACTCAAAATAAATTTTGGAATATCGATATAGAAACTCTTCTGAGCCAGTTGGATACTTCAAGAAAGGGCCTTACCAGTATTGAAGCAGGACAGAGAATAATAAGGTTTGGCCGTAACATTCTAAAACCACAGAAAAGGTTTGAAACTTTTACACTTTTTCTTTCACAATTTAAAAGCCCAATAATTTTAATCCTCATTGCAGCAGCTATCCTTTCTTTTTTCCTGAAGGATATTTCTGATGGAATAATAATCCTTGCCATAATCTTTATCAGCGGCGGACTTGGATTTTTCCAGGAATTCCGTGCAACAAATGCAGTTAAGAAATTGCTTGAAAAAATAAGTGTCAGTGTAAATATCTTAAGAGATGGAAATGAAAAAGAAATTCCGCTGGAAAAAGTGGTTCCCGGAGATATAGCAATATTCAATTCTGGTGATTTAGTTCCTGCGGATTGCAGAATACTGGAGTCGAGGGATTTATTTGTAAATGAATCGACACTGACCGGGGAAACATATCCTGTTGATAAAAGTTCCGATACAGGTGTTTTGCCAGCTGAGCTTCCAATCTCAAAAAGGATAAACAGCCTTTTTATGGGCACAAATGTAGTAAGCGGAACTGCACACGCAATTGTTGTAAATACAGGTAAGAATACCGAATTTGGGAAAGTCTCGGAAAAATTAACATTGAGGCCGCCTGAAACGGAATTCGAACACAATATAAAAAGATTCGGCTATTTCCTGATGGAAGTAACCACAATACTGGTAATATTAATCTTTGCAATCAATATGTTCTTGAAAAGGCCGTTTCTTGACTCGTTTCTTTTTGCAATGGCCCTTGCCGTTGGCCTAACACCCCAGTTGCTCCCTGCAATAATAAGCATTAACCTCTCAAGGGGGGCCAAAAAACTAGCAAACTTAAAGGTTATTGTAAAGCGCCTTTCATCAATAGAAAACTTCGGAAGTATGAATATAATCTGCTCAGATAAAACCGGCACCTTGACCGAAGGAGTAATGCAGTTAGATTCAGCAATGGGAATAGATGGGAAAAAAAGTGAAAAAGCAGGACTTTATGCATATTTAAATTCATATTATGAATCAGGCTTCGTAAATCCTATAGATGAAGCAATAAGAAATTCTTCAAAATATGATTTATCAGGATATAAAAAGGTTGATGAAATACCATATGACTTTATCAGGAAAAGGCTGAGTATCCTGGTCTCGAAAAAGGAAAATGACAATAAAGAAAAAAATATATTGATTACAAAGGGGTCATTTAAAAATATCCTTGATGTATGCTCACATGTCGAAACTCCGGAAGGAGAAGTCATAGAAATAAATGGAATTAAGGATAAACTGCTAAAAACTTTTAAAGGCTACAGTAATGACGGATTAAGGGTAATAGCCCTTGCCTACAAGGAAACAAACTTAGGCGGTACAAGAGAATCAGAAAGCGGCATGATATTCCTGGGATTTATCAATTTTGCCGATAACCTTAAAGAAGGCATTCAACAAACAATAAATGATTTAAAATTACTTGGGATCACTTTAAAAATTATAACAGGTGATAATCAGATTATTGCAACAAACATTGCAAAGAAAGCAGGACTTACTGACCCAAAAGTTTTACTGGGAGAGGACTTATTAAAAATAAACGATGAGGCTCTTATAAAAAAGGTAAGCAGCATCGATTTATTTGCAGAAATTGAGCCTAACCAGAAAGAACGAATCATAATTGCACTAAAAAAAGCTGGAAATGTTGTCGGATACCTGGGGGATGGTATAAATGATGCTTCAGCTCTTTATGCTGCTGATGTAGGTATTTCAGTAGACAGCGGAGCCGATGTGGCAAAAGAAGCTTCAGATATAATTTTGCTCGAAAAGGATCTCGAAGTACTGGTAGACGGTGTAAAAGAGGGGAGGGCAATTTTTGCAAACACACTAAAATATGTATATATGGCAACAAGTGCTAATTTCGGTAATATGTTCAGTATGGCGGGAGCGTCGCTGTTTTTACCATTTCTTCCTCTGCTACCACGCCAGATACTTCTTACTAACCTGCTTACAGATTTTCCCGAGATGACAATTGCAACGGATAATGTCGACAGTGATACTGTACTACTACCGCAAAAATTCAATATAAGGTCAATCCGCAATTTCATGGTTATTTTTGGCCTTATAAGCTCAATATTTGATTATATAACTTTTGGAGTTCTTCTATGGATAATGCATTCTACACAAATCCAGTTCAGGACAGGATGGTTTATGGAATCAGTAATTTCTGCGGCAGTAATTGTTCTTGCTATAAGGACACGAAAACCATTTTTCAAAAGCAGGCCTGGAAAATACTTATTGATCGCAACTCTTGCAATTATTGCGGCAACTATTGCTATTCCATATACCCCAATAGGGATTTTGTTTGGATTCAAGCCACTACCATCATATTTTTTCCTTGTAATTCTTTTAATACTGATTCTTTATATTGCGGCTATAGAACTGGCCAAAAGGCTGTATTATAAAAAGATTGTAAAGGGCCAGTAAAAAGTTAAATCGCATTTACTAATATTAAAAGAGATATTTAATAAAGTGCAGAATCAACTTATTGTTTCAAGAAAGGTAAAATGGGGATCTAAAAGTTTCGCTTTTAGACATATAGTAAAATGCACAGGTTAAAAAGTTAGTATTGTT
>Ga0182021_10011876_pt1 | contig 10352 bp, 9 predicted proteins | sample 612E3MmetaG_FD_120493 | JGI IMG/M metagenome (GOLD analysis project Ga0182021, IMG submission 120493) | Permafrost microbial communities from Stordalen Mire, Sweden - 612E3M metaG (Illumina Assembly) | ecosystem: Environmental > Terrestrial > Soil > Wetlands > Permafrost | place: Sweden... | reverse complement strand
CTCCCGCAACGCTCCCTAGTCCATCACCTTCCGCAAGAACGCCGGCTTTTCCCGATCGCTTTTGTCGATTCTTTCTTTCAGCGGTTCCTGCTCGGTGTGGCTTGAAGGAATGTTCAATTCGATGCCGCGCCGTTTATACGCAGGAACATCCAGGAGCTGCAGGTCATCTGCGCCCGTTGGGATCCGTTCAATCGGTCGCACCGGCTTCTGTGCGATAGGACGTGTCACGCTCGGTTGTGCTGCCCGTTGATTGAATCCGGTAGCAATCACGGTCACGATGATTTCATCGGTGAGATTCTCATCAATGACCGCACCGAGGATCACGTTTGCTTCATCACCAGCAGCGCCATGGATGATCTCTGTTGCTTCATCGACTTCAAAGAGTGACATCGACGGCCCGCCGGTAATGTTCACAAGCACTCCCCGGGCGCCGCTGATGGAGACGTCATCCAGCAACGGACTTGAAATCGCCATGTGAGCGGCTTCGACCGCCCGGTTCTCGCCGGTTGCTTCTCCCGTACCCATCACGGCATCGCCCATTTCCCTCATGATGGTCCGGACATCGGCGAAGTCCACGTTGATCAATCCGGGTACGGTAATGAGCTCCGAGATACCACGCGTGGCGCCATACAGCACGCTGTTCGCAATATCGAAGGCTTCGGTCAACGGCGTACGCCGCTCGACGATCGTGAGCAGCTTCTGGTTCGGGATGACGATCAAGGTATCAACCTGCTTGCGCAGTTCTTCGATGCCTTGATCGGCCTGACCTGTGCGCTTCTTTCCTTCACACTGGAAGGGACGGGTGACAATGCCCACAACCAGCGCGCCCAGACTTTTCGCAATATTGCCGACGAGTGGAGCGCCGCCGGTCCCCGTGCCACCGCCCATGCCGGCAGTCACAAACACCATGTCAGTTCCGGTTAACGCACGGGCGATCTCTTCCCGGTCTTCCTCCACCGCACGGTAGCCGATGGTCGGATCCGCTCCCGCACCCAGACCCCGGGTCAGATTCTTGCCGATCTGAATCTTGTTGGGCGCTTGATTCCTTTGCAGGGCTTGCAGGTCGGTGTTTACAGCAAAGAAATCGACACCGTGCAGACCTTTCTTGATCATGCTGTTGACAGCGTTGCCGCCGCCGCCGCCTACGCCGACGACACGGATCTTTGCTCCACGATCGAATCCATTATCCAGTTCGATCACAGGTTGTTCCTCCTTTGGGTTAGGGGTGACACACAATGATTACAGGGCATCAAAGAACTCGCGCACTTTGCGCGCAATGTTGCCCAGGGTATTCTCTTTCCTGGTACGCGTCGATCCGGTTGAGGCTGCGGACGGACGATGTTTCAAACCATGGTAGATCAAGCCTACTGCTGTAGCATAGGCGGGGTTCTCAATTTCGCGGACGAGACCGCCTGAGAAGCCGCTGGGGATACCGATCTTCACGGGCATGCCCAATACCATATGTGCGAGTTCGCCCGTCCCTTTGATGAGTGCACCACCGCCGGTCAGCACAACCCCCCCCGCCAGATGTTTGCTATAGCCGGATCGCTTGATCTCGAGCGCCGCAATTTCCAGAATCTCCTCCATCCGGGGTTGGATAATCTGCGCGAGCACGCGCTTGTCAATGTGTATGGGGTCACGTCCGCCGACACCGGGAAGCACGATGGGCTCGTTGTCAACGACGGCAGGCACATAGGCGCAACCGTGGTCTTTCTTTATGCGCTCGGCCTGATCCGTAAGAATTCCCAGTCCCTTGCGTATGTCATCGGTTACTTTCTTCCCTGCGATGCCGATCACTGCCGTATGACGAATCGTTCGTTCCTCGAACACTGCCAGGTCGGTTGTACCGCCACCGATGTCCAGGAGAGCGATCCCGACCTCTTTTTCTTCATCATCCAGCACGGCGTAGCTCGACGCCAGGGGTTCGAGCACCATGTCGCTGATTTCGAGACCCGCGCGCTGCACGCATTTGTAAATATTCTGTGAAGCACTGACCAGCCCGGTGATGATATGCACATTGGCTTCCATCCGGACACCCGCCATGCCGAGGGGATCGTACACACCATCCTGCCCGTCGATGATAAACTCCTGGGGAATGACGTGAATGATCTTCCGATCCGACGGTAGAGCCACACGCTTTGTGTCTTCGATCAGGCGGTCGATGTCGGCATTTGTCACTTCGTGCTCCGGACCGCTGATCCCGATCACGCCCCGGCTCTGAAAACTCTGGATGTGGTCACCGGCAATACCGACAATGACAGAACGTATGGCGACGCCCGAGGATGCTTGTGCCTCGCTGATAGCGGTGCTGATGGCGGCGGTTGTACGGTCGATATGCGTCACCACGCCACGGGTCATCCCTTCGGAAACCGCCCGGCCAACACCAAGGATGTTAATGCGACCGTGTTCGTCTGTGCCGGCAACGACCGCACACACCTTTGTGGTGCCGATATCGAGGCCTACAATAATGTTGTCCATAGAGTGTCCTTCCGGTGACATCGGTCAGTTCGTCATCTGCTCGTCATTTGTCATCCAGCGTACTACCACCTGATCTGCAAATCGGAGATCTACCGACGTGAGGTTCTGGGCACCGCGGCTGGTAACGACGGCTGTCCAGAATGCATCGAACTTTTCGAGCTTCGTGGTGATGTCTCCACGTCCCACCACCACCGGTACTCCGCCATCCGCTGTGTACAGCAGGAGATCTCCCGAGGGTTCGATATGCACTTCAGAAATGCGACGGTACAATGCATCATCCAGTTGTTGGGCGGCCATCACGAGGAGTATCGCCTCACGAATCGCCGGATGCGAAAGCTGTTTACCGATTTCGCATGATTGTACCTCGGCTGCCCCGGTAATGACGGGAAGATCAAATGCACTTTCCGAGCGAATCACCGGCATCAGCATGCCGTCAGCGTCTACATAGAACATCCGGCCTGCAACGATCACCGCTTGCGGCACACGCTCTTCGACCTGGATAAGGATACAATCCGGAGGATCCCGATGGACTGCAACGTCTTTCACAAACGGGTTTTGCCGCAGGCGATCACGCACTTCGGAAAGCTTCACGTCATACAAATGCTTCTCCATGGGCACAGCAGCCAGGTGGAAGATGTCCTCGGACGGAACGATCCGGATACCCTCAATGCGCACTCCGCGCACGGGGAGATCCTTCATCCACATGCGGGCGCCGACCGCAACACCGATGGTCGCCACAGCCAGCAGGATCAGGACCAGGAACTCCGGGCCGCGCCGTGGCGAACGTGAGACCGATGATGGTGTTCGTTGCTCGCTCACTGTGCCGCTTTCAGTTTGGCAATGAACGCTTCACCAAATCGCCAGATATCTCCGGCACCCATCGTAATGATGATGTCGCCGGGTTGTTTTATACTCATCAGAAATGCCGGTATCTTGGTCTTATCCGCAATGTAGTCGGCGCGTTTATGGCCGACTTCCTTCGCGGCATTGACAATCAGCTCTCCACTCACGCCCTGTATTGGTTCTTCACGAGCCGGGTACACATCTGTGACAATCAGAACATCGGCATTGAAGAACGACCGGCCGAACTCGTCATAGAAGTCGCGCGTCCGTGAATAGAGATGCGGTTGAAACACACAGACGACACGCCTGCGCCATCCCGCCTTGACACCGGCCAGCGTCGCCTTGATTTCCGTCGGGTGGTGAGCATAGTCGTCCACAACGGTGATATCCCCGATATCAGCTTTCACTTCCCAGCGCCGGAAGACTCCCGTGAATTTCTCGATCCCGGCCTTGACCTTCGCAAACGGCACCCCGAGTTCCAGACCCACCGTAATTGCGGCCAGAGCATTCTGGACGTTGTGCTTGCCGGGGATCTGCAGTTCCACCTCGCCCAGTTCCTGACCGTTTTGAAGCACAGTGAAGTGTGTCCGGTTTTCTTTGTGGGTGATTTCGACAGCCTGCAGATCCGCCTGACCATTCAGTCCGTAGGTGATGATCTTCTTCTTGATCTTCGGCATGATGTCCTGCAAGGCGGGCTCATCAAGGCAGAGGACAACGAAGCCGTAGAATGGCACCTTGCTGGCGAACTGGATGAAGGCCGATTTGATATCCTCCAGATCGCGATAGCAGTCAAGGTGATCGGTCTCGAGCGTCGTCAACACCGCGATGGTCGGAGTGATCGACAGGAATGACCGGTCAAACTCATCTGCCTCGACCACAATAAACTCTCCCTTTCCCATCCGCGCGTTCGAACCCGCGAGTCCATGCAGTCGACCGCCGACAATCACGGTCGGGTCCACGCCGCCTTCCATAAGCACCAGGCTGATCATCGAGGTGGTCGTCGTCTTTCCGTGCGTGCCGGCAATGCCGATGCCGTATTTCAGGCGCATGACCTCTGCCAGCATTTCTGCGCGGCGAATGACGGGAATATTGCGTTGGTGTGCGAGAACGATTTCCGGATTATCCGGCGGAATAGCCGATGAATACACGAGAGCGTCGACGTCAGGTTCAACGTTGGAGGCCTGATGGCCGAGGTACACACGTGCGCCCAGTGCAGCAAGGCGTTCGGTGTTGTCGCTTCCTGCACGGTCCGATCCTGTCACCGTGAACCCCTCGTCGATAAGGATTTCCGCGATGCCGCTCATCCCGATGCCGCCAATACCCACGAAATGCAGTTTCTTGATGGATGTGAACATGCGTCTACCTTCGCTGTCGCTGTTGGTACTACCGGTCTGTAATCCGCGGCCGTCGCCACACGCGCCGTTTGCGCCGCGGGACCCGTGATGCGATGGATTGCATTTCCTGCACGAGTTCTTTTTCCCGCTCATAACGTCCGACACGGATCCGGTAGGCGCGCCGTTTGTCGTTTAACTTGATAAGAATCACCTGGAATCGACCGCTTGTCTGCACGCCGGCCTCCCGGCCGATGTGCATCCATTCGATTTCCTGGACGGCAATCCGACGTTCATCCCAGTGATGCTTGAAAATGACCGCATCGTGGGTGATTATCAGACGGCGGTTGCGCGCCATGTTGAGCAGCAACGAGACAAACGACATCACCACAAAAAAGGTGATGACATAGAGCAACGGATCGTTCAACACATACTTGAACTCGGCTTCGACGAAATTACCCCGGATGCCGCCATAGACAATCAACGTGAGAAGATAGATGAGCGCTGACTGATAGTAGAAATCGAGTTTGTACTTGAATATTTTCTCTTCACCCGCCATGGCATTCTCACATCAGCTTGACGATAGCATCCGCAATGATTCGTGCGGCGTTGGGCAGTGCAAGCGATCGGGCAGCAACACTCATCGCTGCCCGCCGTTCCGGATGCGCCAGGATCTCGCGGATTTCCGTCCCGAGCCTTTCTTTCACTTCAGCGTCGGGAATCAGCACCGCTGCACCGGCATCGGCAATTGTCCTCGCATTCAATGTCTGGTGATCTGCCGCTGCATGGGGATACGGCACGAGCACCGACGGCAACCCTGCGCAGAGAATCTCTGCCAGGGTCGATGCACCGGCCCGGCATACGACAAGATCCGCCGCCGCGTACGCCCAGGGCATATCTTCCAGAAATCCGTAGAGGTGCACACCCTCACCGGCACCCAATGCCGCAACCCGCCGTTGCACGCGTGCGAGCTCTGACGCGCCGGTCAGCCATACCACCTGCACGTCCGGGCGACCCAGCAGATCCGGCGATGCGAGCAGTGCATCGTTAATGGATGCTGCGCCCTGGCTTCCGCCGACGACAAGGATTGTCGTTCGTGAAGCAAGAAGTCCCAGTCGTCGCAGGCTCTCCGATCGCCCGACCGTTCCCACGGTGGCCCTGATCGGATTGCCGGAAAGATGCACGCCCAGCTCCCGTCCGAGAAACTTCCGCGTGGCTTCGAACGCAATGTGCACTTCGCGGACACGCCGTGCCAGCAGACGGGTGGTGACGCCGGGATAGCTGTTTTGCTCCTGCAACAATGTTGGAATGCCCAGAAGCGTCGCCACAAACACCGGCGGACCGCACACATACCCTCCGGTGCCGATCACTGCACCCGGCTTGAAGCGGAGCAGGACGACAAGCGATTGCAGCATCGACACAATCACCTTCACCGGAAACAGCAGTGTTTCGATCGCCAGGCGCCGTCTGAATCCGGCGATCCATATGGCATCAAACGCATAGCCATGCGCCGGAACGACCCGCGCTTCGATACGCCCGCGTGTACCAATGAACCTGATCTCAATATCCGGCTCTGCACGCTGCAATGCCTCCGCAATGGCCAGCGCCGGGAACACGTGCCCACCGGTTCCTCCACCTGCAAAAAGCACCCGCCGTGGCATGCTCAATAGACCTTTCCGACTGCCGGTGCGTGTTGCGGTTGCAGCGGCACAGTCCCATCCACACCGGCGGTCTGTCGCGGATGAAGATCGGTCTGAGCAGAAACATTCAACAGCACGCCGATCATCATGGAACTCACGAGCATCGATGATCCGCCGTAGCTGATGAAGGGCATCGGCAAACCCGTTGTCGGAAGAATGCCGAGCGTGACACCGGCATTCACGATGGCATACAGTGCGATGCTGCTGGTGATGCCGAGCGCCAGATACCGTCCGAAGTCGTCCCGCGCATGATTGGCGATTTTCATGCCGCGCAGGAGAATAACGAGAAACACCGCAAGGACGGCAACGGCCCCCAGCAATCCATATTCTTCGCCAACAATGGGGTACACAAAATCACCGTAGGGCTCCGGAAGAAACAGGTCGCGCTGCTTGCTGTTCCCCGGCCCAAGACCAAGCAAGCCGCCGTTCGCGAATCCGATCAGCCCCTGGAAGACCTGGTGATTGATTCTGGTCACGCCGGATTCATCGAACACACCGCGAACGAAGTCCAAAACCCGGTGCAGACGATACTCCGCACTGACCATATAGGCGAGCAGGGCGGGAATCAGTCCGCCCAGTGTCAGACCCAGATGGCTCAGCCTGGTGCCGCCGAGGAACAGCATGATGATACTCACGACAAAGATCATGGATCCCGTGCTGAATCCCGGCTGCACAAGCACAAGCACAGTGACAACGACGACCCAGATCATGAGCGGAACATATCCCGTCTTGAAATCCCGCACGCGTTCTCCGCGCAACGACATGAGGAGCGCAAGATGGGTAATGAGTGCGAAGCGCGCAAATTCCGATGGTTGCACACCAAAACCGCCAATGCGAAGCCAGCGCGCTGCACCATTCACCTCGCCTCCTGTCAGACGCGTGGCGATAAGCATGAGCACAACGGCAATAAGAACGGGCTTTGAAATCTTCTTCAACCAGTGATAATCCACCTGCATTGCCACAAACATCACGAGGAATCCGGCAATCACTTTTGCCGCATGACTTTCCAGCAACTTTCCGCTTTCACCCCACCGCTGTAATGCATAGGTGGAGCTGGCACTGTAGACGATACCCACACTCATCACCATAAGGAAGAGAGCGGCGATCAGGATGATCAGGTCAATATGGTTTTTCTGGACTTTGGAGGTCGACATGCTTATTCACCAGGAAGAGCACGAACAATCTCTTTGAATACCCTGCCGCGGTGTTCGTAATTATTGAACCAGTCAAAGGATGCGCATGCGGGCGAGAGCAGAACGATGTCGCCCCGCACCGCGCGTGCGGTCGCAGCGTGGACCGCCTCATCCATCGATGCGGCATTCTCGACCGGCACGACTCCGGCAAACGACGATTGCACGTTGCCGGCCGATTCACCGATGGCAATGATTGCCTTCACATGTTTTCGTACGAGATCCTGGAGCCGGTTATAGTCGTTTCCTTTATCGCGCCCTCCCAGCAGCAGAATCAGCGGCGCATCAAAACTCTGGAGCGCATACCACACGGAATCGACGTTCGTTGCTTTCGAGTCGTTAATATAGGTGACACCGTTGATCGTCCGCACGATTTCCAGACGGTGTTCCACCCCTTTGAAATCGCGGAGCGTGGCACGCACTGATGCTGTCGACACCGCCATTACCAGCGCCGACAATGTCGCCGCCATCGTGTTGTACAGGTTATGCATGCCCCGGATGCTTATTTCGTCCGTGGCAATGACGCTTGTGTGACGACCGTGCACGCACGTCATCAGCTTTCCCTCCGCCACCCATGCCCCTTCTGTCACTGTCCGCCGGACGCTGAAGGGCAGGCGGTGCACGCCGGCAGGCAGCCGTTCTTCCACGGTATGACGTGTCACTTCATCATCATCGTTGTAAATCACCGTATCGCCGGCACCCTGATAGGCAAACACACGGCTCTTGCTTGCCACATACTTTGAGAACTCATGATCGTATCGATCAAGATGATCCGGTGTAATGTTGAGCAGCACCGACACACGCGGGCGAAAGGTTGTGACGTGATCGAGTTGAAAGCTGCTCACTTCAAGTACTGCCGTGTGCTGTGGCGTCATTCCGCTCACCACGTCGGCAAATGCCGGATCGATGTTGCCTCCCACCACCACGGGTCTCCTTGCATCCTCGAACATCCTGCCGCACAGCGTCGTTGTCGTGGTCTTGCCGTTGGTGCCCGTGATCGCCACGATTGGACCGGGGCAAAACCAGCTCGAGACTTCAAGTTCACTTACCATTGCGATACCACGGCGCATTGCCTCTTGCACTATCGGAACTGTATCCGGCACTCCAGGGCTGATGACGATGATGTCGGCATCCAGCACGCGTGCACTATGTCCGCCAAATTCGTGCGCAACCCCAAGCCAGGCGAGCGCGTGAGCCGTTTCCGCCTTCTTTTCCTGGGGCGCGTTGTCGCTGACGAACACCGATGCCCCGGCTGCATGGAGCAAGCGGGCCACCGCCACTCCGCTCCGCGCGGCACCGATCACCGCAAACCGCTTGCCTGCAATGTGCAACGGTACCACGTGTTCACCGCACCTTGAGCGTTGCAAGACTCACAATCATCAGCAGGATCGCCACGATGTAGAATCGTGTGACAATCTTCGGTTCCGGCCATCCGAGCAGTTCGAAATGATGATGTATCGGAGCCATCCGAAAGACTCTGCGCCCTTCTCCGTACTTCCGCTTTGTATACTTAAAATAGTAGCGCTGAATGATCACCGAAACGGCTTCCGCGAGGAACACGCCGCCGAGTGTCGGCAGGAGAAGTTCTTTCTTGATCAAGATGCAGAGCCCTCCCACAGCTCCACCGAGCGCAAGAGAACCCGTGTCGCCCATGAACACCTGGGCCGGATACGCATTGTACCACAGGAATCCGAGGGCGGCACCCACGAGCGCCGCGCAATACACGGCAAGTTCGCCATTCCCGCGCAAGTAGGGGATTGTGAGATATTCGCTCAACCTCACGTTGCCGGAAACGTAACACATGATTCCAAGCGTCAATCCCACGATCGCCACCGTGCCGATAGCCAGACCGTCGAGGCCGTCCGTGAGGTTGACTGCATTCGATTCTGCCACGATAATGAATACGACAACAGGGATATAGAGCCGACCGAAATCAAATTCCATATTCTTAAAGAACGGCACTGTTGTCGATGAACTGAGCTTCCACAAATCCGCATCAATCCACTGGGGGAAGAAATAGATGACGGATCCCACTACCAATCCGACACATACTTGTCCGACAATCTTGTAGCGGGCGATCAATCCTTTGGGTTTCTTCTTGATCACCTTCAGATAGTCATCCAGGAATCCCACAGCCCCGAGTGCGGCAGTAATAAAGAGGATAAGGATGACATACATGTTTGTGATGTTTCCCCAGAGCAGCGTCGGCACCAGGATGCCCGCAAGCACGATCAGTCCGCCCATCGTCGGCGTGCCTGCTTTTGCCAGGTGCGTCTTGGGTGCCTCCAATTTTGCCGCTTCGCCGATCTGGTGGCTGCGCAGGACCCGGATGATCCTGGGCCCGATCCAGAATGCTATCAACAATGCCGTCACTGCGGCCGCAGCCGCACGGAACGTGATATAGCGAACCAACCCGAAACCCGGCGGGTGCGCGATACGTTCGATCCATTCAAGAAGTAAGTACAGCATGCTTCATCCGTTCGGGCGCACTGGTGTCTTATGCCGCAGGCAACGCTGTCCCCAGTCGTTGCTGCAAAAATATCAGAATGTCTTCCATTGCCATGCCCCGCGAGCCCTTGATCAGCACCACATCGCCTGGACTGACCAGCTCGGCCAGGTATTCGGCGAGAATGTTCTTTTGATCATAGTGCGCGGTAGAACACCCGGCGGCGGCGCGAGAAATCTCCGCGGCCCATGTTCCGTATGTGAGGACATAGTCGATATGGAGCTTCGCCGCCGTTGCACCGACACGCGCATGTTCCCCGGCACTGTGGTCCCCGAGTTCCAGCATGTCTGCGAATACCGCGATG
>Ga0182021_10011875_pt1 | contig 10353 bp, 14 predicted proteins | sample 612E3MmetaG_FD_120493 | JGI IMG/M metagenome (GOLD analysis project Ga0182021, IMG submission 120493) | Permafrost microbial communities from Stordalen Mire, Sweden - 612E3M metaG (Illumina Assembly) | ecosystem: Environmental > Terrestrial > Soil > Wetlands > Permafrost | place: Sweden... | reverse complement strand
CGGTCGGCCTCATGCTGATCGGCGCGGCCGGGACGCTTCATGGGTTGGCGCACGGTGCCGAACTGCCGGCGCACGCGAGCTTTGCGTCGTATGCCCTGGGCTTCGTCATCACGACCGCAGCGCTGCATGCGGCCGGGCTGGCGCTGGGCGCTCACCTCCTGCGTGCACGCCCCGCCGTCTGGCGTGCGGCGGGACTCCTGCTCGGCGGTGCCGGGCTCGTGTTTTTGACGCAGGTCTGATCCGCTCCACCACGCCATACTCGAGGAGTCACGACATGTCCGCTCCCACTCCGCCGTCCGTCTCCGGCGTCATACAGGATCAGACCGATGCGCGCGAATTCGCCGTTGCTCGCTCGGTCAAGTCGGTCTATGTCTATGAGGCGCCGGTACGACTCTGGCATTGGATCAACGCTCTTTCGATTCTGATCTTGGGCACCACGGGCTATCTGATTGGCTCGCCATTACCGACCCAGCCCGGCGAGGCCAGCGCCAATTTCCTGATGGGTTACATTCGCTTCGCGCATTTCGCCGCAGGCTATGTGCTGGCGGTCGGTCTGCTCGGGCGGGTCTACTGGGCCGTCGTCGGCAACCACCATGCCCGTGAGATCTTCTGGGTGCCGATCTTTCAAAAGGCGTACTGGATCGAGCTGCTGGGCATGCTCAAGTGGTACGCCTTCATCGCGCCTCGACCCGGCCGATTCGTCGGCCACAACCCGCTGGCGCGCTTCGCCATGGTGTTCGTCTTCATGCTGCTGCTTGTCTTCATGATCGTCACGGGCTTCGCGATGTACGGTGAAGGCGCGCAGGCGGGGTCATGGCAGGAGCGTTGTTTTGGCTGGGTCATCCCGCTGTTCGGCCAGTCGCAAGACGTTCACACGTGGCACCACCTCGGGTTGTGGGGCATGTTGATCTTCGTGATCCTGCACGTCTACGCCGCGGTTCGCGAAGACATCATGGGTCGCTCCAGCATCATCAGCACGATGATCTCAGGGCGACGCGCCTTCAAGGACTGATCGTCGTGCACCAGGCGCAGCTTCCAGCATGGTCCGCGAGTATCGCGCCGGCCGGTGTGCCGGTGCGCACGCCTTGGCACCCGGGTCGATTCCTGAGTCGCAACTACCTTGCGCCGTTGGGGCTCACGCAGTCGCAGGCTGCCAGGCTGCTCGGCCTATCGCGGCGACGGCTTCACGAAGTCGTGCATGGCCAGCGATCCATGACACCGGACACGGCCGTTCGCTGCGCCATCGTGTTCCGTACCGATGCGATGTTCTGGCTTGCCTTGCAAGCTGCGTGGGACAGCTTCCACGCCTGGAAGAACTTGCGGGCGCAGTCCCGTCGCGTCCGCGGCGCGCGCTGACCGACCGCTGATCCGAGGTGAAATCTTCATGAGACCCAATCCGCCTGAATGTGCCTGTCACCCACCTGGTGACAGTCCGAACGAGATCGTCGTGCTCGGAATCGGCAACTTGCTGTGGGCCGACGAGGGTTTCGGCGTGCGCTGCATCGAAACGCTGCAGCAGCGCTACGTGTTCGCACCCCACGTGCAACTGATCGACGGAGGTACGCAGGGGCTGTACCTGATCCAGCATGTGCAGGCGGCGTCAAAGCTGCTGATCTTCGATGCGATTGACTATGGCCTGGAGCCAGGCACGTTGAAGCTGGTCGAGAACGACGACGTGCCGCGCTTCATGGGTGCGAAGAAGATGAGCCTGCACCAGACCGGCTTTCAGGAGGTGCTGATGCTGGCGTTGTTGACTGAACAGTACCCGACGCAAGTGCTGCTCGTGGGTTGCCAGCCCCAGGAACTCGATGACTATGGCGGTAGCCTGCGCCCGGTGGTTCGACAGGCAATGGACGAAGCCATCGAGCTCGGTGTCGAGACCCTGAGGCGCTGGGGCGCACATCCTGCCAGGCGACACACGCCGCTCTCCGCGCGAGAGGCCGTCGGCTTTGCGGAGCTCGAATTGGCCCGCTACGAGGACGGCCGACCCGCGGAAGCGCTGGCATGCCGCCTGGGTGACGAGCGCTTCTTTCCGACGGCGAACGAAGGTTGATGTCCGATGTGCATTGGAATACCGATGCAAGTGGTCAGCACCGAGCCTGGTCACGCCGTTTGCGCGGGTCGCGGCGAGACACGTCGCGTCCGCATCGCACTGGTGGGGGAGGTGGCGGTCGGCGAATGGCTGCTGGTTTTCATCGACAGCGCACACGAGCGACTTGACCTGATGCGCGCGCAGGAGATCGGTGCCACGCTCGACCTATTGCAACGAGCCCTGTCGGGTCTGGCGAACGGAGCGTTGTCTGGCGACCTTGAGGTTCCGTTTGATCTGCCATCGCGGCAAACGACCGAGCAGCTGCAAGTGCTTGCGGACGCCACCGCCCAACCCACTGTCCAATCTCAACACTGAAGGACTTCCATGAGCGCTGCCGCGACGGACTCGCCGGACTTGATCAAACTGCCTGTGCAGTCGCCCCACCCTTCCACGTCGGCCTTGATTGCACGGCTGGCAGAAAAGTTCGATGCGACCTGGGTCGACGAAGCCAGCGTCGGGCCCTGGGCCGAGCAAGGCGGCGACCGCGTCGTGCTGTTGGCCGGCGATCCCGTGCAGTTCCCGGAAGGGCTGGACGTCGCCGTCGTCTTGCCGGAGTTGCAGCGCAGTCAAACGCGCCGCTTCGAGCTTGCCGTCGTGGCCAGGGATCACGAGGACGCCGTCGCGCGCCGTTATGGCTCGCAACGCTGGCCCACGCTGGTGTTCCTTCGTGATGGGCGGTATGTGACGGCGATCAGCGGGATGCACGACTGGGAGGCGTTCGTCGAACGAGTCTCGCAGGCGTTGGCCATGCCAGTGTCTCGCGCGCCGACGATCGGCATTGCGGTGGTCAGTGCAGCAGGCGGCGCGGGCGCCGCGTGCCATTGAATCGAACGACCGACTCAGCGAGGAACTGCCATGAAAGACTTCCCCATTCCGGTCGTCTCGGCATCAATCGGACCGAGCAGCCAGCCCGACGATGAGATGCTCGAATACCTGCCGATGCCACAAGGCATGGAGACCTTCCGCGCGCCGGTACTGCCCGAGGCCCACGAATTCGCCGGATGCGAACAGGCGCGCCGAGCGCTGCACGAAGCGCTCGCGCAACTTGACCGCGTGCGATGCGGTGCGGACAACCTGGCCGTCGACCTGGCCGGACTGCCGGCCGCCGACCTGTGCCTCGTGAACCAGGTGCTTGGTGAAGGTGAAGTCAGTGCGCTGGTCCGCAACGAGGGCGCCCGCGGCTTCGAGCTTCGAGTTCAGGAGTCGGTGTTCGCCGGCGTCTGGCGCGTCGTCTGCTCTCAGGACGGCGTCGTGACGTCCGACACGATCGAGATGGGCGCCGTGCCCCGGGCTCTGAAGACGGCGGCGCGCGAGGACGGTTCGTCCAACATCGTGCGCTGGCAAGGCGCGCTGCCGCCAAATGTGCAGAATGCGCCGGCGGTACTCGCCGAACTCGAGGATCAGTGGCGTTCCTGGCGCGTGGGTCAGCCGGCTCACGTGATCAACCTGACGCTGCTGCCGATGTCCATGCAGGACATCGCCTTCCTCGACCACCACCTTGGCACGGGCCGCGTGCTGATCCTGTCGCGCGGCTACGGCAATTGCCGCATCACCAACACCAGGATGGCAAATTGCTGGCGGGTCGTGTACTACAACTCGCAGGATGTCGTCATCCTGAACACCGTCGAGGTGAGCGAGCTCCCGGAAGTCGCTCAGGCCGCCAAGGAAGATCTGGAGGATTCGCACGCACGGCTGACGGAAGTGCTGGCCTGGGTGGACGCATCGTGAACGACCGGCGCGTTTTCGAGGGCAGCTATCTGGGTCAGCGGGCCCGGCTGGCCGAGGGCGTCCGTCTGGAGTGCAAGATCTGTTGGTGGGTCTACGATCCGGCCGTCGGCGATCCCGTCTGGCAGGTCGATCCCGGTACGCCGTTCAGTGCACTTCCCACGCATTGGCGCTGCCCACAGTGCGACGGCGAAGCCGACCAATTCATGGTGCTGGCCGCCGAGTGACCGTGCGATGGGCGCATCCCGAATGTTGATCGCCGGCATGCAGGCCCGCGTGCACGCACTGCGCGAACTGTTCGCGGTCATCGAGCGCACGCGCATGGTCGGCGTGCCTGTGCTGCATCCTGGGCTGTGGGTGCAAGCTGTCGGCTTCGAGCCGTTGGCCGAATTGGGCGACGGCCCGCCGATCGACGCCCTCGGCATTCTGATCGTTCCGTGGTTCATGAACCTGGTGCGCTTGCCGCTGGAGCGCGTCGATTCCTCTTCGCAGGTCGGCCGTGCCGAACCGCTCGTTCTCGGTGGTCGACGTTTCATGTTCATCGGCACCCACGAGCCGGACTTGGGAGCGTATTCGGCGTGCTCGTTGTTCTCACCGATGTTTGAGTTCGTCGATCAGGCCGCCGCACTGGCGACCGCGTTGGCAGTTCTCGATGAGCTGCGTCGGCGACCGATGGCCGGCCCCTCGCGGCAAGCTTGCGCCGAGGCTGGCCCAGCGACCTCCCAAAGACGCACGTTCATGTTCGGCCGCAGCGCAACCGGTGCACCGGGCCGATGAATACGCGCGAGCCCCTCGGCGGCCAGCTCTGGGTGGGGCCCGGTCGCCCGCGCCCGGCCAACCTGCGCAGCACGCGTCCCGATTGGGTCGGTCGCCTCACTCGAGGGCTGGCCGCCCGCAGGCTACCCGACACGCTGGCCAGTCTCTTCAGCCTTTGCAGCCACGCGCACAGGCTGTGTGCGGGGCTCGCGGTCGACGCCGCGCTCGCTCGAGAGATCACGGTGCCGGCGGCGGCGCGCGAACGCCTGGCCCGGCAGACGCTGCGCGAGCACCTGTGCCGGATCTGGATCGACTGGCCGCGACGCATCGCTGTCCTGTCGGCGCAGGCGCCGGACTGCGACGCCTCCGCCAGGACGCTCTCGTCGTGCCCGGTCATGGGTTCGCCAACGTCCGATGCCGCGGGGTGGCTCGAGCGCTATGCCCTTGGCATGTCGCCCGAGCGCTGGCTCCGTGGCTGGCAGACCGATCCCGTCGCGTGGCTGTCGACGTGGTCTCGTGACGTCGACTTGCCGGCTGCCCGACTGTTGCGTGAAGCCGCGCAGGCGCCCTGCGTGGCGATACCCGTGCGGCAGCTGCGCGTGCACGCCGACGTCTCGGCGCTGCGCGCGTGGGCGCGCGACTTGGCAGCGGAGGGCACTGCGGTCGCGCGTCAACCCACATGGATGGGCTCCTGCGCCGAAACCGGCACGTGGGCGCGCCTCGCCGAGTCGAATCCGGAGCGCTACGACACGCCGTTGATGCGTCTGGGTGCGCGCATGGCCGAGGTCGCCTGGCTCGGGATGAACGACACGGATAGGCTCGCCGTCGGCGCCCTGCCGATCTCCCCGGGTGAGGCCATCGCCTGGGTTGAAATGTCGCGCGGGTTGCTGATTCACCACGTACAGATCGAGGGGTGGGGGACGGCGGCGCGCATCGCCGCTTGCCAGGTGGTCGCGCCGACCGAGTGGAATTTTCATCCCGAGGGTGCCGTGGCACAGGCACTTGAGACGCTGCCGCTTGCCTCGACCGGGGCACCGACGCGCACGCTCGAGATCCTGATGGAAGCGTACGATCCGTGTGTGCCGTACCAACAGGAGTTGTCCGTGCCTAGGGAGTGTGCCCATGCATGAAGCCAGCCTGGCCGGCGGCGTCCTGAGATTGGTCGAAGACAGTGCGCGGCGCGAGGGCTTCGTGCGCGTGAGCGCGCTGCGTCTGGCGGCGGGTCAGCTCGCCGGCGTAGAGCCGCGCGCGTTGCGATTCGCGCTGGAGGCGATCGCTCCTGGCACGGTGCTTGACGGGGCCACGTTCCAGATCGACGAGCCCGCCGGTCAGGCGTGGTGCATGAACTGCAGTGCCACCGTCGATCTCGAGCAGCGCGGCGACGCGTGTCCGCTTTGCGGCGGCTATCAATTGCAACCCACCGGCGGCACTGAACTGCGCGTGGTGGACATGCTCGTCGAAGACGAGTGACGATCGAAGACAGGAGGCCTTACGATGTGTGTCGTCTGTGGTTGTTCTGACGCCGGTGCGCTCGGCGATGCCGTGAGCGGACACGGGCACTCTCATCCGCATACGCATCCGCATCCGGGCCCCGGCCCGGCGGATCCTGCGCACGATCACCTCCACGGTCGCGAGGACGGCGCCGACGGCGCACGACGCGGCGAACTGGACTTCGGCGCGGGCGCGGCCCGTGTATCCGTGCCCGGCATGAGCCAAGCACGAGCCGTCAAACTGGAAGCCGACATCCTCGGGGAGAACAATCGCGTGGCGCGCCACAACCGCCGGCACTTCGCAGCGCATGGGGTGAGCGCGCTGAACTTGGTGTCCAGTCCCGGGTCGGGCAAGACGACGCTCCTGTGCGCCACGATCAAGGCGCTCCAGGCGCGCGCGCCGGCGCTGGCAGTCTCGGTGATCGAAGGTGATCAGCAAACCAGTTTCGACGCCGATCGTATCCGTGAAACCGGTGCGCCGGCGATTCAGGTCAATACGGGCAAGGGTTGCCATTTGGATGCACCGATGGTGGCCGAGGCGTTCGCCCGCCTGCACCACCACCACCACGACTCGGCCAACCGCGATGCACGCAGTCTGCTGTTCATCGAAAACGTCGGCAACCTTGTCTGTCCGGCAGTGTGGGACCTCGGCGAGGCCGCCAAGGTCGCGATCTTGTCAGTGACCGAGGGCGAAGACAAACCGCTCAAATACCCGGACATGTTCGCTGCGGCGACGCTGATGATCGTCAATAAGATCGATTTGCTGCCGTACGTGAGCTTTGATGTGCCGCGGTGCATCGAAGCGGCGCGGCGCGTGAACCCGCAAATCGAGGTGATTCAACTCTCTGCCACGACCGGGCAAGGCCTGGACGACTGGCTGAACTGGCTTGAGCAGCGAATGGCGCCGTTGGTCATCGCGCCGGTGGATGCGGCGGCGCCGCAGCGCATCGCCGAACGGGAGGCCGCGCCTGCCAACGCGCGCCATGCTGCCGGTCTGCCCTGCGCAGGAGCCTAGGGTGCCCAGCACGCGGTGCGGCGAATTGCCTGTCGTACTCGCCGTGGGCGCGTGGCTGAAGAATGCCGCGTGCAGGCTCGACGCGGGTGTGCCGCATTTCTCGCCGATGCACGGCGATCTCGGGCAACCCCATGCCTGCGTGGCATTGGAGGAATCGGTGGCAGAACTGCTGCGAGACGCACCGCACGGCGTGGCGGCCGTCGCCCATGACCTGCATCCGGACTTCTTCAGCACACGGCTGGCACTGCGCCTGGCCCAGGAACTTGCCGTCCCGGCGATCGGTGTGCAGCACCATCATGCGCATATTGCCGTGGTGATGGCCGAGAACGGCCTGCGCAGACCGGTGATCGGTCTGGCGCTCGACGGCTACGGCCTGGGCACGGATGGCCACGCCTGGGGCGGAGAGCTGCTGCGCGTGCAGGTCGGTGCATGGGAGCGGCTGGGGCACTTGAGCACGTTGGCATTGCCCGGCGCAGATGCGGCGGCGCGCGAGCCTTGGCGCATGGCCGCCGCGGCGCTGCACGGTCTGGGTCGCAGCGAGGAGATCGAGGCGCGATTCGGGTCGTCGGTCGGCCTGCATGCCGCGCGCGGCGTGTACCAGTTGCTGCAGCGCGGCCTGAACTGTCCACCCACCAGCAGCGCCGGTCGATGGTTCGATGCGGCCGCCGCAGCATTGCGACTCAGCGCGAAGCAGGCACACGAAGCCGAGGCGGCGATGGCAATGCAGCGCTGCGCGACGCGCGCACTCGACGCCGGATATTCGCCACTCGACGTGCGGGTCGCTCGAGTCACGGCGAGCGGCGACCTTGACCTGCTGCCATTGCTCGGGCGGCTGGTCGACGTACCTGCCGCGGCCGTTGACGAGGCCGCGGCCTGGTTTCACGTCGCGCTCGCAACCGCGCTGGCCGACTGGGCCGGTGCCGCCGCGCAACGGGAGGGCATCGATACCGTCTGCCTGGGCGGAGGCTGCTTCTGCAACGCGGTACTGACCCATCATGTCGAGCGGCAGCTGCAGGCGCGCGGGCTGCGTGTGCTCAAGCCCAGGCGCCATTCGTGCGGTGACGCCGGCTTGGCACTGGGCCAGGCCTGGGTTGCAGCGACGATGCTCAGCACACACGCCGCCGCAAACTTCCACGAAAGCCTCTCATGTGCCTAGCCATTCCAGCGCGCCTCATCGAGCTGATCGACGCGGAACACGCGATCGTCGACTTGGGCGGCATCCGCAAACACGTGTCCGTCGCCCTGGTCCCCCTCGCGGTCGTCGGCGACTACGTGATCGTCCATGTCGGACATGCGATTGGGCAGATAGACCCGGACGAGGCCGAACGGACTCTGGCTCTGTTCGGGGAACTCGCCGCATCGACAGCCGGTCAGGTGCAGATGCCATGAAGTACATCGACGAATTCCGCGATGGCGAAATCGCCCGCAAGATCGCCGCGCGTTTGAACGACGAGGTCCGCCGCGAGCAGAACTACAGCTTCATGGAATTCTGCGGTGGTCATACGCATGCCATATCACGCTACGGCATCGCCGAACTGCTGCCCGCCAACGTGCACATGATTCATGGTCCGGGGTGCCCGGTGTGCGTTCTTCCGATCGGTCGCATCGATCTGGCCATTCAGCTGGCGCTGGAGCGCGGCGTGATCGTCTGCAGCTACGGCGATACGATGCGCGTGCCGGCGTCTGGGAGTATGTCGCTGATCCGTGCGAAGGCACGCGGCGGCGACATCCGGATGGTCTATTCGGCCACCGACGCGCTACAGATCGCGCGCCAGAATCCGAACCGCGAGGTCGTCTTCTTTGCCATCGGATTCGAGACCACGACACCCCCGACGGCCCTGGCAATCCGCAGTGCCCATCGCGAAGGATTGGCGAACTTCAGCGTTCTTTGCTGCCATGTCCTGACACCGCCGGCCATCACGCACATCCTGGAAAGTGCGGACGTGCGCAAGTACGGCACCGTCCCGATCGACGGATTCGTCGGGCCCGCACATGTCAGTATCGTGATCGGATCTGCGCCCTACGACCATTTTGCGCAGGAATACCAAAAGCCGGTCGTGATCGCCGGCTTCGAGCCACTCGACGTGATGCAGGCCGTGCTGATGCTCGTGCGTCAGATCAACGAAGGCAGAGCCGAGGTCGAAAACGAGTTCACCCGCGCCGTCAATTCGGAAGGTAACCTGACGGCGCAGGCACTCGTCTCGGAGGTATTCGAGTTGCGCACGAGCTTCGAATGGCGCGGCCTGGGCGAGGTTCCGTACAGCGCTCTGAAAGTTCGACCGGCGTTCGCTGCCTACGATGCCGAGCGGCGATTCGATCTCGCCTACTCGGCGGTCGCGGACAACAAGGCCTGCGAGTGCGGCGCGATCCTGCGTGGCGTCAAGAAGCCGAAAGACTGCAAGATCTTTGGCACCGTGTGCACGCCCGAAAATCCGGTGGGCTCATGCATGGTGTCCTCGGAAGGCGCCTGCGCGGCGCACTACTCGTACGGGCGATTTCGCGACATCCCGATCCGCGTGGAGGTCACGGCGTGATCAAGAAAGACTACGTCCGTCCACTCGACACCAAGACGGGGCGCATCGACATGAGCCACGGCGCAGGCGGCCGCGCCGCGGCGCAGCTGATCGAGCAACTTTTCGTGTCGGCATTCGACAACGAGTACCTGCGTCAGGGCAACGACGGTGCATCGCTCGATATTCCCGCAGGCCACCGACTGGTGATGGCGACCGATGGTCATGTCGTTTCCCCGCTGTTCTTCCCAGGAGGCGATGTGGGCTGCCTGAGCGTGCACGGGACGATCAACGATGTCGCGATGTGCGGCGCGCGGCCGCTGCACCTGGCAGCGAGCTTCATCATCGAAGAGGGCTTCCCTCTGAGCGATCTCCAACGGATCATCGGCTCGATGGCTGCTGCGTCGCGCGAAGCGGGCGTTCCGGTGGTCACCGGCGACACGAAGGTCGTCGAAAGAGGCAAGGGTGACGGTGTATTCATTACCACGACGGGTATCGGTGTCGTGGCGCATGGCGTCGACGTGGGCGGTGCCAATGCGCGACCCGGTGATGTGCTCTTGCTATCCGGGACGATCGGCGAACACGGTGTGGCGGTGCTGTCGCAGCGCGAGTCGCTTGAATTCGAGACGACGATCGCGTCCGACACGGCGGCCCTGCATACGCTGGTCTGCGCCATGCTGGCGGCTGCACCGGGCGGCGTGCGGGTGCTCAGGGACCCCACGCGGGGTGGGTTGGCCACCACGCTCAACGAAATCGCGCGCCAGT
>Ga0182021_10011872_pt1 | contig 10353 bp, 9 predicted proteins | sample 612E3MmetaG_FD_120493 | JGI IMG/M metagenome (GOLD analysis project Ga0182021, IMG submission 120493) | Permafrost microbial communities from Stordalen Mire, Sweden - 612E3M metaG (Illumina Assembly) | ecosystem: Environmental > Terrestrial > Soil > Wetlands > Permafrost | place: Sweden... | reverse complement strand
CGTCATTCAGCGTGCGGCCGCTGCCGAGCGAGGATTCGAGTTCCCGGCAGGTGCCCAGCGCCGCCACCTTGCCCAGATGCATGATCGCCATGCGATCGCAGTGACTCTCCGCTTCCTCCAGGTAATGGGTGGTGAAGAACAGGGTTGTGCTGTAATGGTCCCGCAGATCGACGAGATGTTTCCAAACCGAATCGCGCGCAATCGGGTCCAATCCGACGGTCGGCTCATCGAGGAAGAGCACCCGCGGTCGATGGAGCGTGGACTGGGCGATCTCGAGGCGACGGACCATGCCTCCGGAGTATTCTCCGACCAGGCGGTCGCGGTCGGCGGTCAGGCCCATGAATTCCAATGCTTCCCGGATACGGGCCTGGCGCTCGCTTCGCGGCAGGTCGTAGAGTTTGGCGAAGATCAGCAGGTTCTCATAGCCGGTCAGCGAACCGTCCACGGAGACCGCCTGAGGCACATAGCCAATCGCGTGGCGAACGCTGACCGCCTGGGTGGTGATCGAGAAACCGGCCACGCGGGCCTCGCCGGATGAGGGCGGCAACAGTGTGGCGAGCATCTTGATCGTGGTCGTCTTGCCCGCCCCGTTGGATCCGAGCAACCCGAAGACCTCGCCGGCGTTGACCGAGAGGTTCAGCGCATCGACGGCTGTCAATGCGCCGAAGCGGCGGGTCAGCGCCTTGATCTCCAGAACGGTATCGCTCATATCAACGATCGGCTGCGCTGGAGCAGACATTCACGAAAGTGTGGCGAGAGCCGCTTTGCTGAAGCCGATCAGTTCGGAGGCAAGCCCTTCGCGGATTTTCCGGATCCACTGCGGATCCGCGAGCAGAGCCCGGCCCACACCCACTAGGTCGAAATCACCCCGGTCGAAACGTCGGACAAGCTCATCCAACGAGCTGGGGGTCGAAGTTTCTCCCCGGAAGGCGCCCAGAAAATCCCCGGAAAGACCGACCGATCCCACCGTGATGGTCGTTTTCCCGGTCAGCTTCTTGGCCCAGCCGGCAAAATTCAGGTCGGAGCCGGCAAACTCGGGTTCCCAAAACCGACGCTGCGAACAATGGAAGATGTCAACGCCGGCTCCAGCCAGTGGAACCAGCCATGCCTCCATTTCTTGGGGCGTGGTGGCGAGCTTCGCGGTGTAGTCTTGGAGTTTCCATTGTGAGATCCGAAGACTGATCGGAAAATTCGGGCCGACGGCCTGGCGAACGGCGGAAACGAGCTCGATCGCGAAGCGGGAGCGCTCCGCCAGGGTCTGGCCGCCATAGGCATCGACGCGCTGGTTGGTCGGGTGCCAGAAGAATTGGTCGATAAGATAGCCATGCGCGCCATGAATCTCGACTGCGTCAAACCCCAGGGCTTTTGCCTCGGCCGCGGCTTGCGCGAACGCCCGGATCGTTTCGGCGATGTCCTGTTCCGTCATCGTGACGCCGCCGATTTTCCCAGATGCAACGAAGCCCGACGGACCCTCAAACGAAGCCGATGGCAGCCAACCGGTCTTCGCGGGCGCCACGACCCCGACATGCCAGAGTTGGGGGGCCATGACGCCACCGGCTGCGTGCACCCTCTCGATCACGCCTCTCCATCCCCGAAGTGAATTTGTTCCGTAGAAATGAGGAACGTCCGGATCATAAGCGGCCGCCGGACGATTGACGGCCGTGCCTTCTGAGATGATCAAGCCAACCTCTGCTTCCGCCCGGCGCGCATAATAGTCCGCCACCTGCGAAGTGGGAACTCCTCCCGGCGAAAATGAGCGCGTCATGGGGGCCATGACAATCCGGTTCTTGAGCGCAAGGGACTTCTGCCGGAATGGCTGAAAAAGTTGGAGAGCGGTCATGATTCTCCTTCGGTGAAGCCGGTCGATCCGGCGGTTCCTGGAAAGTCGTTTTGGCTTGGAGTCCGCCGTACGCCGAATGGTCGTCGTTCCTTGCCCGCCGCCTCCGCGACCGTAGAGAAGGCATAGAAAGCGACAGTGGGATGGTTCTGGTTCATGCCCTTCCTCTTAAAGCCGGGTTCATGGGGACTGTAGGAATTCCGTGGGACGTACTCCCTCGCGCCGGCGGGCGGCGCGATACTGGATGCGGATCATCTCTTTGGTTTTTATCGGACTCGAGATACTGACAAGGTCTAGTCGGGGGGTGGTGTCATCATCGGCCAGCACCGTGACGGTGCCATAACCGAGCAGGCGTTGCAGAACCCCTTGGTCGACCACGACGTCTTTGACCCGGTACAACTCCATTTCATCCACATGCCTGGTCAGCCAGCCGCGGTTCACGAACAGCCGTTGGGTGGTCAGGCGATAGCTGCAGGACTTCACCCTGATCCAAACCTGCATCAGGAGGAGTGCTCCAAGTACGAGAGGGACGAAAGCCAGCCAGGGAGGCCATGAAGAGTCATGGGCCAGGAATGCCATCCCAATGGAAAGCACGACGCAGATCGCCGTCAAAAGGAACCGTCCGATAAAAGCGCGCGCGGCCGGACTGAGATTGAAGATGTCGGTTTCCTGGTCTGCGGCCTCGACCGGAACCCGGGTGCCGACCCCCGGTTCCTTGATGAGCCGGGCGGTTTGCGGTTCGGCGGTGGCGGGGGTTGCGGGGACGAGGATCGTTGCCTGGCACTTCCGACATTCGACTCGTTGGCCATACAACGATTCATCGCCGGTATTGATCTCATGACAGTACGGACATTCGAATTTGATCGTGTTCATGATACTGCGGTCGTTTGGCTCAATTCGTCGCTGGCTCATTGACGACCACTTTGGCGGGTCGGAAGAGCTTCTCACCGCGACGGTAGCCGCGCTGAAGAACTTCAAGGACGGCGTGGTCGGGATAAGCCGGATCATGGCGCTGGGAAACCGCTTCATGCAGGTGCGGATCGAACGGCTGACCGGCGCTTTCCTGGGTTTCGATGCCGTGCTGGCGGAGCAACTGCCGCAGTTGCTGCATCGTCAACTCCACGCCTTGAAGGAATTGCCGCGAATCGTGGGACTCGCCGCAGGCCAGGGCCCGTTCGAGGTTGTCGAGGGCGGGGAGCAATTCATGGATGAATGATTCTTTCTGTGCGCGAGCCTGGCGTTCCGTCTCCTCGTGAGTACGCCGTCGGAAATTCGCGAAATCCGCAACCAGACGCAGATTCAGGTCTTTCTCTTCGGCGAGTTTCGCGCGAAGCAGTTCCGACTCCGCCGCAGCGTCTTCGACAATCGCCGCGCCGGCTTGGGGCGCTGCGGAGGAAGGATTTTGGAATTCTAGGTCCATGGCTGAAGTGCTTTCGGGACCGGCGGCGGGTTCTCTCCTTGGCCCCACTCAGGAGCGGCCGGCTCCCATTCAGGTCACAGGAAATGGCCGGACGAAAGTACCGCAGACGTCACGACGAGAGATTACGGAGTGGTCGGGTCGTCGACCATGGGGCGTAACCCTACCGGAAACGATTGTCCGGCTCAGTTCGTGAGCAGTTCGCTGATCGAGGAGAGCGTGGCGACGCGATCGCAAACGACTTTGATCGAGACGAGAATCGGTACTGACAACAAGGCTCCCGGCACACCCCAAAGCCAGGTCCAGAAGATCAACGACACGAAGATGACCACCGCGTTGAGGGTGAAGCGGCGTCCCAGCAAGACTGGTGTGAGGAAGTTCGCCTCCAGGAGATGCAGCAGCAGATACCACCCGGCCGGAAGGAGTCCGCTCCATAGCGCGTCGAACGTGAGGAAACCGACCGTGGCGAGCAGGATGATTCCGGCGACGGGGCCGAAGTAGGGGACAAAGTTCAGAACCGCCACCAGCATTCCCCACATGGCGGCATTGGGCACGCCCAGCAAATACAGGCCGCCACTCACGAGCGCACCCAGGCCGAGGTTGATCAACGAAACTGTGAAGAGGTATTTGGAGATGTTCTGCTGAATCTCGTGACTGATTTCGACCGCGCTCTTCTTGTCCTGCAAGGTGGGCATCACGCGGACCAGCTTCTGCAGGAACAAATCTCCCGAGGCGAGCAACAGATAGAGCACGACCAGCGTCTCCCCCGCCCCGGCGAGGAGAGATCCAGTCCAGTTGATAAATGCGCTCGTCCCATGGCTGTCTTTGAGCTGCACCGTAGGCGTGGCCTTTTGTTCTTTCTTCTTTTCTTCGTCACTCGCGCCCAGATCGTTAACCGCCGCCGCCGCCTGGCTGAACCGGGCGAAGCGCGGAAACAACTTCTGAGCCCGTTGTCTCAATGCCGTCATGTGTTCCGGCGCGTCGTTCATCCAGGTCAACGCGGGCCGGCCCAGTTGAAAGAAACCAATTCCGACAGTTGTAACGAGCAGGCAGAGCACGAGCGCAGCGGAGAGCCCCGGCGGAAGGCGGAGGATAGACAGCCAGCGGATGAGCGGCTTAAGGGTCATGCCGGCCACACAGGCCAGGACGACCGGAAGGACGACGGCGCGGGCGAAAAAGAGAAAGGCAATCGCCCCGAGCCCAACCAGGACGATTTGCACGGGGGTCGTTCTCCCCACAAGGGCGGGGTTAGGTCGAGCGGCCGGCGTCGCCGCATCGACCTCGGTGGCGAGGCCGGGCGGGCTGTCTTGGGGGAGCGGGTCGGTTTCCATGGTCATTGGCTGACGGCATCGAGGGCGCCGCTCCGCAGCGCGAACCACACGAACTGCAGAAACTCGTCCGCCGGCTTTTTCGTATAGGTGACCTTTCCCTGTTTCATCGAACCCGGCGGGTCCGGCCCGTTGGAACTGCGGAATTTCAATTCCTTCGCCAGGAACGACGCCACCCGATGGTCAAGTCCGTTTTCGCTGCCGGTCTGCTTGTCGAGAAAGGCGATTTCCAAGTTCTCATAGGTCGCCTGCACCCGGCCGCGTGCCTCGCCGCCAGTCACCTCGATTTCAAACGTGGCCCCCTGGGCGTGGCCGGACTTGATCCGGGTGTGTTCGGCGTTGGCCAGAAACGCATCGAGGCGAGTCAGATCCATCGCGCTGAGCGAGCCGGAATACCGGAGCGAGAAGTCTGGCGGTTTGACGGGAATCGACATCATCAGGTTCACCGTTCCGGCGTCCATGAGAGTACCCTGCGCCCGGACCAGGATGGAGGTGGCGGCATCGCCACGGTTGGTGATCCCCGCAGCGGACAGGCTAACGGCTCCAAACGTCAGAACGCCGGGATCGGCTCCGGCCACCACCTGCTCGCGGTAGGTCAGGTGTCCATCGGAGATGCTGAAACTGTCAATTCGCATCGGCGGTTGGATGACGGCCATCGCCTCGTGCACCATGAGCGGACGCGTGGCCGCCGGATCCACTGGCTTGTCACGATCGACCAACGCATCGACGGAGGGTCGGGAGATCCGGACCGAGCGGGCGTGATACGATTTTCCCATGAGCAGGTCGGCATAGGCCAGGCCCGCCACACTGCACGCGGGCACGAGGACATGAAACCGTGTGGCTCGGAAATCGTGCGCTGCGAAAAATGCTTCATCTCCGACCAACGCGCGCAGCTCGCAGCGTTCGGCCACCAGCGCCGAATTCGGCACCGAGGCCTGCAACCGTGCGCACCGGATCCCGTAGTGCGCCTGGGGAAACTCCACCTCGAGGCTCGTGATGTCCAGACTGGCCGCGGCAAGGGCCTCGGCCAGTGCGGCCGTTCCCGAAAGAAGCCCGACCCAGTGAACGCCGGTCACGGAGAGCCGGTCGACCTGGAAGGTGGAATCGGCGGTGGTCACCGTGACCGATTGAGCGACCAGGCGATTGGCGCGCACTGCGTAATCCAGCTTGCCGATGTGCAACACGGCTCCCGGATAGGCTTCAGCGAACGAGTGCTCGGCCTGCCATTGGCCGAAGCGAGCGAGCACCGTACCGCCGAACTCAAAGAGGAGCAGAGCGATGGCGACCGCGCCCACGCCAAGAAAAAGGCGGAGATAGGGCGCGAGCTTCCGCAGCGACCGCCTGCGGCCATGCGTGGCCGCCTCCTGGGAAAACCAGTGCTTGCTGAAGCCACGGTCGTTCATAGGGGCGGCATCCCTGGGACGCGAAGGCGATGCGCCCTGACCGCCGCCGGGCCAGAGCAGCCGACGTAGACGGGGACGCCGATGCGAGAGCTTGACGGCCTATTTGCAGCAGCAGGAAGAGGCTTCCTTAACGGCCTTTTCGACGGCTTCGCGGGATTCGCCGGTGCGCTTTTGAATTCGGCCCAGCAGTTCGTCGTGTTTGCCGTCGGCGCATCGGAGATCGTCATCCGTGAGGTTGGCCCACTTCTGTTTCAATTTGCCCTTGGTGATGTTCCAGTCGCCCTTGATTTCGAGTGTGTTCATAATGCCTTCGTTTGTTGATTGCTCTCAGCGGGACGGGAGGAGTTCTCGTCTCGGCGCTGCCGGATAAGCTACCTGAGAGGCCGGTCGTGAGCTATGCGGTGTAACCCTACCGGGGACCAGGGGAGGAACTGGCGGGCGGGGGTTGGAGCCCATGGAAGACCCGGCGGAGGCTGCTGTAATTGAACAGCTCGGCGTAGCGGGCCCAGCCCACGACGGTGCGAAGGATCCGTGCCGGTGGGTCGTGGGGCAACGCCCGCGCCAGCTCGCGGAGGACCACGCCTTCATCAACCTCGCCGTTTGCAGACCGTTTCAGCGCCTGCACGACCAGGTCAAAGACGAAGAGGCCTCGCAGGATGGCGTTGAGCAGTTGCTTCCGCGTCTTGATATCGGCGGCGAGAAACTGTCGTCCCGCCACGGTCATTTCCACGCGTCCGCCCGGAGTGGTGATCCAGCCAAACATCTCGGCGGCTTTCACCACGAGGAGAAGCTGGCTCAGCTCGATATGGGCGTGGCCGGTCAACTCGAAAAGCGCCAGACTGCCTTCATTCTCCAGCAATTCGAGCACCCCGATGGCGCTGCTAAGCGAGACGCCCGGAATCGGCTGGACGGGCAAACCACCGCCGCTTCCGGTCGGGGTCGGACCGGGTTCGACCGGCAGCACGGCCAGGGTGATCAGCGCATGGAGCTTCTGGATCAGCGCAAGGAAATCCGGGTGGTACTCATCGCGCGGGTAGGGAAGGGGGTTGTCGAACACGGCGCGGATGATGCCCGGATGCGCGCCCATGACCACGAGGCGCGTTGCCATGAAGACGCCTTCGCTGATGCTGTGCGTCACCATGAGGATGGTGTTTACCGGGGAAGTCTTGTTGGTGTAGAGGTCGATCACTTCGTTGCGCAGCGTCTCGCTGGTGAGAACGTCCAGGGCGCTGAACGGCTCATCCATGCAGAGAATCTCCGGCTGCACGGCCAGTGCCCGGGCCAGCCCGACGCGCTGCTTCATGCCACCAGACAGTTCTTTCGGATACGCCTCCTCGGATCCGGCCAGGCCGACCGCCTCAATGACCTGGCGCACGCGCGCCGCGCGCTCGGCCGTGGAGAGAGGCAGATGCGACAGGCCGACCGCGACGTTCTGCTGCACCGTCAGCCACGGAAACAGCGCGAAGTTCTGAAACACCAGCGCGGTCGACGGATTCAGCCCATCCTGCACCTGACCGCGGTATAGAATCTGGCCCGAGGTCGGCCGCTCCAATCCGATGATGGCGCGCAGCAGCGTCGATTTGCCGCAACCCGACGGTCCCAGGATGGCGACGACTTCGTGTTCGCGGATCTCCAGGCTGATGTCGTGGAGAACCTCCACGGTCCCGCCGCCGGCTCCGGGGAAGGACTGGAACACATTGCGGATTTCCAAAAGGGGAGTCGCCATGATCAGGTTTCCAGGGTGAAGCGGGTTTGGGCCCGGTGACTCAGCGGCCGCCAGACGAGCCGGTTGAAGGCGACGACGGTCACCGCCATGATGCCGACGGCGGCGGCCAGGACGTGAAAATCGCCGCGTTCGGTCGCTTGGCTGATCGCCGCGCCCAACCCCGTGGTCATGAGCGTTTGGCCGCGGAATTTCATATATTCCGCAACGATACTGGCGTTCCACGCGCCCCCCATCGCGGTAATCCAGCCAGTGAGCAGGCTCGGAAAGACCGCGGGTAAGATGAGCCGACGCCAGCGCTGCGGCCACGAGAACCGCGCCAGACGCGACACTTCCCAGAGCTCCCGCGGGATCGCACTGCTGCCCGCGATGACATTGAAGAGGATATACCACTGGGTGCCCAGCAGCAGCAACGCGACCGAGCTGAGGCCCAGGCCCACGCCCAACGCCAGCATCACCCCCACGACGACTGGGAAGATCATCGGGGCGGGAAAGCTCGCCGCCATTTGGATGACGGGCTGCAGGGTGTGCGACCAGCGCGGATGGCGGCCAATCAGGACGCCCACGGGGATGGTCCAGAGCGAAGCGAGCGCGACTGCGAGGACGACTCGGAGGAAAGTGGCCGCCGTGCTGCCGAACAGCTGGAGCCATTCGCTGCTCTTGAGCGCCGTCAGCAGGTGAAGGTACTCCCCGGCGCCAAACAGGACTCCGGCGCCGACAACGCCCACGAGGATCCGCCTCGGCCAGTGGCGCGCAGCCACTGTGCTGGGGCCGGGCCGTTCGGCACGAAGCGGGCGCCCGGCCGCCGAGGGCGTGATCGTTCGCTGGAGGAATTTCCACAGGAGCGACCCCACCCGCAGGAGCCGCGATCGCCGGATCCGTTCCCAGAGCCAGGAATGGGATGCGCTGGCCGATTCTTCATCGGTGAACTTGTGCGACCACGCCACCAACGGCCGCCAGACCACCTGGTCGACAAACACAATCATGCCGAGCATCGCCAAGACTCCGAGCAGTTGCGCCTGCCGGTCACCCCGCTCGATGGCGAGACTCATGTAGGAGCCGAGGCCCGGCAGCCGGAAATCGTGTTGCCCCAAAACGAACGCCTCGCTCACCATCAGGAAGAACCAGCCGCCGGCCATCGACATCATGCTGTTCCAGAGCAGTCCGGTGGCGGCGAAGGAGAGATCGAGGTGGAAGAACCGTTCCCACCATGACATCCGGGCCAGGCGGGCGACCGCGACGAGATCCGGCGGCACGGATTTCAGCGACGAGTAGAATGAAAATGTCATGTTCCACACCTGGCCCGTGAAAATCATCAGCACGGACGCAATTTCGAGGCCGATGTTCTGGTGCGGAAAGAGGTAGACCAAGGCCAACACGAATCCCGGCAGAAATCCGAGCACCGGGATGCTCTGCAGGATGTCGAGCACGGGCAGCATCACCCGCTCTGCTCCGGCAATCCGCGCCATCGTGTAGCCATAGACCATGGTGAACAGAAACGATACGCCGTAGGCAATGACGCCGCGGGACAGGCTCAACAGGGTGTAGAGCGGCAGATAGCGTGCCTCCAGGTGGATTTGCGGGATCTGTTGCAGGGGACCGCGCCATTCGCGGGTCACCGTGACGAGCGCAAAGATCAACGCAGCCAGCAGGCCGGCCATGGCCAGATCAACCCAGCCGAAGGGGCGCGGGATTCGGATGAACTGGCGGTCGGTAACCATGGGAAGTCACGCCATGAACTTGGCGATGGCGTATGCCACCGCCGCTGCGAGGCTGCCGGCCCGGGCGAATGGGACCGTCCGCCCGTCCGCCCTGCCAATCACCATGTCTCGGATGGTGTCGCTCCCGGAGAAATGTGTTTCGATGTGCTGCATGCTTCTGGGGATTGGTTAGGTCTATTCATGCCGCAGGGCGTCGATCGGATTGAGCCGGGCGGCGCGGCGGGCGGGCGTAAAGCCAAACAGGATGCCGACGGCGGCGGAGAACATGAACGCGATCAGGTTGATTTGCGGATTGAAGTTGAAAGGCACCTGGATGATCCGGGCGAGACCCAGGCAGAGTCCGAGCGCGAGGAGGATGCCCACCAGGCCGCCGATGCAGGAGAGCGTGACCGCCTCGACGAGAAACTGCATCAGCACCTCGCCGGCGGTGGCGCCGATGGCGAGCCGGATGCCAATCTCGCGGGTCCGCTCGGTGACGGAGACGAGCATAATGTTCATGATGCCGATGCCGCCGACGAGGAGCGACACGCCGGCGACCGCAGCGAGCAGCATGGTCATCAGTTGAGTCGTGGAACCGAGCGTTTCGGCAATCTGGCGCGTGTCGAACACCGAGAAATTGTTGTCCTGGTTTTTCTGGAGATTGCGGCGCTGGCGCATGAGCGAAGTGATCTCGGCGATCAGAGCGCTGCTGTCGGCCCCGTCTTGGGCGGAGATGGCGATCTGACCGATGTCATGCGAGGAGGTCTTCCCGATGAGCCGCCGTTGGAGCGTCGAAAGCGGCACAATGATCGTGTCGTCCTGATCCCCCATGCCCGCCTGGCCTTTCGTCGCAAGGAGGCCGATGACCTCGCAGGACGCCTTGCCGATGCGGATCTTGGCGCCGACGGGGTTCTCGTCGCCGAAGAGTTCCTTGCGCACCGTGTT
>Ga0182021_10011871_pt1 | contig 10354 bp, 9 predicted proteins | sample 612E3MmetaG_FD_120493 | JGI IMG/M metagenome (GOLD analysis project Ga0182021, IMG submission 120493) | Permafrost microbial communities from Stordalen Mire, Sweden - 612E3M metaG (Illumina Assembly) | ecosystem: Environmental > Terrestrial > Soil > Wetlands > Permafrost | place: Sweden... | reverse complement strand
GCCCACAAGGTGCTGTCGTTGGGTAAACGCTCGTGGAGGACCCCATGCGCGACATTCGCCTGGACGACAAGTACACTCAGGAGTCCGGCCGCGTCTTTCTGACCGGCATCCAAGCCCTGACCCTGCTGCCAATGCTGCAACGGCGCCGCGATGCCGCCGCCGGCCTCAATACTGCCGGCTACGTCTCCGGCTATCGCGGCTCACCGCTGGGTGGTCTCGACCAGAGCCTGTGGGCAGCAAAGGCGCACCTCGACCGCCATCACGTTGTCTTCCAACCCGGCGTTAATGAGGATCTTGCTGCTACAGCGGTCTGGGGCACGCAGCAGCTGGATCTTTTCCGCGGCGCGCGCTACGACGGCGTCTTTGCACTCTGGTACGGCAAGGGGCCCGGGGTCGATCGCTGTGGCGATGTCTTCAAGCACGCCAATTCCGCCGGTACGTCCAGGCACGGCGGCGTCCTTACCGTCGCGGGGGATGACCACGCCGCACGCTCCTCGACCGTCGCCCACCAGTCCGAGCACGCCTTCAAGGCGGCCATGATGCCGGTACTGGTCCCGTCAGGCGTTCAGGAATATCTCGACCTCGGCCTGCACGGCTGGGCGCTATCGCGCTACTCGGGCTGTTGGGTCGGCTTCAAGGCCGTGGCCGATACGGTCGAATCGTCAGCCGCCGTGCACGTCGACCTCGATCGTGTTCAGATCATCCTGCCTACCGACTACGAACTGCCGGCCGATGGCCTCAACATCCGCTGGCCCGACCACCGCCTGGTTCAGGAAGCACGCCTGCTCAATCACAAGCTCTATGCGGCATTGGCCTATTGCCGCGCCAACCGCCTCAACCGCATTGTCATCGACTCGCCCAATCCCAGGCTCGGCATCGTCGCCTGCGGCAAGTCCTACCTCGACGTGCGCCAGGCATTCGACGACCTCGGCCTGGACGACGACCTGGCCGCCCAGATTGGCATCCGCCTGTTCAAGGTCGGCATGAGCTGGCCGCTCGAGTCGGAAGGTGTGCGCCAGTTCGCCCAGGGTCTGGAAGAAATCCTGGTCGTCGAGGAGAAGCGCCAACTGATCGAGTATCAGTTGAAGGAGGAGCTATACAACTGGCGCGAGGACGTACGGCCGCGGGTGATCGGCAAGTTCGACGAAAAAGGTGAATGGGCCATGCTGCCCAAGGGTAACGGCTACGTTTCGCACGGCGACTGGTTGCTGCCCGCGACGGGCGAACTGACGCCGGCAATGATCGCGCGCGTGATCGCCGACCGCGTCGATCGCGTATTCACCTCACCGCGGATACGCGAGCGCCTGGCCGTCATCGAGGCGCGCGAGAAGGCAGGCGCGACGCCGATCATCCCGATCGCTCGCCAACCCTGGTTCTGTCCAGGCTGTCCGCACAACACTTCGACGGTGGTGCCGGACGGTTCGCGCGCACTCGCCGGCATCGGCTGCCACTATATGGTCACCTGGATGGATCGCAACACAGCCACTTTTTCCCACATGGGCGGCGAGGGTGCGGCCTGGCTGGGACAAGCGCCATTCACCGACGAGAAGCATGTCTTCGTCAATCTCGGCGACGGCACCTATTTCCATTCCGGACTGTTGGCGATTCGCGCCGCCGTCGCCGCCAAGGTGAATGTCACCTACAAGTTGCTCTACAACGACGCGGTGGCGATGACCGGCGGCCAACCCGTCGACGGCCCGCTGACCGTGCCGCTGTTGGCGCGACAGCTGGCCGCCGAGGGCGTCGGCAGCATCGTCGTGGTCACCGACGGCAGCGAGCGAGCATACACAGCTGCGGAGTTGCCGGCCGGCATCAAGATCCACCACCGCGACGAACTCGATACGCTGCAACGCCACCTGCGCGAAACACCGGGCGTCACGGCGTTGATTTTCGACCAGACCTGTGCCGCCGAGAAGCGCCGCCGGCGCAAGCGTGGCAAGATGGTTGATCCAGCGCGGCGGCTGTTCATCAACGAGCTTGTTTGCGAAGGCTGCGGCGATTGCGGTGTGCAATCAAACTGCCTGGCTTTGGTGCCGGTGGAGAGCGAATTCGGCCGCAAGCGCGCCATCGACCAGTCGGCCTGCAACAAGGACTATTCCTGTCTCAAGGGCTTCTGTCCGTCGTTCGTCACGGTCGACGGTGGCCGTCTGCGCCGAGGCCGCGGCATTGATGCGTTCCCCGAGTCGCCGCCGACACCGACACTGGCGTCGACCACGCACCCCTACGGCATCCTGGTCACCGGCGTCGGCGGCACCGGTGTCATCACGCTCGGTGCGCTGATTGGCACTGCCGCCCACATCGATGGCAAGGGTGCCACAGTGCTCGACATGACCGGCTTGGCGCAAAAGGGCGGCGCCGTCTTCTCGCACGTGCGATTGTGCGATGACCCGGCGCAACTCCATGCCGTTCGTATCGCCACAGGCGAAGCCGATGCCGTCATCGGTGGTGACGCCATCGTTACCGCCTCGGGCGAAGCGCTGGCAAGAATGCAGGCCGGGCGCACGCGCATTGCCGTCAATTCCGCCGCAGCGCCAACCGCCGAGTTCACCCACGATCCCAACTGGCAGTTCCCAGCTGCCCGCATGCGCAACGCCATTGCCGAGGCCGTAGGCACAGAGAACTTCTTCACTCTTGACGCCAGCCGCCTCGCCTATCGCCTGCTCGGCGCCACCATCGGCACCTACTTGCTCTTTCTCGGCTACGCCTGGCAGCTCGGTATGGTGCCGGTCTCGGCCGCAGCACTCGATCGTGCCATTGAGCTGAACGGCACAGCGGTAGACATGAACCGCCGCGCCTTTCTCTGGGGGCGCTGTCTGGCCCACGATCCCAGCCTGGCCGTTGCTCTGATGTCGCCGACGGCCGCCGAACCAACGCTCGACGAACGTATCGCGCGCCGTAGCGCCTTCCTTGCCGACTACCAGGACGCTGCCTACGCTGCGCGCTACGCGGCGCTGGTCGAAAAGGTCCGCGCCGCCGAAACACCCCTGGGCTCGACAAGGCTGACAACGGCCGTCGCCGAGAACTACTTCAAGCTGCTGGCAATCAAGGACGAGTACGAAGTGGCGCGGCTATTTTCCGCAACGGAGTTTCGCGCACGACTGGACGAAAGTTTCGAGGGCGACTACACATTGAAGTTTCACTTGTCGCCGCCATGGTTTTCTGCTGTCGATCCGGCGACCGGTCGGCCGAAAAAGCGCGAGTTCGGGCCATGGCTGATGGTCGCCTTCCGCGGCTTGGCGAGACTTCGGCGCCTGCGCGGCACGTCCTTCGACCCGTTCGGCTACAGCACCGAGCGTCGTGCCGAACGCCGACTGATCGCGGATTACGCGGCAGATATTGCCGTCGTTATTGCCAATCTCAGCGCAGAACGGCTCGACGCCGCGGTGGCGCTGGCCTCCCTGCCCGCCGAGATACGCGGCTTCGGACCAGTGAAGCAGCAAGCCATGGCAACCGCCGAAAAACGGCGCCAACTTCTGGTCGGCAACGTCTGATCGTATCATTGCGGAATGTCGCCGCTTCGGTCCGCCATCGTTGCCCAGATCGTCTCCGGGCTGGTTGTCTTTGTTGCCTCGGCGTCGGCTGTTTCGGCGGCGCTCGACCACCCCATGCTCATGGCCGCGGCGCAGGGTCTGCTGGCGGCCGCCATCGCGGCGGCATTGAGAGCCCCTGCCTGGTGGCTGCCGATCCATCTCGGGTTCATGCCGCTGGTAGTCGTCGCCGGCCGCCTCGACATCGCTCCAGGCTGGTACCTGTTGGCCTTTTTACTCACGCTGGCCATCTTCTGGCGCACGGATCGCAGCCAGGTTCCGTTGTACCTCAGCAACCAACGAACTGCCGCTGCGGTCGCCACCTTACTACCGGCTGCACCTTGCCGGATCATCGATCTGGGCAGCGGCGACGGCAGCCTGCTGCGGCAGCTGGCGAAGGTGCGACCCGATTGCCGCTTCCTCGGCATTGAACATGCCCCGTTACCTTGGCTGTGGTCGCGACTGACCGCCGCCAGACTTGCCAACTGCGAGATCAAGCGTGGCGATTTCTGGCGGCAGCCCCTGGACAGCTTTGACGTCGTATACGCGTTTCTGTCGCCGGCACCGATGCAGGCCCTCTGGCTCAAGACCCGTACGGAAATGAAGCCGCTCAGTCTCTTGATCAGCAATAGCTTCCCAATACCAGGGGTGACGCCGGAAAACACCCTGGAAGTGGCAGATCGGCGCCAGACAAACCTGTTCTGCTACCGGCCGGGCGGGCAATAAGGGCGACAATCCCCCGCATTTCGGCTCATCCGGGAAGCCCCCGCTGGCCAATAATCCAGCCTGAAATCCCTGTCGCGAGGCAGGCGGGAGGCTCCATGGCAGACATCATCTGCGTCATCGGCAACAAAGGCGGTACCGGCAAGACCACGCTGTCCCATATGCTCTGCCAAGGCATGGGCCTGCTCGGCCAACGCGCCGTTTGCGTCCTGACAGACACGCACCGCGAGCCGCTGGCGCCGGCAGGGCGTCGCTACCTGGTCGCCGACGCCCGTTCGCGCGAGGCGCTGGCCAAGGTGGTGGACAAGATTCGCTCGCTCAATGCCTGGATGGGCGTCATCGATGGCGGCGGCAACCGAACGGAAATGGACCGCAAGCTCTATGGCCTTGCCGATCTCGTGCTATTGCCCTTCCGCGACTCGCATGAGGATATCCGCACCGTCATCCGCGATCTGGAAATATTCCCCCGCGCCTACGCGGTTCCTACCCAATGGCCGACCAACGCCTGGCAACGCGAGGCAGCAGAGAAGAGCATCAGCGACATGCTGACACCCTTCCGCGACCGTATCCTGCAGCCCGTCTATTCTCTGGCGGCGAGCAAGTTGTTGTTGCAGACGCTTATCCCCCCCGCGCTGCCTACGCCCTTGACCAACGCCTGTCGTTCAGCGGCACACCAAGTGCTTGACCTGCTGCAGATTCCAATCGACAGCGTCGACGAGGATGAGGCATTGCCCCGCGCCGCGCCGAGCGCACATCCCAGCAAACCAATAGTGCGCGCCGCGGCCTGATTGGTTGGCGCAGACTTGCCGTTATCCGGCGGGGCGGCGAAAATGCGGGAAGAATGATCAAACCTTGGGGAATCAAGGAACGCGCAGTCTTTCTGGCGCTAGCGCCGGCGATTGTCATCGCCGTGTCGCTGACCGCCTATTTTGTCATTCTCCGCTATGCGGACGTCGACAGTGCCTTGCAGAATCGCGGTCTCTCTCTGGTCCGCCAACTGGCGCCTGCGGCGCAATACGGCACCTTCTCCGGTAATCGCAGCGAGCTCCTGCGGCTGATTCAGGCGACAGCGCGCGAGCCCGATGTTTCCGGCATCACCATCTACGATGTTGGCGGACGGTCGCTGGCAAGCGCCGGCAACCCCGTCATGCCACTGGAGGAATCACCGGCACGGCAGGGCGAAGACTTGGGGGTCGATGTCTTCCGGGCCACCATTCCCCGCCCGAATCTGCCGTTTGACGATCCATTTCTTGCCCTGCCGTCGGCCCCTGCCAAGAACGAGAGCAACCTGGGCACGGTGGTTCTGGAATTGTCGCGGTCGGACCTCGACACCCGCAAGCATGAAATTCTCTGGGTCACGCTGCTATCGACGCTGGCGGTTCTGGTCGTTGCAGCGCTGCTCGCCCGCCGACTCGGCCGTGATATTACCGAGCCAGTATTGGCGCTGGCCGATGCCGTGGCCCGTGTGCGGGCCGGATACCACGACGTGCGCATTCCATCGCATCCGTCGCGGACGCTCGAGTCCCTGGAGAGCGACTTCAACGAAATGGCCGCGGTGCTCGATGAGAATAACCGTCGGTCAGCCAATGCGCTCGCCCAAAGCGAGGCGGAATTGGCGCGGCAGCTTGGTTTTGCCCAGACCTTGCTCGACGCCCAATCGGAGGCCGGAATCGGCCTGATGATCGTCGATCATGGCCAAATCGTCTTCGCCAATCAGGCGATTTCCACCATCTTCAGCTACACGCTGGACGAGCTGCACGCGTTGCCGAGCTTCCTTGCCCTGGTCCATCCTGGCGACCGACGCCGGGTGATGCATAGCCATCTGCGCCGCCTGCGCGGCGAAGTATTCGCCAACCACTACGACTTCGTCTTCCAGCGCCGCGACGGCCAGAGCGGTCACGGCGACCTGACCGTGGCGACCCTGCCGGCCGGTGATCATTTGCAGATCCTGTGCATGATCGTCGATATTACCGAGCGCAAGCTCGCCGACACGCGCCTGGCCGACGCCCATCGAGAGTTGCTGCAAAAGAAGGATGAGGCGGAAAAGGCCAGCGAAGGCAAGTCGCGCTTTCTCGCTGCCGCCAGCCACGACCTTCGCCAGCCCTTGCACGCCTTGACCCTGTTCGCCAACGAGCTGGCATCGGCTGGCGTTGCCGCGCGCGAGCGCCGTCTGGCCAACCAGATCGTAACTGCCGCCGGAGCCATGGGGGAATTGCTCGATGCCATGTTGGATGTCTCACGGCTCGACGTCGCGGCCCTGCAAGTGCATCGACAACCTGTGGCGCTCGGGCCCCTGCTCGAGACCATTGCCGAAAGCCATCGCCGTAGCGCACTGGCCAAGGGCTTGCGCCTGCGCTGCCGGCCGAGCTCGCTCTGGGTGGACAGCGATCCCCATCTGCTCAGGCGCATGGTTGGCAACCTGATTGCCAACGCCGTCCGCTACAGTTATCGGGGTGGAGTGATCATCGGTGCCCGCAACCGCGCCGATCAGGTCCGCATCGAAGTTTGGGACAGCGGCGTCGGCATCGACGATGCTCATCTCCCCTTCCTGTTCCAGGAGTTCTATCAAGTCGGCAACCCCGAGCGCGATGCCGGCAAGGGACTTGGGCTCGGCTTGTCGATCGTTGCTCGGCTCGGACAAATTCTCGATCATTCAGTCGAGGTCCGCTCCCGTCCCGGGCGTGGCTCAGTGTTTGTCATTTCCCTGCCGCGCTTGCCGGCGGGGCCCTACCCTGCTGCGGAAACCACGCCGGGGCCGGCGCCGAAGGCCAAACTGATCGTCTTCGGCAGTTCGGCTGAGAGCAGCGACGCCATATACCGGCTGTTGGACTCCTGGGGGTATCCCTGCGAGTGCACCGTCGGCATCGAGCGCGTCGCCGATATCGTCAGCCGCGGCGCGGACCTGCTGATCTGCGAAGCCGAACTCCTGGAGGAAGTGTCCCGTGTTCTCGACAACATCGAACATCAGCCGCTGATGGTGGTGGTTGGCGCCAGCGAAGCCGACATCCCTCCTGGCCTGACAGTCGACGGGCGGCTCAGCCGGCCGATTCGCCCGGCCCGGCTACGCGCCTTGCTGCATCATTTGCTGATCGAAGAAAGCGAGCCGTCGGACGTCGGTTCGAATGACGCGGAAGGCTAGGGCCTGTTCTCAATTGGTCAGCGTGATGCCCAATTGAGAACAGGCCCTAGACCCTAGTAGCCCGGTGCTTACTGGCTAGCAGGAGCGCCTGCGAGCGGTTGCTGACGTTCATGGCTTTGAAGATCGCCGACACGTGAATTTTCACCGTACCCTCGGTGACGCCGAGAAGGTCGGCAATCTGCCGATTCGTCTTGCCCTCGGTCAGCAGTTCGAGAACACGCATCTGTCCTTGCGTCAGGCCATAGCGTTCCGCCACACCGCGCGGCCGACCACTACGACTCGATGCCTCGCGCAATTTTGGCGGCAGATAGACCTCGCCGGCAAGAACCTCACGCAAAGCGGCCATCATCGCCTCGGTGGAGCTGGACTTCGGCACAAAGCCCGAAGCGCCTTGGCGCAACCCTCGCATGACGGTTTCAGTGTCGTCGAGCGCGGAAAGGATCACCACCGGTATGGTCGGATACCGTTTGCGCAGCACGCCCAGCAGGGCCATGCCACTGGTACCGGGAAGCATGAGGTCGAGAAGGATCAAATCGATGTCGTCGTAGGTGGTCAGAATCTCCAGACCGGCATCGGCATCGGCAGCGCCAAGCGTAACCACATCCTCTTCCAGGCCTTGCAAGGTTTGCAACAATCCTTCGCGAACCAAGGCGTGATCTTCGATCACCAAAATCTTGATCATCGGCATGTTCCTCCCAGTGACAACCCTACTCGCCACCAGTCTACCGCGATTTGACCGCGCCTTGGCAGTATTGCCCGCCGGTCGTATGATGTCGGCTAATTCAGGAGTCAGCCATGTCCGCCACGCCGCCAAGCAACGATCCTCTGGAATTCATGAAGGGATTCTGGAGCAACATGGGATTCCCGCTGCCCGGCATGATTACGCCCACCGTCGATACTGAGGAACTGGGCCGACGGATTACCGATCTGAAAGCTGTCGAGGGCTGGCTGAAGACCAACTTGTCCATGCTGCAACTGACCATCCAGGGCCTTGAAATGCAGCAGACGACGCTGGCCGCCCTGCAAGACATGGTGCAGTCGGCGACGCAGGCGCGCGGAAACCCATCGCAGCCAAACGAGGCGGGCCAGCCGAAGCGCTAAGAGTTACGGCGCCAAAGGCATCTCTGGTGACCGCCGGCCGCCTGCGGTAAAGTTGTCCAATTCGCTGTCGAAGGGGGTCCAAGGTGCGGTTTCTTCGCTATCTGCTGGCATTTGTCGGTGTCGTTGGCCTCGCTGTCGCGGCCTGGGTGTGGCTGACGTTGAGCTGGAGCTATTCCGAAGGCGAACGCGCCGGATACGTGCAGAAGCTCTCCCACAAGGGCTGGCTGTGCAAGACCTGGGAGGGCGAAATTGCCATGGTCACCATGCCTGGCGCCATCCCCGATCGATTCGAGTTCTCCGTGCGCGATGAGGCAATCGCGACGCGGATCAATGCTCTGGCCGGCAAGCGCGTCGTATTGAGCTATGAGCAGCACAAGTTTGTGCCCAGCAACTGCTTCGGCGAAACGGAGTATTTCGTCAGCGCTGCTCGACCACTGGAGGAACCGGCCCCGGCACCCGCCCCGGCGGTCGCCCCGCCACTGCAAGCGGCCACACCGCCGTTGCAGACTCCGACCGAAGGAGCCCGTCCATGAAATCATTGCCGACCCTGATCGTCGCCGCATCGCTACTCGCCGCTTGCGGCCTCGCCGATACGACTACCGCTGCCGCAGTCGCTGCCAAGAGCAAGGCCGCCGAACTTGAACAAGCAAAAGCTACTCAACAGAAAGTTCTCAGCGACATCGAAAAGGCTCAGCAGCAATCCGAGCAGCGCTTGAAGGAAGCCGAATCCAAGTAGCCGCGGAGGCAGGCCACTGGCACAGTTCCTCCGGATCGCGCGAGTCCTGTTGGATGCGCCTTGCCAGCCTGGTCTTGCTCGTTGTCTTGCCGCCGCTGGCAGCGATCGCCGCGGCCGCACAACCACTCGTAGCACTCGACATCGGCCATTCGCTTGCCAGTCCCGGGGCTATTGGCGCCTACGGACGTGCCGAGCTCGAATTCAATGTCGATCTGGCCGACGACATACAAACGCTGTTGACCTCCAACGGTCACCGCAGCATCCTGATCGGTCGCGACGGCAGCATGGATCACTTGTCGCGGCGAACCAGCCTCGCTCGCCGTGCTGGTGCTACGTTCTTGCTCTCGATACACCACGATTCCGCACAACCGCAATTCCTGTCCACTTGGCAGTGGCAAGGCAGCGAGCAGCGTTACACCGATCAGATCTCCGGCTACTCGCTGTTCGTGTCGAGGAAGAATCCGTTTCCGGCAGCCAGCTTGCGCTGTGCCCACTCAATTGGCGCGGCGATGCATGCAGCGGGGCTCCATGCCACACCCCATCACGCCGCGAAAATCGCCGGCGAGTTCAAGCAATGGGCCGACCGCGATGCAGGTGTTTACTACTACGACGACCTGGTCGTGCTGAAGACCGCAACCATGCCCACGGTGCTCCTCGAGGCAGGGGTGATCCTCAACCGGGATGACGAGCCTGAGCTGCGATCGATCGCCATGCGCAACAGGATCGGCGCTGCGGTAGCCGATGGTCTGGCCAGATGCGGAGCATTAACTGAGGCAGGTTCCAGTACCGGTGCGCCGGGTAATATTCACCAATCGGTAACACCGCCTGCAGACGGGCGATGACTATAATCGGCGCCAGGTTTCGTCTCGTTCCATCATAGGAAGAAAAGGGGGGCATCATGAGCTTTTGCACCAAGTGTGGAACCCAGAACGACGCAGACAGCCGCTTCTGCCAAAACTGCGGCGGTAGCCTCGCGGTGGCAGCGCAGCCTTCACCGCCGCCGCCCACCGTACAAGCGGCAGCGAGTTCCGCCACCCCGGACGCCACGGCAACTTCCAGCCGTTCGGCCGGCCTGACGAAATTGATCGAGCGCGCCAAGGCGATCACGCTGTCGCCCAACCAGGAGTG
>Ga0182021_10011870_pt1 | contig 10355 bp, 10 predicted proteins | sample 612E3MmetaG_FD_120493 | JGI IMG/M metagenome (GOLD analysis project Ga0182021, IMG submission 120493) | Permafrost microbial communities from Stordalen Mire, Sweden - 612E3M metaG (Illumina Assembly) | ecosystem: Environmental > Terrestrial > Soil > Wetlands > Permafrost | place: Sweden... | reverse complement strand
GGATTTTGGGCAACACGCAGGTCCCGCGTGATTGGGCCACGACCCGCCATTTCTGCTACTAGGGATTGGGAGCGCTTCGGATCGGGGTCGAAAATGAAAGCAGTCTCGATTTTTCGGACCGAGCAGGCGGCTTCGAGTTGTGTGCGTCCCTGGACGCCTGCGCCGAATATGGCAAGTATGTGGCTTTCGGGCCGCGACAGTAAATCAATCGCTGCGCCGCCAGCCGCGCCTGTGCGGATGGCGGTAAGCAGGTTGCCTTCGAGCAGAGCTAATGGGCGACCTGTTTCAGCGTCCAGCACCAAAACAGCAGCCTGGATATAAGCCAACCCACGGCTTGGGTTGTGAGGAAATAACGAGACCACTTTAATGGCCAGTGCTCTCTCCTGATTCGTTTCAACATATGCCGGCATGAAAAGGCTCGTGCCATCTTGTGAAGAGATCTTTAGTTGTGTTCTTAACGGCACCTGTGCTTTTCCGTCCGAAAGGGAAGCGAAGGCCTGTTTCATCGCTTCGATTGTTTCTTTCATCGGCAGGGCTTTACGGAGATCGTTACCAGCGAGGATAAGCATCTTGTCTCCCTATAAGTAAGCAAAAGCGCAGAGGATAATTCTAATCCTCTGCGCTTTTAAGGAATTTATTTTTGTTCAGACAATGCCCAAATACGATTTGCGCACCATCTCATTCGACTTCAGTTTTGCGGCGGTGTCAGTCAGGATAATCTCGCCGGTCTGAATTACGTAACCACGGTTCGCGATGGAAAGCGCCATTAATGCATTCTGTTCCACCAGCAGGATAGTGGTGCCTTCCTTGTTGATGGTTCGAATGATCTCGAAAATTAATTCCACCAGGATGGGCGAAAGACCCATTGAGGGTTCATCAAGCAGCAGAATGCTGGGGCGGGCCATCAGGGCGCGCGCCATCGCGAGCATTTGCTGTTCACCGCCGGAGAGGGTACCACCTTTTTGGGTGACGCGTTCTTTGAGGCGAGGAAATAACTTGAATACGCGCTCCAAGTCGTCGTTAAAGCCCGTCTTGTCTTTTCGGGCATACGCGCCCATTTCGAGATTTTCCATCACCGACATACGCGGGAAGATCATGCGGCCTTCCGGACTTTGAGCTACTCCTCGCATTGCGACTTGATGCGGAGGCAATTTTTCCAAAGCTTCGCCTTCCAATAAAATTGTTCCAGAGCGAGGACGGGTAATTCCCTGAATTGTGCGCAGGGTGGTGCTTTTGCCTGCACCGTTTGAGCCAATCAGTGTGACGATCTCACCTTTTTCGACGTTGAGTGAGATTCCTTTTAAGGCATGGATATTGCCGTAGTAAGTATGGACATCTTTGAGTTCAAGCATATTTTAATCCCTTGCCTTTACTTCGTTTCAGTACCTTTGCCAAGGTAGGCTTCAATAACCCGCTGGTTCTTCTGGACAATTTCAGGACTACCTTCCGCGATTTTTTCGCCATAATCCAACACGGAAACACGATCTGATATTCCCATGACCACGCGCATATGATGTTCGATCAGCAGAATGGTCAAACCGAGTTCCGTGCGAATACGCTGGATGAAATTTGTCAGATCGAGTGTCTCATTCGGGTTCATACCAGCCGTTGGCTCATCCAGGAGCAGAAGTTTGGGTTCAGAAGCAAGGGCGCGCGCGATCTCGAGCCGGCGTTGCAGGCCATAGGGCAGATTTTTTGCCGTTACGTTCGCATCCTCCCGGCGTAGACCGACGAAATCAAGCATATCCAGCGCTTTTGCCCGGGCATTCGCTTCTTCTTTCATCGTCGCCTGGTTTCGAAGGATTTGCCCGAGGAGGTTCGAGTGTAACCGGACATGTTCACCCACCAGCACATTTTCAATGGCGCTCATATTGGCAAAAAGACGAATATTCTGGAAGGTACGGGCTATGCCCAATGCAGTGATCTGGAACGGTTTTAGTTTGGTAATGTCTTTTTCATCAAAAAACATTTCACCACTCGTGATCGGATAAACACCGGTCATGCCATTGAAAAAAGTGGTCTTGCCTGCGCCGTTTGGCCCGATCAAACCGGCAATCATTCCCTTTTCAATAATGAAATCCACATTGTTCACGGCAGTCAAACCGCCGAACATCTTGGTAACTTTATGGGCTTCAAATAGGTTCACTGCTGGTCTCCTAGCGCTTTGCTTTCCCAGCGACTTTGGTTTTTGGTTTAGTTGTTTCTTCGACGAGAGGCACAACAGGCGCTTCATCAGCTGCATGCATTTCCTGCCGGATCTGTGTACTGGGCAATAATCCCTCGGGTCGTATGGCCATCATGATTACGAGTGTCAGACCGAATAAGAGATACCGGTACAAGATCGGATTTGCATTTTGTGCAACAGCGGCTTGCAAAGTAGGGTTGGACGCCAGGGCCGGCAGTAATGTGTGATTGAGCAGTCCTGCCAGGAAATCCTTTAGGGCGGGCAGGAAGAGGCGGTCGGCCGTCAAGAGCACCAATCCACCAACAATCACACCGTATATATTGCCCATGCCACCCAGGATCACGGTGCATAGAATGAGAATGGATGCACTGAAATCGAAGACTCCCGGGAAGATGCCGGAAATATAGGCTGCGTAGAACGCTCCCGCGAAACCGGAGAAGGTAGCACCCATTGAAAAAGCCAGCAGTTTTGTGCGGACCGGATCAATACCCATTTGCGCGGCTGCCAGCTCATCCTCCCGGATGGCCATCCACGCACGACCCAACCGGCTGGCGCGCAGTCGGTTGATCAGGAAGATGGAAAGCAGGATGATGCCGATGATAAGGAAGTACCATGGGATTGGTTGTGCGTTCGTGAACTGTCCGATGATGGGCAAAATAGGGCGTCCGATGGGGTTGATACCCTGCTCCCCGGCTGTCAGGTTTAGATGATTAAATATGACAATACAGGAGACCGTGGAGGTCGCTCCGAACAATTTTTGAATTCCGGGGATGATCCAACAAGTGAGCGGTTCCTGGATCGTGACATCGATCAAATTGCGGAATACGACAGGTATGATCTCACCAAAACCCAGTGTAACGATGGCAAGGTAGTCGCCGCGTAATCGCAAGGTCGGTGCGCCAAGGACGAAGCCAAAAATAGCGGCGACAGCGGCTGCGATCCAGATCACGATCCAGAAATTGACGTGGATATTATGAAGGGGAGAGGAAAGGATACCCGTAGTATAGGCGCCGATGGCAAAGAATGCGGCATAACCAAGGTCAAGCAGGCCGGCATAACCCACCACGATGTTCAAGCCCATGCCCAGGATCACAAAGATCAATGCAAATATAACCTGAGCTACCCAACGCAATCCTGTAAAACTATCAACGAAGGGGAAGGAAATAACGATTACTGCCAGCAAGATCAATTTTCCGATATTTTCCTGTTTTTCGGATAGTCCGTGAAGACCGGTTGTAATTAATGCAAACAAAATTCCACCAAGTACACCCATTAAATTGGCTGGTATAACTACACTGGGGTCAGAAGGAAGGTCACCGATGGCGGGCGCGACAACATAGTTTTGTACCAGACTAAATATTAGAAGTACAACTCCAGAGACCGCTGCTGCTGGAAGGGCCTGCATGGCAGTCTTGAAAAATGAGCTTCCTCGTGGTAGACGGCCGCTGACGGATAATCCAAGACCACATCCCATTAAGATGCCAATAACGCCTACTGACCACCCCCCAAAAATAAAGGCCAGCAATCCGCCGATAATGCCGAAAGTGATGCCGGATCTTATATTCTGTTGCATGGAAGCACCTCTTAAGCCTTTTCGCCCACCTGCTCACCGAGCAGGCCGGAGGGGCGCAGGACGAGGATAAGAACAAGGATCGCAAATACCCAGGCTTCTGTCCAACGGGCATTCAAATAACCATCACTGAAGGAAGCCAGAAGACCGATTAAAAATCCGCCCAACATGGCACCCGTGATGTTACCAATACCACCGAGCACGGCAGATGTGAAAGCAAATAGGCCAGCCCGAAAACCCATAAACCACCAGGCTGTACCGTTATATAAACCATCCATAAGACCTGCCGCTCCCGCCAACCCTCCTCCGATAAGGAAGGTAGCTGAAATGACCCTGTCAATATCAATACCCATCATCTTTGCCGCGTCGCGGTTTTGGGCAGTCGCACGCATGGCCTTTCCAAGGGATGTTCTTTGAATGAAAAGGCGCAGGCCGATCATCAAAGTACCTGCCAGTACAATGACGAGCAAATCTTTAATAGTGAACCGCAAGCCGATCCCGCTGGTAGCAAGCAGGTTGACATTGATGCCGAGCCCTTGAAACAGGCGACTGAGCAGGTCAGGGAAATCTTTCTGGGATGCACCACCCGTCGTACCGAATGATGGCACCAGCCAGGCCTGCGATGCCCAGATCAAGCCCAGGTTTTCCAGGGTAAAGGACATGCCAATCGCAGAAATCAGCGGAGCTAAGCGCGGTGCGTTCCTCAGGCGTCTATAAGCAAGCCTTTCAACTAAGAAATTGACAACAGCACAGAAGATAATGGCACCTACCAGAGAAAGTGCTATTCCCCACACGAGATGAACGGGGTCCTTGGTGGTGAACGTGCCGGTAAGAGATAATATAGTCAGGGAGGAGAAAACCCCGAACATATATACATCACCATGTGCAAAATTTATCAACTCGATGATGCCATATACCATCGTATATCCGAGGGCGACAATAGCGATGATCGCGCCGTTTGCAATGCCGACGATCAGGAATTGTAATAACTGTTCCGGCTGATCTTTAATTTGTTTGGCGATAGCAGGGACATCAAATCCCGCAATGGGTCCCAATAAAAAGATAAGATAAAGCACGAGAATAACGATGAGAATTTGTCTCAAAATGGTTTTTGTCTTCGTGGACATTCTGCTCCTGACATCTCTTTTTGCCCCGGGTAGGGCAAAGGGATAGGGGCGGCATTTTTGCCGCCCCTGAACGTACCAAGAAGCTATTTGAACGTGCCCACAGCTACGTAAGAGCCTTTTTGGGCTTGATAGATGCTCATATCGGTTAAGCTGGTATCACCGTTGGCATCAAACGACCAGGTTCCCAGCGCACCATTGAAGTCCTTGGTGGCAAAGACAGCGGCAGTGACAGCTTTGCGGCTGGTAGGATCACCGCCTGAAGCACAGACACTTTCGATCGCAGCCAGGGTAACATTCATGACCTCGTAGCCATAAATAGCGTAAGGCTCGGTCAATTTACCATACTTGGCTTCGTAGTCCGTGAGGAATTTCTGGCCAGCAGGATTCAGCTTATCGAAAGGCAGGCCTGCTACGGAAGCATACATTCCTTCAGCAACAGTGGCGCCAGCGCCGTCGATCATGGCCTGGGTCTGAACACCATCCGGGCCCATGAACTTGACCTTGGTATTATCGCCCATAATGGAAACTTTATCCTTCAGCAATTGAGTGGCATTGCTGTCAATAACCATACCGACGAAGATTCCGTCAGGCGGGTTGCCGTTGTTGCTGGTGGAGATCTTGGTCATAAGGGCTTTGTAATCAGCGGCTTTGGTATCAATCCCTTCGTGACCTAGAACTTTCACGCCGAGTGATGTAGCAGTCTTCTCGAACACATCTGCAACACCCTTGCCGTACAACTGCTGGTCGTCGAGGATATAGATGGTCTTGACACCAAGCTGCGTGAACATGAAGTTGGCATCGACCTTGCCCTGGACATCGTCTGCCGTAACGACGCGTGTGTAGTTACGGACGCCTGCAGGATAATAAACATCAGGCTCACCCTGGGCATAACCTGGCTTGGTCAAACCAGGATACGTATTGGCGGGCGAGACCATGACCAGCGGACCGGCCTGATCCAGAATCGGAATGGACAACTTGGCAGCGCCCGAGTTGAACGTGCCAAGGTAGGCAATGATTGTCGGGTCAGCGGCAGCTTTGTTGGCGTTTTCAGTTTCCACAGCCGGGTCCCATTGACCTTGAGCAGCAGAAGCATCATCCCAGGGTTCAAAAGCAAGCTTATATTTACCACCGCAGGCTACGTTATTGGCCTGAGCGAGACGGAGTTCTTCAGCATTTACAATGGTTTGGGTCTGAGTCAGGGAAGAGCCAGTCATTGGCTCGCTGGATACGATCTTAAGAGTCTTAGCAGCCCCACCGCCCCCGCCACAGGCGGCAAGCAGCATGCTGGTAGCAATCAACAAGGAAATCAAAACGAGAAAGCGTTTAGACATTTCTTACTCCTCCAAAAAGTTTGTTGAATCTTTGGTCCGTAGCCGGCAGGATTGCCTGCACACGGGTAAATCCAATTTCAGCCGACAAGGCTTATTGTGTCGATGCCACCTCCTTATGATGTAATGTCAATAAACTTGCCAAATTATACAGAAAACCGCGAAAAGTTTCCACTAATGCATGGATTTCCTCGCGGCTTGTATAAACAATAAAGGAGAATTGTTTGGTCTTCAATATTATTAAAAAACAATCATAAGGTCATTTTTATATATGGTCAAGTGTTTCCAGGATGCCTTTTTTAAAATCCATTCTTTATTTGCCTGTTTAGAACTGTTGGTCCCGGATCCTCAAGTCGGTATTCCTTATTTTCATAGCCAGATCCGCCGCAAGATTGTGCATCAATCGATAGCCCAGATGAGGATAGGTCTCACATAACATGATAAGTCTGGCGCGGGGAATTATAAGTAGATGGGTGTCTGCTTGACTGGCACGAGCTGATGCCGATCGAAGACCTTCATCCACAAGCGCGACTTCTCCAAATGATTGGCCACGGCGCAATGTGGCAATCACTGTCTCGCCTTCTTTCGCAGATGGCTCGCTGCTCCCATGATGGATCAGAATTTCGACTTCACCCTGAGCAATAATATAAAGTTCCTTGCCGGTGCTGTTTTCCTTAAAAATAAAATCTCCTGCCTGATACTTGAATTCCTGACACAGGTTTGCAACCAACTCCAATTGTGCAGGGGTTAATTGAAAGAAAACATCGCTCTGTTTTAAAAAGTTAACTACTGGATTCATTTTTTTATTCGGTAATCTGCAGTCCAAAGAAATGAATGTGAAAATAGGTTTGTTTAAGGATAGGTATTACTTAGCCAGTCAATTGGATTAACTTCGATCCCATTAACCCAGATTTCAAAATGAAGATGCGGACCCGTCACCCGGCCGGTAGCACCCACTTTCCCTAATAAATCTCCAGCTTTCACCTGCTGACCGACTTGAACATCGAATTCAGATTGGTGGCAGTACATACTATATATTCCCCAGCCGTGATCGATGATCGTAGTGTTCCCATGCACTGTAAGCATTCCAGTAAAAACGACAACACCATCAGCGGCAGCATTGATCGGTGTACCGACACGCCCGCAAAAGTCCAGGCCGGAATGAAATGTATGGTAGGTATCATTTGTGCCCTGGCCTACATAATTCCGTCGATCGCCAAAGAGGGATGGATGGCAATCGGGAAAATCAGGCGAAGGGTTTTTAAATCCACCCTGCCAGTACCGCGTGGGTGTGACGGGGGCTGTGAGCTTGTCGAGTTGTTGGGTTTCAGCGTCATTGGTGGTTGGATCGATCGTATCCGCGGCCACCGACAGGAGTGGGTCGGTCGGGTAATTTCCGGACTTGATGATCACTGACTGTTCAAAGGATTGTTTATTACCGTCGGGAAGCGTGGCTTCAAGTTGCAAGGGATAGGATCCCGGGTTAAGCAATGCATAAGTTCCCTGCAATGCCACATATTTGTTGCTTCCGAGTGAAAAGAATTGCAGAGGTTTGTCCACGAGCATACCCGTCAGTTGAATGCCTGGTTGGGCTTGTACGACGATTTCTGCCGTCCCGCCCTGGGTGATGGGCAACGGCTTAACATCAACATTGACAAATGCCGATGGCAGACCGTTCGCTTCTTCGTTATCAGAACCGTTGCCGGGTGCGTACAGGATGTCTCCGGGAAGGGCATCCCACGTGCCTTGGAGAGCATTCAGCCCGGATAATGTCCATGGATCGGTCTGTGCTTTGACAGAGGCTTCGAGCAAAGATTCTCCATTTGAGATCGATGAACGATTTGTCAGAGGTTTGGTGGTTTCGTCCTGCTGGTAGACTACGCTCAAACCTGCATACAACTCGATAGGGCTGGTGATACGGTTCAAGCGGTGCAACAATTCAAGGGGGATTTGCATGCGGCGACTAAGACTTATCAGGCTATCCCCGTATCCGATATCTTCAGTGGTCAACGTACCTGTAATTCCCTCCAGCCCGGGTATTGTCAACTGGGCTCCGGCAGATATGCTGTTGGCATTTGTGATGCTATTGGCGGACATTAAATCGCTCAAGGAAACTTTGAACCGTGCGGCGATTGAAGAAAGCGCGTCTCCCGGTTGAACGATATAAACAGGGCCTGATGCCGGCGCTTGTGCGGCTGCGGGTCTGGCCATAAATAACAGGCTGGCGATAAGAACCGGCATCAAGAGACGTTTAAGCATTTTGAAATTCTACTTTATGACCGACCTCAAAATCATCAATGCGTGCAGGATGGATTTCAAGAATATAGCGCGCAGCTTTGACAGGGAAGTAAGCAGGCCGCCAGGATCGGGCGATCCTCTTATCGACTACTTCCATGCCGGAGTTGATCCAGAAAACGGCCAGGTCGAATGGGACGAACAGCATGTGGATGGACGAGTCGATGCGTGAATCGCGTTCGATTACGAGCAGGAGGCCTTCATCCTCTTGGAGTTCTGACCGGAACATTAAGCCACGCAGACGGCAGGCGAACGAATCGCAGAATGTGACCTGCGGTGGCGCCTTGATCTTTTTATCCAGGTTTTGTATCAAAATAATGGAGGACATGTTTAAAATACATGACGGCGCACGCAAATTAACTAACTATCTGTAAAAATGTCATTACGCAGGTAACCGGTGTAATTGTCGAAGCAGGTCCACCTTCAACGATTACGAACGGGACATACCGTAACATATGGGGCGAATAACAGAACTTGCTTCAATAATCCAAAGGTTGGGTCAGGAAGGAGCTTTATTCTGGCTCAGGACTTTTTCGACGCTGGTCAATAATTCCTGCGGACTGAATGGCTTGGCTATGTAATCATCCACCTTGGCGATATGTAAACCAAGGACCTTGTCTATACTTTGAGCCCTGGCGGTGACGACGATGACCGGAATATGCCTCGTCAATTCATCGGATTTCATTTGCTGGTATACTTCCCATCCATCCATATCCGGCATCATTAAGTCTAAAAGCACAAGATCCGGCAACTCATCGCGCACGGCCTGCAAACCTGCTTTTCCACCCGCTGCACCTGATACTTTAAAACCTCGACGTCCCAGAATAAGACGGATCAAGTCAATCATCTCCGGCTCATCTTCAATACATAAAATATTTTTTGCTAACTTGCTATCTTCCATTGGCGTCCTTTAATAGTGTACCATATTGCAGAATATAGGAAAAGATGAAGATCGTTACATGGAATGTAAACGGTATTCGTGCTGCGTTGGGTAAAAATGCATTCGATCGGATCTGGCCGCACTCACCGGATGTCCTTTGTTTGCAGGAGGTGAAAGCGAGGCCGGAACAGTTATCCGAGGCACAGCGGCAGGCCTTGAAGATGCCCTTTGCTTGGAATCCGGCGGATCGTCCGGGTTATAGCGGAGTGGCAACTTTTTTTCAAGATTCGCCGGATGAAATTAGTCTGGGTTTGAATAATTCAAGATTTGATGTTGAAGGACGTGTCATCCGGACCAGACATCGGGACCTGGTTCTTTATAATGTATATTTTCCGAGCGGTCAGCGCGGTCATGATCGAGTGGATTTTAAGATTGAATTCTATTCGTCCCTGCTTGGCATCTGCGATGAGCTTCTTAAAAACGGGGAAAACCTGATCATTACCGGCGATTTTAACACTGCGCCCATGCCGATCGACCTCAAGAATCCTAAACAAAATCAGAAGACCTCAGGTTTTCTACCCGAAGAACGGGCCTGGGTGCAAAAATATCTTGATCATGGCCTTGTCGATATTTATCGAAACCTGTATCCGGACCGGGTTCAATACACCTGGTGGACCTATATTTCCGGGGCCCGCCAGCGCGGCGTTGGTTGGCGAATTGATTACTTCCTGGTTTCAGAGGCTTTGGTTCCACGGGTGAAGGAAGTCATCATACACGATGATATACCTGGTTCCGATCATTGCCCGGTGGAAATGGAGATTAGCTAGTTTCTGGTGCAAAAGGCGCACCGCAGTACTTTAACAATTGACAAATGAAATGCCTCTTTGGTACAAGGAAGGTGATCAAGCCAAACCTATACCGCGGAGGCAGCTCCAATGTTACGTGAACATTACCCGATTGACAAGCTTTT
>Ga0182021_10011866_pt1 | contig 10355 bp, 7 predicted proteins | sample 612E3MmetaG_FD_120493 | JGI IMG/M metagenome (GOLD analysis project Ga0182021, IMG submission 120493) | Permafrost microbial communities from Stordalen Mire, Sweden - 612E3M metaG (Illumina Assembly) | ecosystem: Environmental > Terrestrial > Soil > Wetlands > Permafrost | place: Sweden... | reverse complement strand
TGCGCGCAGTACGATCCCGGACTGGAAAACATGGCTGGTCAGTCTGGGTATTGTTGAGACGCCTTCGCATATCCGCCGCTTCGGCGACACCGATCTGGCAATTCAAGCCGCCCTGAACGGGTTAGGTGTTACGCTGATCTGGCACAGTCTGGTGATCAATGATTTGAAGGCCGGTCGCCTGCAGCGCGTTCTGAATTACAGCATACCGACCGACTTCAGTTTTCAATTGGTGATGCCCAAGAACAAGACGATCGTGAGCAAGGTGGCTGCGTTCAGGGCGTGGTTGTTTGAGCAGATGGCAGAGCGGGCGCAGGGTAGCTGATCTCCATCAACCAGGAGAAACCTCCGCGGATGACCGCGTGTTCTGTCTGCATTATTCTCTCATTGCACTTCATCTGGACTACCCGTCTGACGCGGCGCGCGATCCTTCAGTTCTTTGCCCGGTTAATCTCTGACAAAAAATTCCTCCAGTGCAGATGCAATCTGTCCAGGTTGATCGTGCTGAACGTTGTGGCCCGAATCGGAGATTGTGATGACTTGCACGTTTGAGAAACTCTCGATGCGGCTGCGATATTCGTCGGGGTCGTTGCTGAAGCGCTGGTTCACGTAACCCTGGTCGGCAATCAGCATCAAAACGGGCGCCTCGATTTTCCGCCAAGTTGCTTTTGCATCTTCCGCGCGATACGGAATCGGCGACGGAACCTTGTGCCAGGGATCGCATGCCATTTCGATTTGGCCGTCGGGAAGAATCCGGCTGGTTGTGCGGGACAGGAAGGATGCTTTCTTTTCGTCCAGGCGGGGGTTGATCGCCATCAATCGCCGGGCCAGCGATTCGTGATCGGGATAGGTTCGCAGTTTCGGCTGCGCCTGTATCGCCGCAAGCCAGTTTCCCATTGCGGCCGAAGCATCGGTATTAATTTCCGGTTTCAAACCGACGAAATCCAGCATCACCAGCTGTGCAATACGTTCGGGCCTGACCCCTGCGTACATGCTGGCGATATTGGCTCCCATGCTGTGTCCAACGACTCTTGCCGGTTGCTCTTTGGAATAATGCTGCAAGAGATATTCGAAGTCCGCATAGTATTCGTGAAACCAGTAAGGTCTGGACAACCATTCCGATGCACCATAGCCGCGCCAGTCAGGGGCGATGATGTGCCATGAATTCTTGAGCGCATCCACGACAAACTGGAACGTTGCGGAGGAATCCATCCAGCCGTGAAGAAAGAAAAGTGCGGGCGCTTCGGTCGCCCCCCAATGGCGGATGTTGTAGTTCAATCCTCGCAGATTAATAGTTTCGGTTCGGGACTGGATATGCGGCATGATGGCTATTGTGGCTGTTCTATTTGCTGGTGCGGACTGAATGCTCTTGAGAACGAAAGATACCGGAATCGAATTGTTTTCGGCAACAAGTATGACAGTCTTTCAGCGCCCCTTCAGAATTACCAGCGCAATGCCCCCGAGTATGGCAGCGGATGCAAGTAGCAGACGCAGAGTCACTGCCTCGCCGAGAAAGAGAACGCCGCCCACCGCCGTAATGACCGGGACACTGAGTTGCACAGTTGATGCACTTGCGGCCCTGAGCGCTGGCAACACCGAGTACCAAATGGAGTAGCCGACGCCGGAGGCCAGTGCGCCCGAGGCGACCGCGTAGCCGACACCGGCGCTATCCAGCGTGGCGCCATTGACCGTTATCAAACTCACCGCGGCAGCCATGGGGACGGCACGCAAGAAGTTGCCCGCCGTGATCCGGGTGGCATCACCCGCTCCCCTGCCGCGCAATGAATAGACGCCCCAGGCAACGCCGCTGCCCAGCATGAGAATGGAGCCGGTGAGCGGCGGTGCGGTGAGGCCCGGCAGCAGCAGACCGACCAGCCCCGCCAGCGCAAGCAGCAGGCCGATGATCTGCCATCCGTGCAGGCGCTCTCCCTTGCTGAGGCCATAACCAATCATGGTTGCCTGGACTGCGCCAAAGAGCAGCAAGGCACCCATCGCCGCTGGCAGGGTGACATAGGCGTAGGAATAGGCGATCGCGTAGGCGAAGAGTGCGACAGCGGAGCGCCAGCTGCCCTTGCCACTCTTGTGGCCGCGGAACAACGACACAATCAACCACAGCGTCGCCGCGCCGGAGACAAGACGAATGGCGGTGAAACTGGCGGCATCGATGCGGGTGAGTTTGAGCGCCATCCGGCAGAACAGCGTGTTGCCGGAAAATGCGATCATCGTGATCAGTGTAAGGATGATTATTCTTGGACGCGACATGGTGAAACATCCTTATGAAATTCGAGGCACCACGCGCCCCCTACTTTTTCATTGCGTGCAATTCACATACGCGTTCGTTCCCGCCGGGTACATCCTTTAGATGTGCCAGGCATACGACCATGCCCTGTTCGTCCTTCTTCTTGATCGTGTGCACGCAATTGTCACAGGTGGGGTGGGGTGATAACTCACCATCATGGTGAGATCGCTTCTTCATAATATTGAACCTCTGTCATCTTCTGCTTTAGCGCCCCCCGACACGCACCTTGAAAGGGTGTGCTGAAGGTCGACTCGTTGCAACGGCTGCGGAGATGAGGGATAGAGGCACAGGAAAGGAATCCCGTGTCGCAGTCCCGCTACCGTAGTTTCCCTTAGGCCGGAGACTTTGCGCCTATACTTTTCAGTATGTTTGCCAAGTGCTGCATATTTTACTGTATTAATGCAGCATTATTAAAACATCTGGCGACATAAACCAGAAGAGCCGTGTGGATAAATCGGTTCGCTATTCATTTGTACCGGGCGCGGCGCGCGGCCGCCCAACCGAACAACGTCAGCAATGCCAGACCGCAACCGATCAGCAGTATTCCCGCCATTTCGCCGAACTTGAATTCTTCTCCCAGCATGATGCGGGATGATACGAGCGCCACCACCGGCGTGCCGAGCACCGACAGGCTGGCTTCCCATGCCGGCACCCGGTCGAGAATGGTGATCCACAGCCACCAGCACAGCGCCGTGCTGATCACGGACATGAAGATCAGAATGCCGATGTACGCATCGGTCCAGTCTGTGGGTCGTTCCGGGATTACCAACGCCAGCAGCACCAGCGGCACCGCCCCCAAGACCATTTGCCATGCGGTCAGGGATAGCAGATCAATCTGCCGGTGAGAGCGCAAACGCTTGACGAGCACGGTGCCGATAGCCCAGCACAATGCCGCCATCACTCCCAGAAATTTGCTGAACAGGCTGGAGTGCATGTTCCAGGGTTCGATGATCATTACCAGACCGGTCAGCGTACTCACCGCGGCCAGCCATTGCTTGCCGCGCACGCGTTCACCCAGAATGGGCCACGCGATAAGCAGTGTCCAGATGGGCATGGTGAAGATCAGCACTGCAGTCTTGCCGGGGCCGCCTTCCACCAGTGCCCAGGTTTGAAACAGCATAAATCCGGTTACCTGTGCGAGACCGATGGCCAAGGTTGGGCCGGGCGCTTCCAGCCTGAGTGATTTGCCCATGACCTTGACCGCCAGGAACAGCGCCAGTGCACCGCCGACACAGCGCTCTGCCGCGAATGCAAAAGGCGGTGCATAAGTCAGCGCCTGCTTGGCGATGACCCAAGTGTAGCCCCAGGTGACGGAAAGAACGAAAAGGGCCAGCGGCAGCAGCCAGCGTTCAGGGGATTTGGCAGCGGGCATCGGATAGTCTTCAGTAATGGTTCGGTGCAGATTCGAGTTGTTTTGAGTGACCAAGTTCATCGGCTTGGCTTAATGTCACGCCGACCATTGTACAGGCCCCGAATTGCGCGCCTTTCGGGAAGAACAAAATTCGATTGACGCCTGTTTGCCCGCGCGGGTAAATTCCCCCGTCCGTCACTCCGGCTTTCCCATAATAACAACGCAATTCTCAGAGGCCCCTGACATCAACATGGAAGATCTCAACTTCATTGTTCCTCCGGCAAAGCCCACCTTCGACACCAAGGTGGCCCTGAAATATTTCAAGGCTTCCGGCAGCGCGAATAACGCGGCGGCGGGAGAAACAATTTTTGTAGAAAATGAAAAGAGTAACCCGCTTCTGTTGCAGCGCGACAAGATGTATTTCCTGGTGGAAGGCGAAGTCGACCTGACAGTGAACAAGTCGATCGTTGGAGTTGTACGCAACGGTGAGATATTCGGCGAGATGACCCTGATCACCAATATGCCAAGGACCGCAACTGCGAGGGCCAAGACAGATTGCCGCCTGTACACGCTGGACAAGGACCAGCTCCACACCGCCTTGCGCACGGCGCCTGAGTTCGGACTGCTGCTGATGAGCATCATGATCACGCGACTGCGCGACACGATCGCCGCGCTGAATGCAAACGTCACGCCCTCGCGCAATGAAGAGCCGGGAGACGCCGAGCTATTCGACAGGAAAATGCTGGACAAGCTGGTGGATGAACTCGATGACAGTGCACGCGTACGCTATCCGGCCAGGAAAGTGATCATGGAAGAAGGCCAGGCGGGCGTGCTCATGTACGTGGTGCTGGAAGGCAGCGTGGAGATTGCAATCCATCACAAGGCGGTGGCAACTATCGGACCGGGCGGCATGTTCGGAGAAATGGCGCTGATCACGCGCGGCGAACGGGTTGCCAGCGCCATTGCGAAGACCGATTGCGTGCTGCTGGCGCTAAGTCGCAATGTGTTTCTGGATCTGGTCAGCGCCAATCCCAAGTTTGCGGTTTCCCTGCTCGGTGCGGTGGGGAACCGGGCGCGATTCATGGCATCGCTGCGCGTGTAATCACGGTTGCGGCAACGGCGGAATGTTTTTTTCTGCAACAGGTTGCATAGGAGTCTTCGCCAGCGCAGAGCGCATGGCGAGTTCGAGCACGGGATTTTTTTCCAGTTGTTCGTCGAGCAATCCATCCAGGGTATTCAGCGAGGCAGTACTGTAATCGACGCTTGGAATACCGGAACGATCCAGCTTCAAGGGTATAACGCCCGCCCCCAGCAACTTGCCCCCGGGGCTAAAACGCACTTCGGCGATGATGGAATTGGCAAGCTTGCCCCTGGTCGAAAGAGAACCATAGCCAACGAAATTTCCCAGCGAAAAAAAGATGGGTTTGTCCTTATAAACCTCATAGGGGCGCACCACGTGCGGTCCGTGGCCAAACACGGCACTGGCCCCGGAATCGATCGCAAGGTGGGCGAATTTCAGGATGTCGCCGCGATATTCACTCTTGTAATATTCATCGCCGCTGGGCGCGCCGATCGCGGCAACGCCTTCCTTACCGCCGTGCACAGTGACCACGACCAGGTCGGCCGCCGCACGCGCGCGTTTGATGTCATCGCTTATCCGTTGCTCATCGCCAAGTTGCGTAAACGCCGGCAGGTAGCTGTAATTCAGAAACGCAACGAACGTATTCCTGACTTTGACGATGGCCATCTCCGCGCCCGGCACACCCATGGGCTGTACGCCTTCCGCTTTCAGCGCGCGTATTGTCGATTTCAGTCCCTCCTCGCCGAAATCCATGGAGTGGTTGTTCGCCAGCGACATTACGTCGAATCCCATTTCATGCAGCGTCGCCGCATAGCTTTCCGGCATTCTGAAGGCGTACACACCGCGTTTGGAGACGTCCTTGCGCGCCATGCCCTTGTCGGACAACACTCCCTCCAGATTGCCCAGGACGATGTCGGCACTTTTCAATTCTTGACGCAGGGACGCGATTCGTTTTTTGTCGTTTATACCGGGCAGGCGATATCTGGGAAAGTTGCTGCCAAGCACGACATCACCCACGGCGCGAATCACGATGGGGGTGGTAATTTCCGGTTCTTTCGCTGCAACAGGCGCCTGGATGACCGGCGGCAGTTTCGCCCGGACAACCGGCACAGGCGGCAGCGGGGGATCGTTCAACATCGGCAAGCCGTTGAGGTGAATCGCGCCTGCTGCCGAAATGCCGCATGTAATGAACAGCGCCCAAAGCAGCAGCCGACGCACATTTGAACGGGAAGGAGTTTGCACGGATCCCTGCGTCAGTTGCTCCAGCAACTGGCGCACTTCCGCATCGTCCGGCATCAGTTCCAGGTAACGCGCCAGGGCCATGCGCGACATTTCGTCGCGATTGTCGGAGATGCGTTCATGCCTCGCGATACGGGCTCCCAATTGTGTCAGGACCAGCGCTTCGGCAACTTGCCCATTTTTGCGCTTGGCATGAATCAGCTTGCGCAACGCCGCCGAGCTTTCAACAGACGGCGGCTCAACTTTTTTATTCAAGGGCACCTCTAATAATTCAAAGTTCTAGGCAAGACAAGGCGCGAGCAAAAAATTGCGACGCGGCATATGCGGTCATAACACGGTGCGGCGGAGCCGTCTGGTGCGGGAATGACCGCTTGCGCCATCTCCCGCAAACGGCTGCTTCGCAGTAACGTGTCGATGGCGCTATATGTAAGGAGTAATTTTTTGCGAGCAACGCAGTATTGCGACGAAATTTGGATTATTAGAGGTGCCCTCAAGAAGGAAGCCATATCCAATCAACCAAGTGCCCGGAACCGCGGTTACATTACCTCCAATAAGCCTGCGTAGCCCGGAATCAATGCGGCCAGCAATCCATAGTTCAGTATAGCTCACGGCAAGGCCCGGAATAAGCTGATGCGTGCGCTTCACGACGCCCTGTTAATGGAAATTCCGTTGTCCTGACCTTGTATTTGGAATCCTGAGGCTGCTTAGCAGAGTTGGCAGACGTGCGGGCTTGAAAAGTACTGTCCAGGGAGAATGCATCAGTTGCTCCATATGGAGTGACGACGTATCTCCCGTCAACAGCACCGCGTTGATCTGTTTGGCAGAGCCGCCCTGAATGGCTTCGAGCATCTTCAGACCATCCATGCCCGGCAGGCGATAGTCGGAAATGTAGTAATCGGCCCTTTTCGTCTCCTTGTTTCCGAGCGCCTCTTCGGCGGTACCGAAAAGGCTGACCTGCATGTCGTACATTTCGAGCGACAGCTTGATGGACTCCGCCGTCGCCGGATCGTTTTCGACGACCACGATGCGCTTGCCGGAAAATTCGTCTGCCGCGTCATCCTCTACTGCAGCAGCGCTTTGCGCCGTCGATGCTTGTTCAAGCGGTTCATGGACCAGCGGCAGGCTGAATTCGAACACGGAACCCTTGCCCACCCGGGAGCGGCAACTCACTTCGGTTTCCAGCAATTCGCTCAGGCGCCTGACGATGGCGAGACCCAACCCAACACCTTTGGCCCGATGACGTTCGGGATTGCCGACTTGGAAATATTCTTCGAAGATCAAATCCAGGTGCTCGCGGTCAATGCCAACGCCGGTATCCCATACCTGAATCAGTGCGCGATCTCCGCGTTTGCGGATACTCAACAGGATGCCTCCCTGTTCCGTGTATTTGATGGCATTGCTGATAAGATTGCGCAACAGGTCCTGAACCAGATTGGCATCGCTGAACAGCGCCAATCCCTGCAGCGGACAAAACAGATTAAAACGCAGATTCTTTTTTCGTGCCAGGGCAGAGAACTCGGCATCGAGCGTTTCGAGAATATCCATGGCCCGGATCGCCGCGGGCTGCGGCTTGATCATGTCGGCATCGAGCCTGGAAATATCCAGCAGTTTGTTCAGCAGTTCTCCCAAAGAGTGCAGTGAGGCGGAAAGATGCCGGCTGATTTCTTCCTGTTTGTCGTTCAGCCCGGTTCTGTACAGCATTTCGTGGAACAGACCGATGGCCTGCAGCGGTTGCCGCAGGTCGTGGCTGGCGGCGGCGAGGAAGCGCGTCTTCGCCTGATTCGCATTTTCCGCAGCTTGTCTGGCAGCGATCAGTTCGGCCTCTATCTGTTTGCGCGTGGTTATGTCCCGCGCAATGCCGAGGACAGCCACAAGGCTGCCGTTCCTGATCAGCGGTACGACGCTGTGTTCGCCCTCGATATACGCGCCGGATTTCTGTTTCATGCGCACTTCGACATTGGCCGTGCGCTGTCTTGCCAACGCCGTGCGGAATATTTCTTCCGCACGCGGCAGGTCATCCGGATGGGTAAAACCGGCGAAGGATTTCCCGATATATTCGTCGGGCGACAATCCCGTTATGCGCATGCATGACGGGCTGATGGAAGTAAATTTGCCGTCGGGCGCAATGGTATAAATGATGTCGCTGACGCGCCCGAAAATGCTGCGGTATCTCCCTTCGCTTTCGATCAGGGCCTCTTCTGTGGCGCGTATGCGCTTGATGATGGACCGGGACAGCGCCATACCGAGCACTATGAACAGGGACGCAACGGCATAGGTGAGCGTGCGCGAAAAATCGTTGACCCAGCGCGACGCTTCCCCCAGCGTGGCTGAAAACTGATCTTCTTCCACTTTCAGCCGCCGGTCGATATCCGCCAGTTTGTTTTCGATGGTATGAATTGCCGCCGGCCTCGCATGCCCGCTGCCGACTTCTGTATGCATTTGTGCACCAACCGCCATCAATTCTGCAATCAGCCGGTCGCCGTTGGTCCAGTGCGCAATCGCGCCGGATACATAGGGCATATGCTGGAAGCGGCGAAAAAATGGAATGGCGTATTCGATGTCGATCGGATCAAGGCCGCCCTGACGACAGCCCGCGCGGACGATATCCAGATCGGGCTGCGCTTTCTGCACTTCCTCGCGGGCTGCTTTATATCCCAACGGGACCTTGATCTGGTTCAGATACGCCCGGTAATCAGCCTCGTCGCGTGTGTCGCCATAATAGCGCAGTCTAAGAACCGCATCTTTTTGGGCCTTGGCCCAAAGACCTTCGCCACCGACAAATATGCGTATGCCGGCGGTGGCATCCATCTGGAACTGGAAATACAGCACGAGACCCAGAATGAGGACCACGAACAAGGCAATGATCAGATGCACGCGTTGAACTGCAGTAACGCGTGTTGCAGCGCCTTCCAGCATTGGAATTCCCCCTTTTTTCGGCGCTCGCTGCGCCAGTCATATTTACCCTGCATTCCACACACTCCGGCAGGCGCAAACACGGAGAGGAAATTGGAATTCGATCTGTTTTTTTTGAGAGTATCTCCGAGCCCGTCAGGAGTAGTCAATCCGCAGTCACAGAAATCGGGACAGATGGAAATGACTTGCGGGAGTTGAAAATCAAAGAGCTAATTTTGCCGGCCCGATTTTGGAGCGCAGGCGCGAAATTGCCGGGGAGTTGATACAAAACTCCAAGCCTCGCACCCCGGTTTTGAGGCATAATCCGTGTGTTTTAATCAACTACTAGCCCGGACTCGTTTAGCCGTTGCAAACGTCTATTTGATCACTGGAACTCAAGTGATAACCAATTGAATAATATCTCCGTAATACAGTCAGCGCAGCTGCGGCAGTTGCTTTCCGTGAGCAGGGTATCCCTGGTTGCCAGCATATCCCTCGCCGTATTTCTTGCTTACATGCAACGCACGGTGATTCCTTCCAGCCAGCTCCTGATCTGGTGTTCCCTCATGGTGCTGGCCTCGCTGCTGCGGGCTCGCCTGGTTTTTTTCTCCCAACATTTGCCGTTTAATGACGAGGCTGCTGCACGTGCCCTGTTGGCGAAGTTTCGCCTTGGAGTGATGGTTGCCGGTGCGGTTTGGGGTTCGGCCGGATTCCTGCTCTTCCCCGTGGATCATCCGCAATATGTGATGTTCCTGATTTTTGTGCTGGCGGGGATGACAGTCGGCGGCGTGGCTTCGTTTTCTGCCGATCTGATCAGTGCAGTTTCATTTTCAGTGTTGCTTTGCCTGCCGATCACCATCCGTTTGTTTGCTGCAGGGGACAGCTTATCCGCATCCATGGGTATGGCGGTGATGTTGTATCTCGGTTTCATGATCATAAGCTTGCATCGCATCAGCAACAACATATCGGAGAATTTCGCCTTGCGTCTCGATGCGGCTGCACGCGAGGTAAAACTGAGGGAACGCAAAGAAAGCTATCGTTTGTTGCTGAGCCATTTACCCGTTGGCATTTTTCATTACAACACCGATCTCGTCGTAACCTATTGCAACGAGCGCTTCGCCGACATGCTGCACAACTCCCTTGAGCACATCATCGGCTTGGATATGAAATCCCTCAAAGACCAGGCCATCCTGCCAAGCTTGCGCAAGGCGCTTGGCGGTGAAATGGGCTATTACGAAGGACGTTATCTCGCCACCTTTAGTGACGCCGAAGGTTGGGTGTACATGACCTGCGCACCTTCACTGGATGGCAGCGGAAAGATCGTGGGGGGTATTGCAATTGTTCAAGACGTTACCGAGCGCAAGGTGGCGGAAGATCAGATCAAGAACCTTGCGTTCTACGACCCGCTTACCAACCTGCCGAACCGGCGGCTCCTGCTGGATCGGCTGCATCATGCACTGGCTTCCAGTGCGCGCAGCGGCAAGGAAGGCGCGCTG
>Ga0182021_10011865_pt1 | contig 10355 bp, 11 predicted proteins | sample 612E3MmetaG_FD_120493 | JGI IMG/M metagenome (GOLD analysis project Ga0182021, IMG submission 120493) | Permafrost microbial communities from Stordalen Mire, Sweden - 612E3M metaG (Illumina Assembly) | ecosystem: Environmental > Terrestrial > Soil > Wetlands > Permafrost | place: Sweden... | reverse complement strand
TGCAATTCTCTTCTTGCAATTCTCTTCTTGTTCTCCATATAATTCTCTGCCCGGCCAGTTCTCCATTCTGCCGCCTACATCCATTCGTAATGTGCCAGCACCTCGGGCACGAATTCGTAAAGCAGGCTATTCTCTAAATAGCCGAAGAACAAGCAGCCCTGACATCCCTGAACCGTCTCCTTCCGTCTCTTCTGAGAGTTTTTCCAGACACTGGCGATGCCCTCCGAGACGCTGCCCAGCGGCTCCTGGTGAACCCTGCAGTTTTGTATAGTTCCGTCCGATGCTACATGCAAAACGATATCACTGGCGTGGCACTTGAATCTGGGATTGAGCGTCTTTATCATTTCTAGATACGTCTGGGAATTGATGATGGGAGCTCCTTCTCTCTTCAGCTCGATCAGCCTCTCTACGGCTTTTTCGTATCTGGAGACATCCCGGATTCCCAGCGTTTCCCAGACCTTCTCATCTATTCCCGCGGATTCGTGGAGCGGCTCAAAAGAGATCCGGGTGTCGAGAGACTCAGTCAGATGGACCAGATCCTCCAGCTCGTCCATATTCTTGGCTGTGATCACGCAGTTCATGAGGACCTCGTGACCGGCAACCTTTGCCGCCTTGATGCCCGCCAGAGTATCCTGCAGATCTATACCCCGCAGCTCTCGGTAGCTCTTGATTCCATCCACGGAGACGGACAGGTAATCGAGGTCCGAGAGCTCCTTCGCTCTTCGGGCCAGCAGGCGGCCGTTGGTGATGAGTGAAGTGATAAGTCCCTGGGATTTGGCATGGGCGAGAATGTCCGGCAAATCCTCTCGAAGCAGAGGCTCGACGGTCCAGGCATTGTAGACGCCGATGCCAAAGGAGCTTGCCTCCTCCAGCATGCCGAAGATCTCCTGCGTGCTCATCTCAATGCCCGGTCTCCTCCAGTACTCGCAAAAGCTGCAGCTCAGGTTGCACCTGGCGTTTATGCCATGAGAGAGGACAAAAGGCCTCCTCCTAATCCTCATCTGCCAGAGGGCCTTGCAGGCCGTGCTTATTGGAAAGGATTTCATGCGGATTTCTCAAAGGTTTGCATCTTGCCGATCTTTCGATAAATTGACTAACAAGACCGTGCTGTTCCCCGGGCTCTGGTCTTCGAACATTTCCAGCTTCACCCTATCTCCATCAGACACCCATGGCGCAGCTGGATTAGCCAGATAATCGATGTAGTTGGCATCCACGCTGTAAAAACCGTTGGTTGTGACCCTTGCCGTCTTCACCTGATTTGACCTCTCATTGGCTGCGGTGAGAGTGACATCGGCGTCTTTAAGATTCGTTCTTCCCAGCCTGCCAAAGATGGGATGCAGCCTCACGGTTGCATAACCGGAGAAGCCTGGCTGCCGGAAGCTGTATTCCTCGCCGGATTTCGATTTCAGGGTTCCCTGCAATAGCGAGTACTGCTGGAAGTCCAGACGACAGGGCATCGGAGCAGGATAATCAACCATCATCGGCACGCTCTTTTGCACTGCAACTGTCAGATCAAGAATATATTCCCCGTTCTCTGCGGATACATTGTAACCTGTCGGCTGCATAACTGCTGTCGCATTATCCAAAACGAAGTTTGCATAATTTAATTTGATCTGCTTGCTTGAGAATTTGATGGTCTTGCCTGCTTTTTTTATTCCCAGAAACGCGTTTCTCTCATCCCCCTGGATCTCGCCTAAGGTCAGGCTGAAACCATCTCCGGGCTCTGAGGCCTCCGCCCAGGTAATTTGAGGATCGTTCAAGGCAAAGCGACCCCAAAAGTGATCGTGGTAGCCTATGCCGTGGATGTTAAGCGTCCTATTGCCGACGGTGATTGAGCCGGTTACATTGGCAGAAGGCATGTAAACCAGCCACTTCATCCAATCCCCTTTGATATGGCCGATATGCGGCTGCACAGGGATGGAGAACCAGGGGCTGGCAGCCGGCTGATAAACCAGATCCCAGGCAATGGGCTCGCCCGTGGTCTCATCCAATACCTCGCCCCAAACCTTGAGGTTCGGGCTCGGGACTTGCTCAGATGAAAAGCCGCTCTTATCTATTTCAAACATAGGTGAGTTATGGTCTCCTCCATATCCCTGGCTCTGGTGGGTGCCCTGGAGTGGAAGATGACCTTCTTGCAGAACCACAGCCTGTACCTGAATCTTTCTGGAAGAAGTCAGGTTTTCCGGATCGCTAAGGAGGAATGTGATCATGAATTGAGAATTATTATCCGCCCCATTGAAGCGCCACAGTTCATTGTAGAGCTGGTCATCGACGCCTGTCTTCAAATAGTGGTAGGCATCGTCCTTGGGAGCAGCATCATCCGAGGTCACTACGCTCGATAAAAAGGAAAAGATAATTATTATCATTATTGCATGAAGTTTATAGCATTTCATATCAAGTTCCCCCTTGTTCCCGGTTCTAGCTTCTCTCTCTGTTATTCTCCTTATTCTACAGTCTCTCCTGGATCTAGCTTGGGTTCTTCACTTCTCCGAATAAGTGGAATCCAGAAGTCTCGCGTTCATATAGCCGATTAGTTGATGTCATCCCAAATATAACTATTCGTTCATCAATTGCGAGCGATGCCGAAAGGTCCTTTCCAGAAGCTCCAGTGCCTCATCCGGATCGTTTGCTCTAATCGTGCCGGAAATGTCCCAGCTTCCCAGGCTTATGACAGGCCGGTTCATCTTCAGGGCCAGGGCGATCTCCGATAAGGTGCCGTGTTCGCCCGGCAGAGCAATGACGGCATGGCAGCTCTCTATTATTATCACATTCCTGGCGTGGCCCATGCCCGTGGCAACTGCTATGCTGACATACTGATTGGCATCCATCTTCTCACCGGGAAGGATGCCCAAAGTCACACCACCAGCCTCCCTGGCTCCACGGCAGGCCGCCTCCATCACGCCGCCCAGGCCTCCAGAGATCAGAATATGGCCCTTCTCAGCGAGAAGTCTGCCCAATCGCTCGGCCGTCTCGCCAACCTCCGGGCTGCAAACTCCTCCTCCCACGACTGCAATTTGCATTTTGAATCATCCTCTTTCGCGGCCCTATTCACAGGCTGAATACAAAACATTGTCATTCCTTAAATTGTTTCTCAATTTCTAAATTGGTGATGTCTTAAAAGACAAATGTATTCGCTTCATTCGCCGCATTCGAGATCTTTGGCAAGATATTGGGCAATATTCCTCATGCCTGTTTTTTCTCTCCATCTTGATGTCGCACTTTTTCGGAAAGCCGGGGCAAGGGAATCAGAGGCACATGCGCAGTCGGGCGGGGTGCGCAAGCTCGGGGCAAGAATAGAGCTCTCACTAATTCCTGAGACCTTTGCGATCACCTGGAAGATGCTGACGTTCGCTCGCATATAATGATCAATCCATTTGATACCTGTGACTTCAATGTCGATTTCATTCGCAGAGATCTTGACAAATCAAAGCGATGCTATCATAGTCGGCATCCTGGTGTTGCTAAAGAACGGTTTTGCCAAAAGAAAGCTATTTACATTGACGATGCAATAAGAGATTGTCCTCGTTCCTGAGGATCACGTAGATATTAGATCATTGATTTGGGGCCTAATTGAGGTTGCTGAAATGGCGGATGAAAAAAGAAGTGATAACACGATTAGAGCGGCCGGAGGGTTGGTCTGGCGTGATTCCGTCCATGGCAGAGAGGTTGCAGTAATTCATCGAGCACGCTATGGAGACTGGACGCTTCCAAAGGGTAAGCTAGAGTCTGGAGAGGACTGGAAGGATGCGGCCGTTAGAGAGGTCAAGGAAGAGACGGGTTACGATGTCCAATTGAAGAGCTTTGCCGGCAAGGTCAGCTATGAAGTTAAAGGTAAACCAAAAGTCGTACAATTTTGGAATATGGTACCAATTGGGGAAAGCAAATTCGAGCCATCTGAGGAAGTAGAGAGGGTTAGGTGGCTTTCGGTCCGAAAAGCTTTAGAGGTGCTTGATTATGACGGCGAAAGAGAGCTGCTTCGCAACAACAGCAAATGATGAACAGAAAAAGACAGAACAAGAGAATTTCCAATATAAATTGAGGATTCAATTCTCTTGCCATTGATTCAGGATCCTCCGGGGAATCGAGCCTCTTTTTTTGCCTTTTGCATATCCTTTTCGTATTTTACTTTTACAAATATATACTGGATGACACATGCTCCCAAAAAGGAGTAAAAGCCGACGCCTAAGTTAAACCACTCTACTCCGGAACAATTGCTCAATGGTAAGAGCATAATCTCTTCAAACGTAAAAACCAATACTGCGGAAAGAAGAGCATTGATAAGCATAACTGTCTCTACCAGGCCGCCACGCAGATGTAATTCCCTAATTGGGCGATCATCATAGGGCCCATAATACAGATAACGAGGAATTGATCGGTCTCTATCAACGAAATAACGACGGACCCGATTAGCAGCCCGAAGCTCTCCGGAACTAACTAGATTTCTGCGAACTGTTCTCGATAAAGCCAGAATTCCGAACATGAGGGTTGCCAGGTAGGCAAAGAGAAGAAGAATTAAAAGATCCGTGGATCTTAATCCTAAGACGTTAGATCCAATCAGCAATCCACTACCACCAAGGACCGCGGTCGCAATGGCGATGAACAGATTTAATCGAGCTTCACCAAGCTGTTCGCTCCGCCGGTATTCTTCTAGATGATTTTGATATTCTGCCAGCATAAAATCCTTAGAATCGAACTGATTGTCTCTATCATTCGGATTGGTCATTTTCTCTCCAGACAGATCCAATAATCGCTATACTTTATAGAACACGATATATTGTTCATATAATCATTATAGATACTTGTAGTTTGCGATTGAGGGTGAGTCGAGTTGAATGGAAGAATTTACTCGCACATCGATTACAATAAAGGGGCCCGACCAGAGAGATCCTGGCAAGCAAGTCAGAGGGAAAATTAACAACAAAAAAAAGAAAAAGTAGCACGGTACATATAGGACGAAGAATGAAGACAAAGAATGCCGAAATAGATTACTCTGAAGCCAAATATCGATGGCCTCCAAATCTGCTGAGCCGAAAGAAGTCGCTTTCCTAATAAAATGAGCCTAACGAGGTGCATTGACCGTGATCTCCTTTGTGGAAGAAGGGAATGAATTATACAGACAAGGTCAGTACGACAGAGCTATCGGATCCTATGATAAGGCCATCGAGATCGATCCTAAAAATTCAGAGCTATGGAATTGCAGAGGCCTTGCTCTCTGCCATCTGGGCAGGCATATTGAAGCTTTAGTGACGTTTGAGATCGCACTTGAGATAGATCCTGGTTTTATAGACGCCTGGAACAACAGGGGAGTAGTTCTATTTAAGCTAAAAAGATATGATGAAGCCATACGATATTTTGATAAGACTATTGAGATGGATTCAAATTATGCCAGAGCCTGGTACAATAAAGGAGTGGTCCTCGGTAAGCTGGGCAATTACCTTGAAGCTATCGAATATTATGATAAAACTCTTAATATAAATTCAGTCAGGCCAAAAGTCTGGATTAATAAAGGCGCAGCTCTGGGCAACCTGGGGAGATATGCTGAAGCACTGGAGTGCTTTGATCGGGCATTAGAGATAGATCCAAAGAATGCCGAGGCCTGGAATAATAAAGGGGCCGCTCTCGGTTCCCTTGGTCGATACGACGATGCAAAGGTATGTTTTGACAGAGCAATAGAAATCGATCCCAGATACCCCGAAGCCCTGTACAATAAAGGCGAATCGTACAGACGCCGGGATAAATATGCCGATGCCATCATATGCTTTGAAAAAGTCATTGGGATTGATCCCAACTATGTCAAGGCATGGAACAGCATAGGTCTTGCACTGATGGCGATGGACAGGATTGCAGACGCAGAGATTGCCTTTGCTAAAGCCGGGAAGCCATAGTTGGGCTTATGCCACTGAGTAGAACTCCTGGCCATTTGTTGCCAAAAGGCCAGGAGGCTTCGAGTTCGAGCCACATCGAACTACTTTATCTATGCTGATGTTCTCCTGGGATAACTCCCGTGAGATTCTGCACGATCTTTTAGATGGAATCCTGGTTATTGATTCGATTGCGGCGATGTCAGATTCTCTTGGGAATCGATTGCTTTCAGGAGGTATGCGCCTGTATTCTGTGTCTCGGTTACATTGTAGCTCAGGCTGAGGGTCTCGTAACTTTCTTTTGAGAACATGAACTGCCAGATTCCAGGCACACCGTCTATTACCACCGCTCCATTGGAATCCGTCATGCCCTCAAAGCCGTTACCTCCGAAATCCTGTCCACTGACTTGAACATCTGCCAGAGGAGTTCCATTAAGGTCTCCATCATGAACATGGATTGTCAGAGCAACCGTCTCCGGGGATTGGTCAATTCTTTCGACGGCAGCTATAGCCGTGCTTGTATTGGTGACTTCATATGCCAGACTCATGTTCCTATAGCCTTCTTTTGTCAGCGTGAACTGCCACATTCCCGGTTGCCCATCGATGACCAGTGGCTCATTTGAAGATGTTATGCCAATAGCCATGTTGCCTACTGCATCATATGCTGTGACTGCCACACCGGAAAGTGGTATTCCATTTCCGTTTTTTTCAATAACGTAGAGGCTCAAAGCAACTGTGGATGGCGAAGGAACTTGATCTGTGGCAGCCTGGTTCGCAGCAACCTGGTCTGCATTCTGTCCGTTTTCAGCCGTCGCACCTTCTGTCGCAGAGATTGCGCATGCATTTGATGCCAGGACACTAATTATCAGCATCAATATTGCGATACAATAGTCTTTCTTCATATTTATTACCACCAGATTTTTGTAACTCCCTTATTTCTTACGATCTCTAATAGACCTTCCTTGCATAAAAATATATCAGATTATAAGAGAGTTTTTATGAGAACGAAAAATCCCTGGAAACGCAATCGGACCGTAACGTCGATCAGGAGTATGGCGAAAGAATTGAACCTACATTGCAGTACTGTCAACCCAAATTGAGACCATGGTCTACGATTAATTGGTGCTTCTTCAAGTTTCTCTATCCGGCAATATCTGCGAGCAAGCACGCACCGCGCTTTGACGGGCTTATTTCTATTTTACACCAGGAATTGAGGTCTCGCGGCGGCGGCTCTCCTGGCAGCCCTCATCTCTTCGGCAGACAAAAGCTTCCGGAGCGTTGTTTGCGCTGATGGGAGGAGGCGCTACCGCCATCAACTTTGGCCAGAGTTATCCATTTCTCGGCAAAGCTGCCTCTGCGGTCCTCCTCTTTGGAGAAGGCTTGCAGGAAAGACGGCCGAATGGAGAAGAAATGCAAGCGACCTATGGGATTTAGTTGATAGAATTCATTTATTAATTTGAATTCTCTTCTAAATGCTCGGCTTATATCCTCGTGGCTCATCCACTATTTCCATAGTTGCAATGGCGTGTTTGAAGACAAGGATCTCGCCTTTTGCCGTTTGGAGTAGGATCTCATAGGGGTTGAATGATTCGACAGTTCCTGTGACCGGCTGGCCTCCTGAGAGCAGGCGGATCACGACTTTCTTGCCTTTGAACTTTGGTATGAATTGCGGCGATGATTGTTTTGCGGTGGGCTTTTCTTCTTCAGACATTTCCATCCTCCGTACTAAAACAGTCTCTACTTATTAATCTGACCCTTCCATAGGAGCAATCTACCAATAAATGTCAGCCTCGCAGCCTCTCTTAGGATCAAGTTGTCGCCTTGATTCTCCCGTCTCTTAGGTCCGGTCCGTTATGTCCGTTCCCATTTTTCATTTTACTATTACTCCAAAAACAAAGAGAGATGATTGCGGCAAGCCATCTACATTTCTGCAGTGATCGCTGAAATGTTCTATGCCCTCAAAAGGATTTTATCTCTCAGGAACATATATTCCGCATCGCTTATCGAACCAGCATCAAGCAGATCCTTTAATTGCTTCAGTTTTCCAATTTTTGCCTTCATTTCCAGCGGATATTTCGGTTTTTCTAGATCTTCCAGCTTTTGAGGAAGCATGAAGCGACGCTCGCTTGAACTCCATAGATCCGGCGCGATGACCCTAAGTGCGCCCAGGAGCCCGGTGAAATCAGCACCTAATTCATCGACAATTATCTCCATGAGTTAATCACCTGATCTATAGTCAGTATTACAAGTCCTTATTAAAAAGCTTGTTGCTATTTCCAAGGAAACAACATCAGGCGATATAGATTGATTCATTTCTACTTTATCCTGGGCAAGTCCCTTGAAGGGTCATGGCATTATTTCCCTCGTTCGTCTCTTTTATTTTATTATCAGAGTCTGCTATCACAGTAATCTCTCTGGTTTGATTCTGCCCTGTTGCCGGAGGATAGCTGGAAAAGCCGATTATCTCGTGAACCGATCCACCAGAAACAGGCATGAGAAGGGTCAGTTCGGCAACCGCCTTAGGCGAAGCGACTCCTTCTAATACGGTCACCAAGACCTTTTGATATCCAGTGGAGCCACTTGGTGCCGGAGTCAGAGTTAACAGGAATGAGACCTGATTGCATGTCGTATTCTCTGGATCAGGAGATACTATCAAATCTGAAGTTGCCTGACCATTGAAGGGCTCCGAGATCATGAACGAAGACCCGGACATACGGCCTTTATTGAGAATGCTCTCGTCCGCGGTCGTGGGAAGCTTGCTTCCAAGAAAAGGGCTATCCCGGTTCATCTGCGAATTCGCGACAGATGCGAGAGATATGAAAATGGAGACGAGTACCATAAATCTCAAGATCTTATTCCATTCTTGCATGGCATTAAGACCGGAAGATGTGGATATAACCGTTTTGGGCCCAACTTTTTTATTTGAAATCTATAATTATTTTTGCTGATCTTTCGTCTTCAGTCTAACCAGGATTTTTATCCGCTTCTCAACGGAGAAGACCGGCAGCTTAGAAGAGATCGGCAAGTTCTACCGTGAGAATCTCGGATTTGCTCTGATTCCGGCTTTCCAGATCTTCGCGGGGCACTTCCAGAATAAGAGTGATGGCCTCTTTGATGTTCTTCAGAGCTTCGGTCTTTGTTTCGCCCTGGCTGATTGCGCCCGGAAGCTCCAGGCATCGGACGGAGTAGCCACCTTCATCTTGAGGTTCCAGGATCACCGAGTAGTTCATCGATAATTAGCTACTCTCCTGAAATTTAAGAATGATCACGGCGAAGACAGGGATTCTTGTGGTGTTATTGAAGACTGAAATGCCCATTAGTTAAGGACGGGGTTCATTCATGAAGTTGAACGACATTAGCATATCTCCCACCCAGACGCAAAAATTATTACCACCACTTCTTCCGGATCCCGCGCGGGTGTTACGCGCTAGGGTAACGGGGTCCACTCAAGGCCGTGGCGGTCCCCCTAACCCCGCGTCCGCGGGGAACAATCTATGAAGCTCTGCCCTATATCCTTGAACGGAGGCTCATCTAAGACGAAAGGGGGCTTTTCGATGTCTTTGCGGCCCCAATATGTCTGCAATTTAGCCGCCGTCGCTCGGCCGGCCGCGGCCTTGAGCGGCACCCGGAATCATAGCGCGGGAGGCCCGCAGGGCCGACTCGCGGCACCCCGGAAGAATGTGTGAACGTTGTCTTTAAGTACAAAAATTTATTTGATCTCATCTTCTGAGTCCCGCGCGATAAAGCGCGCTAGGGTGACGGGGTCCATTCAAGGCCGTGCAGGCCCCCCTGACCCCGCGTACGCGGGGAACAATCTATGAAGCCCTGCTCTTTGTTCTTGGACGTGCTTGAGAAGCCCCAAGACGTGGTGCATATCCGAACAGCTAACATGCCATCATTGAAGGAGAACGATCGAGATGCTTTGACATCATCGACTCTATTTTCATGCGAAAGGGTTTAGCCAGTCCTATCCCAGGAATCTCAAGTAATAAACCACAGCTACTATCATCATCACAAACCCAGCCAGCAGTGCCCAGTAAGCCCTTTTCAGATTCCGGTGCTTGTAGCCCAACATTTCCTTGTAGACGCCCTCCGCAAGCTCCGGCGAGCTTAGGTTGGTCTTGTAGGTCTCGGGAGTGAAGACCCTAACCGCAAAGAAGAGACAGATCAGCCAGATGACGATTGGGCTGACGAACAGCAGGACGCGCAGCCAGGCATCCGTGCCCTGCACAGCCGTGACCTTTCGCAGGTCGCTGAAGGATACCGCCGCAAAGTAGATGCCTTCCACCAGGGTCACGGCGCTGATGAGCTGCTTGGCTGCCTCCTCCAGAGAGCTGATGGACTCCTTGACTGTGTCTCGGGCAGTCTGCAGCCAGAATTCATCCAGATCCGTTACAGGCTCGCCGATGGCGTCTGCTTTGTCTCCCATGTTCTAAGTCTCTCCCGAAATCTCTCCTATGATTCTTGTTATCTCTTCTGTCTTTCGAAGCTTAG
>Ga0182021_10011864_pt1 | contig 10355 bp, 2 predicted proteins | sample 612E3MmetaG_FD_120493 | JGI IMG/M metagenome (GOLD analysis project Ga0182021, IMG submission 120493) | Permafrost microbial communities from Stordalen Mire, Sweden - 612E3M metaG (Illumina Assembly) | ecosystem: Environmental > Terrestrial > Soil > Wetlands > Permafrost | place: Sweden... | reverse complement strand
GTTTATAGACTTCGGAGTCGATTTGTTTATCGAGTGAATCGCATTTGCGTTCGTAATATGTTTTGTCTCTGTCGGTCTTTGCTGTTTGTAATTGCTTTTTTGATTCAAGCATTTGGTTAACAAGATTAACAATTTTATCGTGAGAATGTTTTTCGACCGGGTTTTGAAAATTGATTTTAGGAAAACAGAAACCCTTTAAATATTCAGGAGTTAATCGATATGCATTACCTCTTAAGGCAGTACTTGTATTGGATATATAATACCAAAATATCTTAGTATTAAGAATACCTAAGAAATAAAACACTTTATAATCAATAACATTATTATTAAATATTATGCTGTGTAAGGCTGGACCATGAAATAAACAGCCGTTTAAATCGATAGATATTCTGTTACTAACTAACATATCAGGTATCATTATTTTAATTTGCTGATAATCGTTAATACTTCTTGCGGCTGAATATTTATAGAATGTATCTTTTGTTAAATTTACTTTTCTATTTAATAATAATGTTTTATTAGTTAATAAATAATTGAATGTTTTTGGGTATTTATTCTCAAAATCATTCTTATTAATAAGTTGATATGCATTATTCACTTTTTCATAAGGGAACAACAAATATATTTTCTTATACGAAATATGATACCTTTTAATATCTTCACCATAAACAAATTCTTTCATTAAATCATTTTCAAGTTCAATATTAGATTTTAGTATTTCCGAAAAATAAATACTTGAATTCTTTCTTCTCTCAATTAATTCTAATAGAAATATCTCATCATTTCCTGTAGATGAACCTTTAAACATTTTCGATGTTATTTCTTCAAACTTCAAGGTTTGAGAAGTAATATTATTCAAAACTTTTGAAGCTTCTTTATTAGAAAAATTCCATACATTATCTTTTAAAACATCGACATTTATGTTTTCAAAACTACCAATATTTAAATTAGTGAAATCTGAACCAAGTGAGAATTTTTTATATTGAATATTTTCTTTCAAAGATTTTTCTAAAAATAATAGACAAGTATAAGTTGTAGCGCCATTAAATATCTGGTTTGTAGAAAAATCAAGAATCTTTTTTACTGCCTTATTTATTGATAGAAAATATCTCAACTTTTTGCCCATTAGTGCAGTAAAAAATTTATGTGGTGTAATAAACCCGAGAACACCATTTCGTTTTAATATTTCATATCCTTTATAAATAAAAAGTAAATAAATATCATAGCTATCGCTTACTATATTGCTATATTTTAAATTAAAATATTTTACTTGTTCATAAGCATATTCATTTAATGTTTGAATTCGAACATACGGTGGATTTCCTATTATTGCATCGAAGCCGTTTTGATAGCGTCCTCCCCCTTTATCCCCCTCCAAAGGGGGAAACTTTGAGAAAATATGCGGGAAGGTTGTTTCAAAGTCCATCGGGTTTAGTTTTCTTTCTTCATCAGAAACAAACATATTGCCGGAAAGTATATCCGTTCCGATTAAAGAGTTTCCGCAAACTATATTTTTAGTCAGGTTCGGTAATATTTGTTCGTGAAAGAATACCTGCATTTCGTTTGCAGTTGCAAGAGTTTCATCTTCAAGCATTTTAAGAGCAAGTGATAACTGCGTTACTTCAACTGCCTGCGGGTCAATATCAACCCCGTAAATATTATTTAATAAAATTTTCTGTTTTTGTTTTATGCTTAAAATCATCTGACCGTCTTTATCAATACAGCCGTCTTTTTTTGCCTGTGCGGGATGGGCTTGATAATATTTATTGTGATATTCGAGAAGGCAATCGAATGCGCCAATGAGAAACGAACCGCTTCCGCAGGCAATATCGGCGAAACGGAGTTTGGAGATTTCTTCGGGGGTTTTATCTTCAATCAATTTCCCGATTGTATTTTTAACAATGTAATCTACAATATATTTGGGAGTATAATAAACTCCTCCGGCTTTTCGGACTTCGGGCTTTTCCTCAACCTTAACCTGCTTGGGAGTTGCATTTACAACCTTTCCGAGAAAACGTTCATAAATAGAACCGAGAATATGAATAGGTATCGCATTAAAATCATACTTTGAATTTTTATGACTGATTGATTCACAAATACTTTCAAATGTTTTTCTTTCAGGACCTATACAGGAATTATCATCAATAAAATGTTTTTTAAAAACTATTCCGTTATATTTTGTATTAAGCTCTTTACTTTTATAAATAAAATCATTCCAGGCATCATATTTTGAACCGAATTCGCTAACAATATTTTCCGGCTCGATTAATTTATCTTCAAGAAAACGAATAAAAACAAGACGGTCAATTGTTTTTTGAGTTGCTTCTGTGAGCATATCGCTATCGAGATTAGCATCATTCTTTTTAAAAGCTTTTGCAAGACGCAAGCGGATATCATCTATAAATTCGAGAAAACTTTCATCTATACTTTTTAAAGGCATACCGGAAAGAGAACGCTTTGAAGCGCTTCCTCGGGGCTTAGGCATCTGGTTATCAACATATTTTTCGATTGAACCATTATAAACAAAATCACGTGATAAGAGATAATAAATTTCGCTGAATTTTTCCTGATTAAGATAATCTGAATAATGATATATTTGATTATATCCTTTGAATATATCATTAATGCGGGGTTCGTTTCTGCAATCTATTATATGAAATTCTTCGAAATCGGTTAAGACGGCAATCGGAGTGTTTGCATTCCATCCGTAACGAACGGTTTGAAAATAATCATCTGCATTTTTTAAATTACGGCTTGGTTTTTTTGCTTCGGCATAGAATTTCGGGTCACGGAAATTCGGAGTAATATAAAATGCATAATCCGCTCTTTTTAATGCCCGACCTACATTTAAACCCTTCTCAACTTTTACTTCCTGTTCCCAGGGATTTTTTTGTGTGTTATGAAATATATCCCATCCGAGGGCTTCAAAGAATTTATCAATAAAATCTCTGCGCACTTCTGCTTCCTGATATTCGGGAGAGAGATATCTTTTTTCGTTTTGCTTAAAATCATTTACAAGGTCTGATATTTTCGAAAATGCAGTATCGAAATTATTCATAATATATTTTATGGGTTAGATAAATTTAGTTTATTTTATCAAAAGGTGAAATTGTATTTTAATTGCATAATGATTGTTGAGATTTCTTGATTTTAAAATTAGATAAGCGGAAAAGGATTTGAGATAAATAAAAAAACGTTCCCCGGAAAGGAAGGGAACGTTTTTTAAGAAAGGTAGATCAACGACTATCAAAAAAGCACTTTCAATTCAAAGTTATATATAATTTTTTAATTTTAAAAGCAAATTTTTCATCTTTGTTAAAACATCTCGTCATAAATCCCGACAAGTCGGGATCAAAAGCTACTTCCAAGGGGTAAGAGTTAGGGTATATTCCCCCCTTCAAAGGAAGAATAGAACGTTAAATATTCGATTTTATTAAAACATCTTTTATTACTTTTTTTAATTCAAGAGTTTTGAATGGTTTGGAAATATAATCATTCATTCCCGAGTTTAAAAAATCTTCTTTGTCGCCTTTCATAGCGAACGCCGTCAAAGCTATTACGGGCACCTTATCATATCCCGGAAGTTTTCGTATTTTCCTTGTAGTTTCAACCCCATCCATACCTTTTCCAAGATTTATATCCATAAGAATCAAAGAAAACATATGGGATTTTGCCAGTTCAAGTGCGGATATTCCGTCAATGGCAAAAGATAATATGTAATCATTTTTAAGAATAAAGTCGATATACTTGCTTGTATATATATCATCATCGACACACAGCAAATGGATATTTTTTTTCTCTGATTCCGGTATTTCCTCTAATTCTATTTCTTTTTCTTTTTCGGGTTCAATTTCTATAGTATCAGTTTCAAGGAGAGGAAGTTCAATTGTAAACACCGAGCCGACACCGACTTCGCTCTTAACAGTAATAATACCTCCTGTTTTCTCCACAAAATTTTTAGTAATGGTTAAGCCGAGTCCGGTTCCTTGAAAACCCCTGCCGTAGCCTTCGCTAACCTGACGAAATTCCTCGAATATTAAATTAATCGAATCTTTAGGAATACCAATACCTGTATCGGATACGCTTATAACCGCCTTTTTTTCGTTGTTGATTTTTTCTGTTTTCACCTCGACTTTAACTTCGCCTTTTTTAGTAAACTTAATTGCATTATTAATAAGATTGTTTATAGCTTCCCACAACATTCTATCATCCACTTTAGAAATTATCTTTTCGGAAGATGAATTAAATGAGAACATTAAATTTTTCTTTTTCGCCTCGGCAATATAGTTTTCATAAACTTCTTTTGTAAGAGTTACAATATTCACATCGCTTGATTTTATTTCCAGTTTACCGGCTTCTATTCTTGAAAGGTCAAGAATCAGATTCAGCGTTTCCATTAACCTTTTACCGCTTCTTGTGATATAATCGGAAAATTCTTTTAATTCCGGATTATCAGTCATATCTTTCATAAGCTCGGCAAAGCCAAGAATTCCGACCATCGGTGTTCGTAGTTCGTGGCTCATATTTGCGAGGAAATTCGATTTCAGCCGCTCAGATTCTTCAGCTTTTTCCTTTGCTTTTATTAATTCGATTTCTTTTTGTTTTTTCTCGGTAATATCTTCTTTTACCGCAAGGAAGTGTGTAATTTTCCCTTCAGAATTTTTAACAGGAGAAATAGAAGCATTTTCCCAAAAGAGTTCACCGTTTTTCTTTTTATTGTGAAATTCGCCTATCCAGACTTTTCCGGAAGTTATTGTATCCCAAAGTTCCTTGTATTCCTCAGGCGATTTTTCATCTGATTTTAATATTCTCGGATTTTTTTCTATGACCTCTTCGGGAGTATAACCGGTCGTTTCGACGAATTTAGGATTTACATATTCAATATCACCTTTCACATCGGTAATTACAACCGTAACCGGGCTTTGATTAATTGCCTGAGATATTTTAATTAATTCGTCTTCTGCGCGTTTATGATCTGTAATATCACTCATAAAAATTACGGAACTTTTAACAACACCAAATTCATCTTTTACCGGAGTGGCGCTTACATTGAGCCATAAAATTTCTCCTGACTTCTTTTTACCGCGGGTCACATGCTTAATTGAAATTCCGTTTCTGTGCTGACTAAATTTTTCGCGAACAATATTTCTATCGTCTTCGAAAACAACCAAATCGATACCCGCTTTTCCTATCATTTCTTCGTTAGAATAGCCAAATATTTCGCAAATACGATTATTGGCAAACTGAATTTTATCATTAGTATCCACCTGCATAACCCCATCGTGCATTGATTCAATGAGAATGCGGTAACGTTCTTCGCTTGCTTTTAATGCTTCATCTGATTTTTTCCTTTCGGTAATATCTCTTGAAACGACCAATGCGGCATTTTTACCTTTGTATATAAAAGCTGTTGCCATAACTTCAACGTCGACTGTACTTCCATCAAGGCAAATATATTTATTTACATTTATTGGTATATCAACAAAATTACTATTGATGAATGATATTCGCTGGGATATGATTTCTTTATAATCGGGATGGATAAAATCTATAACTTTTCTTCCGATAATTTCATTTTCATTCTTTGCTTTAAAAAGTTTCAGACCTGCCGGATTGATAAACTCAATTTTCCCTTCATATTGAAGAAATATAGTTTCCGGTGACAATTCGAAAAGCTTACGATAACGCTCTTCGCTTTCTTTTAATGCTACTTCCGATTTTTTTCTATCAGAAATATCCCTCATTAATACCAGAGCACTTTTTTTCCCTTTGAACAAAAAAGGAGTTGCAATTACTTCAACATCTATGACGCTTCCATCCAGACAAAGATATTTTTCTTCCATCAAAGGAACTTCTGTCAAAAAATTCTCTATTAATGACATTCTACTTTTTGCAATATCCTGAAATTCAGGATGTATTAAATCAAGAATTTTTCTACCGATTATTTCATTTTTATTCTTTGCCTTAAAAAGTTTAAGACCTGCGGGATTAATAAAAACTATGTTTCCTTCGGTCTGAATATAGATTGTTTCAGGTGATAATTCATATAACTTACGGTATTGTTCTTCACTTTCACTCAATGCTTCTTCAGCTTTTTTACGTTCGGAGAAATCAATTATAGAGCCTATCAGGCGAATTGGATTTCCTTTGTCATCGCGAATTACATAACCGCGGTCCAAAATATGTGCATAAGAACCATCATTACGTTTTAACCTGTATTCAACAGTCCACGACTCACCGCCACTTTTTAGTACGGCATTTGTTAATGAAATTGCTCTATCGCGGTCTTCAGGATGAATATTTTCTTTCCAAATATCGAACTTTGATTTTGTTTCATCATATCCAAAAAGTTTTTTATAAGATTCGCTAAACCATCCTTCATTTTTTACTAAATTCCAATCGTATATAATATCATTTGCGGCACGGGCGGCGAGCTGAAAACGCTCTTCACTTTTCTTTAGAGAATCTTCAGATAGCTTACGTTCGGTAATGTCTTCGTAAGAGCCTAAAATACCAATTATGTTTCCCCGCAAATCAGTTAAAGGCATTTTGGTTGTTTTTAACCAGATTTTGTCTCCGTCCGGAGTGGTTTGTTGTTCATCATAGTTGATTTTTGATTCTCCGGATTTAATGACTTTTTGATCATCGTTCCGATATGCTTTAGCTTGCTCCTTCCAGTTCATCTGGAAGTCATCCAAACCAATCAGATCTTTTGAACTTTTTTTACCCGCATCTTTTGCGAAAATCTCATTGCAACCAAGATAATTTAAATCAGTATCTTTCCAGAATATCCTTATCGGAAGAAGGTCAATTATTCTTTGCAATAACTTTTGAGAATTAACGGTATTTTCCTCTGCCTGTTTGCGTTCAGTAATATCGCGAATGTTACACTGAATTACTTTTTTGTGGTCAACCTGATAAACATTACTGATGAACTCAACATCTATCTTACGTTTATTAAAAGTTTCCAAAGGTAAATCTTCATATCGTACGTAATCTCTCTGCTTTAATTCCAAAAAGTTTTCTTCATTCGCAAATATATCTTTGAAGAATCCAATATCCCAGATAGTTTTTCCAAGAAAAGTTTCGTGTGAGTAGCCCAGTAATTCGACTAAAAATGGATTCACGTCCGTAATCATTCCTGTTTCAAAATCAAGAATCAGAATCCCATCTTTAGCAGATTCGAACAACCGGCGATATCGAATTTCCGAAACGATTAATTTCTCTTCCCAGAGTTTTTTCTCTTTTCGAATCTTTGCTTCTGCTATTTCTCTTTCTATTGCCGGTAAAAGTCTTGTCAGATTATTTTTCATAATGTAGTCTTTTACGCCTTTTCTCATCATATTCACGGCAATATCTTCGCCTATAGAACCCGACACAACAATAAAAGGAATTTCTATCCCTTTTTCGTTACACATATTTAGTGCTTCTCTTCCTGTATAGGTTGGTAATGTGTAATCTGCAATTATTACATCCCACTCTTTCTTTAAAGCATTTTCAAACCCATCGGCATCCTCAACTAATGTGTATTCTATTTCGTATTGACCTTTGTTAAGTTCCCGAAGCACTAATTTGACGTCATCTTCAGAATCTTCTAAAATTAATGCCTTAATTTTTTTAGTCTTCATAATATATTAGAAATAATTGGAGGTTCATTCATCAGGAGCCAGTAAACTCCAAGAGTTTGAATAGCTTCAAAGAATTTTTCAAAATCAACAGGTTTCCGAATATAACTATTCACACCGAGTTTATATCCATTTATAATATCCATTTCTTCCTTAGAAGAAGTCAAAATTACAACCGGTAATAACTTAGTTGATTTATTTCCGCGAATTGCTTTTAAAACTTCAAAGCCATCAACTTTCGGCAGTTTTATATCGAGCAAAACCACAGAAGGCAAATCAAGAATATTTCTTCCTTCGAATTTACCTTTGCAAAAAAGATAATCAAGAGCTTCTTCACCGTCTTCGACTGTGATTACTTTGTTCTTAATATGAATTTTTGAAAAAGCCCGTATAGTTAATGCAACATCATCCTGATTATCTTCAACGAGCAGAATAATTTTTTCGTCCATTTTGATTTTCCTTTATAATTATTTTTACAAATTTAATTTATATTCAATATCCCGTTAGGGACAATATATTAATTTACAAATTTATTTTAATGTAAAATAAAATGTTGTTCCTTCATTTAATTTGCTTTCAGCACGAATATCTCCATTATGCCTTCTGATAATTCTTTGCACTGTTGTAAGCCCTATGCCTGTCCCGGGATACTCCTTTTCTGAATGCAGACGTTGGAATGCACTAAAAAGTTTATCGGAATATTTCATATCAAATCCCGCTCCGTTATCTTTTACAAAATAAGTCATTTTTGATTTTTCCCGAATTGCGCCAAATTCTATTATTGCTTTATCCTTTTTTGAAGTAAATTTCCAGGCATTGTTCAAAAGATTTTCAAGAACAATATTTAAAAGGTTAGCATCACCTATTGCGGTTATATTTTCATGAATAATAAAATCTGCATTCCTTGTTCCATCGGATTCCTTTAAAGTTTCGGTGATTTTCTTAGCAAATAATGATAAATTTACAGTTTCAACTTTCATCTCAAAGCGGGATACCCTTGAAAGTTTTAATAAACTATCTATCAAAACATCCATTTTTTTAGTTGCCGCCCTGATTCTTTCGATATAATTTTTTGCTATGTCGTCAAGATTATTACGATAATCTTCAAATAAAGCGAGGCTGAATCCGTCAATTCCTCTCAGTGGAGCACGCAAGTCGTGGGATACTGAATAGCTGAATGCTTCGAGTTCCTTATTTGCATTTTCTAACTGTACAGTGCGTTCATTTATACGCTGTTCAAGCTCAGCATTTAACTTGATAATTTCCTCTTCCGCATGTTTTCGCTCAGTGATATCCCTGATATTACATTGAATTACTTTTTTATTGTCCACGATATACAAATAACTGACAAATTCTACATTTATCTTTTGTCCATTACGGGTTTCCAGCGGTAAGCCTTCATATTTGATATATTCTTTCTTTTGTAATTCTAAAAATTTGTCCTGATTGGCAATTATATCTTTGAAAGAACCAATATCCCAGATTTCTTTTCCAAGGAACGCTTCATATGAATAACCAAGCATTTCAATCAAATACGGATTCACATCTACAATCATTCCCGTTTCAGCATCGAGAATAATAATGCCGTCTCTTGCCGCTTCGAAAAGTTTCCTGTAACGGGTTTCCGAAGTTACTAATTCTGAAGCCCGCTTGATTTTCTCTTCATTTTGATAAACAAGTTCTCTGCTGGCAGTTGCTAATTCTGTTACACGTTTTTCTTTCTCTTCATTTTGAAAAGCAAGTTCTTTGTTAGCTATTATTAACTCATCCGCCATTTTAGATTTCGCTTCAAAATACTTTGCATTTTGATGTTTCGAAACAAAACCTACACCCAATCCTGCGCTGAGTAAAAATCCACCGATAAGAATGAGCATAAACCTCAGTCTTTCGTTCAAAGGTGTATTTATTTCAGATTTATCAATTCGTGCCACCAAATACCACGGAGAACCGTTAACTTTCCGAATATCCGCAATTACTTCCTCTCCATTGTACCCAACTCCTTCTATTATCCCTGTCTCTCCCAGCACTGCTTTTACAGCAGGCACATCTTTTCTCTCCAATGGAAAGCGTAAATTAAGAGCAGAGTTCTTTTGAAATTTTAATTCATTCAAGAATACAACTTCGTTTCCTTCGCGTCTTAAAATTAAAGTTTCGGCTGTTTTACTTGGAGTAGGCCATTTATTAATTAAAGGATAAAGATAATTTTCAGGGTCTATTCTCAACTCAATTATTCCAATAATCCGGTTATCATTTTTCTCTTCAATAATAGGAACGAGAATTCTCAAAAATGTTTTATTTTGAGTTTCATCACGATAGAATTCTTCAAATATGATATTGCCCGATTTAAGTGAATCATAAATAATTGGAGAAATGAATGCATCGATTCGTTCCGTATTTTCCGGAATTATTATTCTTTTTGTGAGTGATGTATCTAATAAAAAAATCCCGTTGTAATTATCGCCTGTCTGAACTTGTTTCATCCATGCTTCAATTCTTTTCTTTGAATCAAAGTCGTTTGGATTATTAAAATAACGCCTGATATGTTCATTTAATACAATATTCTTGTAAAATACATTAGCGTTCCCGAGCCGCTCTTTCCTCCATTGAACGAGTTCCCCTTCTTTTAAATCTGCAATTGCAGTAAGCTGTTGTTTGATTCCTGTAAGGTACTGATTCTCGTAACTTTTGTAATAAAAATACCCTGCAATGATAATAATTAATGCAATGATT
>Ga0182021_10011863_pt1 | contig 10356 bp, 12 predicted proteins | sample 612E3MmetaG_FD_120493 | JGI IMG/M metagenome (GOLD analysis project Ga0182021, IMG submission 120493) | Permafrost microbial communities from Stordalen Mire, Sweden - 612E3M metaG (Illumina Assembly) | ecosystem: Environmental > Terrestrial > Soil > Wetlands > Permafrost | place: Sweden... | reverse complement strand
CACATCTACGTACTCGAATTTGACGGTGAGAGCGTCGGGCAACTCTGAAATATATTCAGTCACCATAAAGGGTTTATATCCCGCTGGTATGTGATGGACATAAACTATTGCTCCCGGCAAAAATAACTCGCCCAGGCTGATTAAAAGGTGTCCGATAAATTCCCTGATCAGTTTCATAATTGATCTCCTCTTCGTTATTGTTTCCACTCAAAATGAGCGGTTCTTATACCGGCATATACCGGAGCATTACGATCAATAATCCGCTGATAGTCATCACTGCAAACCACGGGAAATACTCCATGTTGGCCCTCCCTTAAGCTCGTCTTCGGAATCGAGCCTGCTAAGATTTTCATCCCCCTTATCAACCTCGCCCTTCGTCTCGGTCTTAGCCGTTGGGCCGTTTGGTCTAACGCCTGCCTGCTGCAACGTAGAAGGGACCAAGACAACGGCGGCGGGCTGGCTTCCGCCGCCCGCATTTGAAAGACGATCATATGCAAGGCGTTTAAGATGTACCGCCGCCGGGCGTTTGTCCAATAAATAGTCCATAATTAAGGCATCGTAAGGGTCTTTTGTGTTCAACGTTATCTTGATTGTCTGAATCGCCATGGTTACACCTTCCTCACGATATACTCCCCGCGATTGAAGTAGCCGCTGACGTTTGCAAACTGCGGATCGCCCTGGATTAACTCTGCCTGCTCGTATAGACCGGAAAGCCTGCCGTTAAGTAGGGCGGCTCCCCCGCCGCAAAGGAAAATGTGGTCAATATTCCCCGCTCCTTTCCATATGCTTCTTGCGTTTGCCCTAATCTCCTCGGCCAATTCGTTTAGCCGTGGATCGACAAGCTTAGAGATATCAGTGTCCTTCCCTCTAACCCTTATCGACCTGGCTCTTACAGCGGCCTCAATTTCATGCAAATCCTTCGGAGACTCATACTCCTGATCGAATTCTGCATTAATGTCTTTCAGTATCGCCTCAATGGCCGTTGAGACTCCGTTCTCCGTGCTGCCGGTCTGTTTTTCGATGATTTGCAAATCTTTTAGAGTTACTAGGTCGGTAGTATAGTAACCACAATCCAAGACCCCTACGCGACCCGATAGCAGCTTTCTCTCTCTCACCTGGCCGTCTTCATTGAAGAGCAACGAAAAGAAGGCTCCTACGGGCTGTGGAAGAATTTTAACGGTAATGTTGCACCCGAAAGTCTCTGCTATTTCATGAATGATTTTCTCAAGCCGTTGCCGGTCGGATTGATAGAAATTCACCGGCAACCCAGTCATAATCATTACATCCACCGCTGGCGGGGCGCATTTCCAGAGCGCCGCTTTGAAAAGTGCCTTAAACGCTTTTGACTCGATCCAGCCTTTCTCCCTGAGATTTATATTTCGGAGTGCATGTAATTTTGCGCCCTCGCCAACGAGAAATGTCTCACCCTCAACGTCGATAGTCTCAATTTTTGCCCTGAGGCCTTCAACATCAAACCCAGTGCTCGGAGGCCCCACAATTGAAGCAAAAATACCCTGCTGCACCACTCCATTTTCATCACGAAATTTGTACTTTGTGTGTCCATATCCCCCGTCGATTGCTACAACTTTTTTCACTTGTACCCTCCAATTTTTGATTTTTCTTTAAAATGTGCATTTGGGTTACCACTTAGACACCTGCGCTGGAAAACCAGTCTGAGCGTGTTGCCAAAAGTTACCAGTTGGTGCCGAATATGGCACTACTGGGTTACCAGTTAGACACTTGCCCCGTTTAGGCGCTAAAATCGGGTTACCAAAATGCGTATTTTCGGTTTCTCACTATAGAGATGCGCAATGCACCCCCTCTTTTGACATCGGGAATAAAAATAATTGAAAAAAATATAAGGTAGGCCGGAAATTTTCAAAAAAAAAACGGCGGTCACCCTTCAATAGGGTTGACCGCCGCGCTGTAAAAATTATCTATAACTTTCCTTGAACCGCACCCTTTTTTTTCTTCAATGGGGCGTATTTGCCTAATCTGATATAATTTCTACGAGATGAATAAAGCCAAGAAAAAGATTGGCACTAACAAACCCTATCGTTGCGGTAGCGGGAAGAAACACAAATAGTGCTGGGCAGTACGGTAAAGACAGATGACAGGCATGAGAGACTTCTCATGCGGCATACGACGCCATCGCAGATATGTAAAACAGAATTTTAATACAGTAACGGGAACTCGGTTTCTATAGCAGGCAAAGGATTATTCAGCAGCTTTGTTCACTATTTTCACGACAATATTTTTAAGTGCCTCAATAAGGCCAATAATCGTTACCGGGAGATGACCTATAATACCGAACAAGCCCACTACGATTAGAAAGATATGGACAAGAGTAATGTTCTCAATTTCAATTTTCCGAAGTACTGATAAGCAAGCCCACCCTGCCGCTGAACCTACAAAATTTAGCCAAAACTGATGAACTCTGCCTGCATACCCGAATGTCTCAAAGTATCCATCTCGGTATTGTTTGTTCCAAAAAGTCCAAGGTGCAAAAAAGCCATATAAGATTGAACATATAGCGGCAATGATAATATAGTAATCCCAAAAAAACTGTATTAAACATGTAAATTTCATATTCTCGTAAAAGATTCCCTCTCGGCTATATCCTTAGCTTCTGCTTTGGTATTTGCCTGAAATATTGCAGTTCGCAGCATATCAGGAGCTCCGGATGTTGCCCTGTCTTTTTTAGCTTCATTGTAGGTATCAAACGGACCCTCAACAACAGGGTGTCCGGGACTTGCATCAATCAGTTTGTCATATACCTTTACCGCATACCAATATTTCATCGTTAATTATACCACGCGTTGAATTGATGCTCATTAACATTGAATGCAATATGTTGACAGCAATAGTGTCTATAGAAGAACATACCACTTGACTGCCGGAAGCTCTAAACATTGTCGCAAAATTAATTTATAAGATAAATTTATAGCATTGACAAAAATATTTATATGGCAGATAATAATCTATATAGTTCAAGGAGGCAGTCATGAAAGAAGACAAAATAGATGGTGTTCAGCGGCTTCAAGAAGGCATGAATTGTACGCATCTCGCCAATGAGTTAAACAGGAGCATGAATTTAACTAACTTGGTGAATCAGCTGAATCAGTCAAGCCAGCCCACGGGAGGGGACAATAATTCAGGCGGGAGCGGCTCATCCGACGCTGAAGTGAAAAAATAACGGCACGATGTGCCTGGTTCAAGAATTTAATCAGTGGTTCTCCACGAGAGACTGGACTGCTACGGCTCAGTTAATCGCCACTTTTTCTGTTGGTATTGGGCTTATAGTTAATGGGCTTGTCCTCCGTCACCATGGGAGGACACGAGAGGGACAACTCTTTTATCAAGTCATTAAGGATGTGCGAGAACTTGAAGAAAAGTATTACAAGGAATATGCCGGAAAAGGGGATAAAGATAAACAGAACTGGCTTAGCCTGTTCTTTGGAGCCTATGAGTATTTGGCGTTCTTGATTAATAAGAAACACCTCAAGGGAGATTATAAAGAATTCTTTACAGATGAAACTGGTTTTATCGCGTTCTATGAAGGTATTTTTATAAACCAGCCAGACAAGACCGCTATCAACGACCCAAAACAATATGCCGAAATTAAGAAATTATATAAGACTCTAAGAGGTAAACGAAAGAAAGACGTACTTTCACCTGACAATGTTTGAATAGCTTTTAAAAGGATATGAACTTATGAAAAAACATTCAATTTTAATGACAATCATAACAACAATCGCATTATTTGTGAGTTCATCAGTCTTATACGCGGCAGACACGAATACATATGGTAAAAAACAATACAAAGACCCGATTACCGGAATGGAGTTTGTCTTTGTCAAGGGCGGCTGTTATCAGATGGGAGATGTATTGGGAGATAACGAGTACGATGATGAGAAGCCTGTGCATGAAGTCTGTGTGGATGATTTATATATGGGAAGATATGACGTGACTCAGGGACAATGGAAGATGATAATGGGTGAGAACCCATCACGTTTCAGCAGTTGCGGAGACAATTGTCCAGTTGAGCAGATTAGTTGGAATGACGTGCAAGAATTCATAGGCAAACTGAATAGCCATTCAGGGATAAGCAAATACCGTCTTCCTACCGAAGCCGAATGGGAATATGCGGCGAGAAGCGGAGGGAAGGCAGAGAGATTTGCTGGAGGCAACGACGTTGAAAATGTAGCATGGTACGAAGCAAACTCCCGTAGTCACCACACGCATCCTGTTGGTGAGAAAGCGGCAAACGGGCTTGGCCTGTATGACATGAGCGGAAATGTATGGCAGTGGACAAGTGACTGGTACAATGGCAAATACTACAGCAACAGCCCTCGAAACAATCCTCAAGGACCGAGTTCTGGATGGAGCCGTGTGATACGGGGCGGCAGTTGGTGTGAATTACAGCCGCCGGACGTGCGTGCTGCCCGCCGTCGCTACAGCGAATCTAAAGACGGTGGCTTCTGCATAGGGGTTCGCCTCTTGAGGACACCGTAAGACTAATTGCTATGCCTTCCTCTGGAATACTATATTAAGCGATTCCTTTTTTCTTTGTGATAATAGAATTCTGATTGCTGATAACTACAAATACTTTTCGGGGTAGGGATATTGATATCTAATTCGGAACTCATTATTTCACAGTTGATGGTAACAAAAGAGTAAGATTGTGTGAGGCAAGCTTTTGGTGTTGTATAGTTATTTCTGAATTGTCATTCCTTGCCCTTCCCTACCCCCCATGGGTATGCCAGTTTTTGCTATGTTAAACAATCATTTAAGCGAAAGTGCTCCCAGGGAACACTTAGGAGTTGATGATATCTGATAAGAGCTATTTGATAACTATAGGCTTGTCAGAAAAGATAAATATTACAATGACCTGCGGAGATTATTGTGCATGAAAACCGGAATACCGTTTTGTATATAAAAGTAATCCGGTTGAATTGGATGCAATTTGTGCGTGATTTGTACGTGATTTGCACGTTGTTTCCCGTTTCATAGCATTTACAAAGCCCCATAAGCATCAGGGCCGTGGTGATTATGGGGGGCAAATTATTAAGGGATCGTGTATGAAAACCGGAATTCTATTCTAAATTTTCCAAGTCATCGGAACAGAGGTTTGCGATAGTTTGAGTATTAATTCTTTGTCACCGTCGATCTTGTAAGTTCAAACTCCTCGTCTCAACAGGACAACAATTATGTCCGATCAGGTTTGTCATCTGGGTTCTTTGATGGATCAGCTCGTTTCGGCTTTATTGCGCTAAATGTTGATAATAGCGTTTCTCCAGAGGTCCAAACAACAGCCAATGCACCCAGAGTGATAGCGATCCTCTGATCTGCCAGTTTACCCAGGAATGTATCTTCTAGCGTGAGCGATAGATACCCAAGATTTATACCTACGGCCACGGCAGCAGAAGAAAGAATTACAATAATAAGCTGATTCAGTTTGGGTGCCTCACGGCTTCGGCATAAGGCATAACCGCAAAAGACGCCGCCAATCACAAGCCCGGCATAGAGGGACAATAGGTTTATTTTTTCCAACTGTTCGCTCCGGCAGAATAATAGCCAAATAGAGACGATAATGCCACGATTGCGGCAATAACTAAGTTATTTGATGTAAATAAACTACCGAGTACAAAACCGCCCAACCCTGTTGCTATTGCCGCGCTGACCCGAAGAATATTGGATCTGCGATGACGGCGTGTTTCCAGATCTACAAGTACATTTCGGTCCAGTGCTTTCAATGCATCGTAGATCTCACGCGCGGCTTCACAGTAGGCCGTTATTAGCTGATCCATTGTTACAGGATCAAGAACAGCCTCTTGTCTCCTGGCAACCTTTACCTTTTCCTGTGAGTCCATGAAGTGCTTTATAAACGGCTGCAACGCCGCCTTGTCAGACGCGTCACGAAGTTCACCACTTCTAAAAAGCTCTGAAGCTATTTCGTGTTGTGTAAGCCAAAGAAGCTTTGCGACATCCAAAGCCCCTCGTTGTAAGTGATTAAGAGCTTTTTCGGCGTTGACTTGGTCGAACGTATCTTTAGAATTTGCTGCTGCTAAATGAGAAAATGCATTTGCTACCGAATTATTGATGATATCAATTTTTTCCCCTCGCATCGCAACAAGGTCGGCGTAAATAGGAAGGAACTGCTCTCTATAATAACGGAAAACAATTTGATTGTCAGTTACCATCTCGTCGATTCACTGAGGGCTTTGGATATAATCTGATATTTTCCCACTTTTCTGGATAATATCAGAATTAAAAGACAAGGTCAAGGAACCAACCAGGAAAAAGAAACGTAGTCAGATTGGTACTCAAATGTCGGCTTTTCGAAAAAGAAAGAAATTACTGTATTCCTATGGCGCGGATGCCTCCTTCTGTTGATTCAGCCAAACCAAAGAATCAGGTTCCTCCACTACAAAGGCGACACTAAACTTTGCTCTCGTCATGGCAACGTACAGTCGGCACTGATCTCCAGCATTCTCCGGATCACCTGTCCGTAAGAAATCCCGCATAGGTTTGGTCGGAAACACTAGAACTCGGTCATAAGTGTGCCCTTTAGTTACTCCAATATTGATGGCTCTGCATGAATGAGTTTTTGTTTTGATGCTGTGGCGGAGAACAATCGGATTATAACGAGAGCTATAGTCCTCAACTTCGTCTGGCTTAATAGCAAAAACTCCATCGTGTCCAGTCGATTCATGGTTAGATGTCGTCGTTTTGTTAAAGTCTGGAAACAAACAGTCCGCTATATCAAGGATTCTTTGATTGCACCTACGTGAACAGATACCATATTCAATTTTGATTTCCTTTGCTTTACCACGCTCTTCAATCCATTGGACCACTCCCTGTCGCTTGTACTTTCTATTCTTTGATGCTCTATTTGTGGAATATGTAGATTGCCGTGGATCACCGACTAAAGTAATAGAAATCCTAGACAAGAGAAGTTCTCTCAGAACATCAAGATCATATCCGGATAAATCCTGTAGTTCATCTATAAGAATATAATCGTAAAGGCGCTCCAACCTTCCGACAACACGGCCATTACTGATTTTATTGCACTCAAAGACAAACTCGGACAACTTATCACAGTAAATGTCGTCATCATTTGTGAAATAATCATCCTTTTTTTGATACAGCTTCCTTTCGCGAGGGTAAAAGATCGATTTTACTCGCTTCTCGGCCGAGAGATAGTTCTGGTAGGGTCGCACTCCATCTCGGAGTAGAAACGTACACCATGCTAGGACTGAAATATTCCGAGGTATGTAGCCATATTTTTGGACAAGATACTGCCGAATCTGGGCTACATTTTCATTAGTATATGTCGTAAATAAGATACGAGCGTTTTTAGCAAGCGCTACGCGGTCAACAAGAGTTGTTGTCTTACCTGCGCCTGCGCAAGCAATAATAGCAGTATTTTTATCTGACAGCACGTTGAATATACGTTGGAAAGACTACAGGTTCGTTTGTCTCAAAAACTTTCAAAGCGCATTCGGTCTTTTTTTCTAACATATATTTCTGCATGTCCTCTTTGCTTGAGAGGCTAACTCCGAAAACTCTATTTAACAGTTCTAGCTCATTGCGATCGACGATATGTAATTCTAAGGTGCTTAAATTGTTATCCTCTGAGACAAGAATGCGGATAGTCTTGCTTTGTTCATAAGCTTTATACTTCTCCTTTACTTTCTTGTCATAGTAGCCATCATTGTCAGTCACCACAATAGTCTCTTTTTTTAGCAGTTCGGCGATTTCAAGAAACCGAAGAAAGGACAGCCCTCTGACGCTTATGACATCGACTCCCTTCATTATTGGAAGTACGTTATGCTTAGCTAAGAAAGCTTTCTGCACAATTAATTCGTCTGACGGTCCTTCGACAAGGATTGCTTTCTTAGCCAAAACGAGTCGAAGCGTGTCATAACCAGATAGTTTCTCGAAATAATCTTGAGTGTCAGGGGATAGTTGATTGAGAGTAGTCGTGGATATGTCTGTCGTATTTGAAAGCAAAACCAGAGACTCAAGGCCTAGCTTATTTAGAACGTAAGCACTGTGAGTCGTTATGATGACCTGCTTGTCAGCACATTTGTCGCGTATCTTGGATACTAATATATTCATAGAAGAATACGATAGATGATTCTCCGGTTCTTCAATGAGAATGATCTTTATCTTTGATTCCTCTGCCTTGCGGTCCAGTGCAAGTAACACTTTAAGAGCATTCTGCTCGCCCTTCCCCGCTTGATGAAAAGGCAATTCATCCAAGTGAGGGATAAGATTCGTCTCCCAATTAGCCCGCTGTGAAATATCAATAGAAATAGAGAGCTTCTTATCGGTGATGGCTCCCTTTTGACTGACCAGCTTTTCGTTTATAGCTTGGATCCCAGGCTCAGCAGAGAACAGTTCTTTAAGTTTACGATAGGATACACTCAACCCCGCTCGTTCTTTCGGATCAAGATTAGAGCGAATAATGTCCTGAAGGTAATAATCAGTCCCACTTTGTAATCGTATTGTCGTGGTATCAATGTATGAGGGCCGCAAGGGTAGTCTGCGCTGGGTAATAGCGTTGTTTGCGAAAGAATACCAATGGACCCGGTAAAACTCTGCCGGTACGAGATTCAATTTATCTGGCCCATTTAACAGAGTTTCGTACTCTTCCGCAAAATCATCATCAAACAGGATCTCAAGCTTTAAGCCAGGGCAATCCTCCTTCTTTGAATTCATGGAACCTCGTAAATACTCTAGTTCAGGGTCCGCCTTTAGATACAGCTCAATCCTAATAGGGGGAGGTTCCATTGGAGTGCCTGCGTTGATAGACTGCAAATATTCATCTGCACAGTCCTGGTTGAAGAGGTATGGGGTCAGTTCCTGCTCTGCTTGCTTGCCGTTAAGCCTACGTGTTAGAGCCAGATTGATTGCTTCAAGAATACTGGATTTACCAACTTCGTTGTCTCCAACAAGAATAGTCAGGCCGTCGTTAAGATTTAGATCGAAATTTCTGAATATTTTGTAATTCTGAATAAAGACCTTTTTAATCATAAGTGCACGCGGTTTTTCATGTGACCCTCTTATAACAATTGGCTTTACCACAATACTACTGCGCTGCATTTGATCTGTCAAGAAAAATATAAGTTATTTTCGCCTCTTGGTCGTGTATAGTTTCGAGACAATGGTGTATAATTTCTGCATGGCCTATTCTAAATTATCGATATAACGTATCGCGCGATCATAACGGCAATCTCCTGTTTCACTACATAGAGAAATGCCCAATATAAACACCAAAACGTCCTGAAGGAGATCGCCATGAAAAGAAAAAATATTATCACTGCAGCAATTACCGCCCTATTCACTATTGGATGCATTACTGCCGTATCAGCCGATAAAATCAACAATTCAAAAATAACCACCATCCAACTAGCAAACACCAATGGTCCGCAGGAAGTTGATGTCATCTGCATCGACCACTACAAGTTTTATACGTTTAAAAAAGACAAAACCCCCATATCTACAATCCAAGTATTTGAAGGGTACGGCGAAAAAAATCTTCCCGCTAGGTGCGACTAGCCAAGCCATCATAAAAAAGGCTTTTAAAATTAAAGGGATCGACCTCCCGGACACTTGTGCATGAAAACCGGAGATTTCCCTGTCGATCTTTTTCTGGTAAATCCCACATTTTAAAAATGTGGACCAATTTGAGACCAATTTGGGACTAGGCTCCCCTATTTATCTTTGTTTGCACATTTATTTCGCCTTCTCCTTCTTTTTTTTAAGGGGCCGTTTCCGGCCCCTCCTTGGTTTATTTCGCGGCCTTCAACTCGGCCATTTTCTCTGTGAGAATCCAGAGCGCCTTGTTAATTCGGATATCCTCAGTGAGGGCTGTTACACCCCTGCTCTTAACGGTTTTCTTGTATTTCACTCCGCCGATCTCCTCGGACTTGATTGCGAATTTACCGCCACGGATTAACTTTTCCTGTACACGGTTGAATGTAGCCCAGAGGGTCGGCACGTTGTCTGCATACCTAAGAGGCTGTAACATCCTGTCAATCCGGACTTCGCGTGAATCGCCATATTTGGCCTCAACTGCGGCCATTGCATACACACCCTGCTCGTCGGGGGTCAATTCGATCTCATCAAACCGCTTAACGCTCTCTCCGATCTGCGGGACCGTATCCATCATGGCCTCGACGGCCTCTTGTACATGCCTGTCGGCATAGCCCATATGTTTGATCCTGTAGGTCGAAAACACGCTATCTGCAACTGTGAGACCGTTTGCACATGCAACCCTATAGAGTCCTGCGTCAAGTTGAAAGCTTGCGAGGCCGTCATGTGAATTGGTCAAGATGATTTCAGGGT
>Ga0182021_10011862_pt1 | contig 10356 bp, 11 predicted proteins | sample 612E3MmetaG_FD_120493 | JGI IMG/M metagenome (GOLD analysis project Ga0182021, IMG submission 120493) | Permafrost microbial communities from Stordalen Mire, Sweden - 612E3M metaG (Illumina Assembly) | ecosystem: Environmental > Terrestrial > Soil > Wetlands > Permafrost | place: Sweden... | reverse complement strand
GTCCTGGAACATATTGTCGACGTAGTTTTGTACCTGGAAGGCGAACAATTTTCTGCTTACCGATTATTGCGCTGCGTGAAAAACCGGTTCGGCAGTACCAATGAAATCGGGGTCTTCGAAATGAAAGAAAAAGGCCTGATTGAAGTGGAAAATCCTTCGCTGGCGTTTCTTTCCCAGCGGCAGGACGAGGCGGTCGGCTCGGTGGTGGTGCCGATTATCGAAGGAAGCAGGCCGCTGCTGGTGGAAATACAGGCGTTAACGAATGCTACCAGTTTCGGGATGCCGCGGCGGACGGCTAACGGCGTGGATTATAACCGGTTATTGATGATTACCGCGGTTTTAAGCCGCCGGCTGGGTCTGAAACTGGGGAACCAGGATATCATGGTGAACGTGACCGGCGGGTTGAAAATCGATGAACCGGCGGCCGATTTGGGGATTGCGCTGGCGATTGCATCCAGTTTCCGTGATACCAGTGTCGATCGTGGGTTGGCGGTAATTGGAGAAATCGGGTTGAGCGGCGAGCTTAGAGCTGTGCCGCAACTGGATAGACGTATTACGGAAGCAGCGCGGTTGGGTTTCAAACGTATTTTAACGCCCAAAGCGGGAGGGAAAATCAGTCCGCTGCCCAAAGATATCGAAATACTGGCATTCAGTAGTCTGAAGGAAGCGGTGGAAAAGGGATTGGGGCTGTAGTTTTTTATCCTCGGTTCTCAACAGGGAAACAGGGCGGTCGTACATTTTGACTTAGGTTAAAAGTATTTCGTCCTTAAGGGACTCAAGGTTCCAAACCCGACCCTACTATATCGAAAATTCTATTTATCGCCGATATATTTAATCACGCGCACTTTCTCCATTGTAATCAAACCCCCATGGATATATTGCTCGATTTGCGGTAGTACGCGGTCGATGTTTTCCTGGGAATCGACGACCTCAACGACTACCGGTAAATCTTGGCTCAAGCGGAGGATGTTGGCCGTGTGGGGATGACTGTGCGCGCCGTAACCGGTGATACCGCGGAGGACCGTCGCCCCGCTGATTTTCTCACGGCGCAGCAATTCGACGATGGCCTGATAAGTCGGTTTGCCATCTTGTTTGTCCGATTCGCCGAGCATGATACGCAGCAGTACCTGTTCGCCAGTAAGTTCCTTCATCAGACACCTCCCAGAGCAATTTTACCGAGTAGTAACCCGCAAAAAGTTCCAATCAGTCCGAGTCCGACATTTGACGCGATATTCATCATGGCGGAAACCAGAGCGCCGTCTTCCAGTAATTTCGTTGTTTCATAACTGAATGTGGAGAAAGTTGTGAACGATCCGATAAAACCGATGGTAATTATGGCACGGACATTGGACGGTACCAAATCGGTGGTCAACGCTACCTGCATTACCAATCCGATGAGAATACAACCCAGGACATTGATTAATAGTGTTCCATAAGGGAAACCTGTTCCGGTTAACCGCTGCATCAACCCGCCCAAAGCGTAACGGCTGAGTGTGCCAAGGGCGCCGGCAATGGCAAGAAAGAGTAGCTGCTGCAAGATAAACCTCCATAAAAAAAGCTTCTACTGGAATTATCCAGTAGAAGCTATCAGTCTTGTGAAGACGGTTTCGGTATTATGAGACCCGGGGGACGAGCTTCATCGCCTTTAATTTACTCTAACATAGAGCGTGATAGGGATTCAATTTGTGAAAATTATTACTTCTTCTCCCATGTCGCGGTGGCGAAACTTTTGATGCCGCCCCTTTCGCGATACTCTGCGTCGACGGTCATCGAAAGCGGCTTGACAAGTTTGACAAGGTCTTTGAGGATACGGTTGACCGCATGTTCCTGGATGATGCCGACGTTGCGGTAAGAAGTCAGATAGTATTTCAGCGATTTCAATTCGATTAACGATTTATCAGGGATATAAGTAACCGTGAGGATACCGAAATCCGGGAGGCCGGTCCAGGGGCAGGCGCAGGTAAACTCTTCCGTTTCGTAGACGACTTCGGTGTCCGAGCCGGGGTATTCGAAAGGAATTGTCTCCAGCACCTTGACGTCAATATCGGCTTCCTGATGGATATCAAATCTTTTTGCGGAATATTTATCTTTGGCCACATCATTATAATACTGGAAAAATAATTCTATATGCAAACGAGAAATTCTAAATACTAATCTCGAAATATAATAATTAACAAAAAAGAAATACACGCCGTCATTGCGAGGTTTATCCGAAGCAATCTCAGGGCGGGGGAGCTGCCCCTCCTCCCGGAGATTGCCGCACTCGCATTTGCTCGTTCGCAATGACAATTTATTATGATTCTTTTAGAGTTTGGTTCATGTGTTTGCGGCGTATCGGCGCACAATGGTAGAATTCAAAGCAGAAACGGGAAGTAATACATAACGGCCGGAAGGGGGAGTGTCTGATGATTCTGCAAAAAATGGAACTGGGGTCATTCGGGGCGAATTGCTATATCATCGGGGATGAGGCGAGCAAAGAAGGGATGGTTATCGACCCCGGGGACGAGGGTGCAGCGGTGATGAAGCAGGTTAAAGCCTTGGGTTTGAAAATAAAGGTGATTCTTTTAACGCATAGCCATATCGACCATATCGGCGGACTGGAAGCGGTGAAAAAGGCTACCGGCGCGGAAATTGCCATCCATGAGAGTGAAGCCCCGTTTTTATTGAAACAGCCGTGGACGCTGGATTTCATGCCGCCCACACCGCCTGCGCCGCCGGCTGATAGATTACTAAAAGACGGCGATGTGATTACAATCGGCAAATTGAAATTTAAAGTGCTGCATACGCCGGGGCACACCATCGGCGGGATTTGCCTGCTGGGGGACGGCGTTGTTTTTACCGGCGATACGCTGTTCAATTACAGCATCGGACGGGCGGATTTTCCCGGCTCCGACTACGACCAGGAAATGAACAGCATTAGAAATAAATTGATGACATTGCCCAATGCTACGAAAGTATATCCGGGACACGGGCCGGCGACAACCATCGGCCTCGAGCGGAAAGGGAACCCGTTCATCAACGGGACGGCGTTTTAGACCTCAAACGGAATGCTTCCAAATACTTAAAACCATCTTTTTATAATAATTTGTCATGAAAACGTTATTACTTTGAAATATTTGCAGTGCTATAATTGGGGCAGAAACCAGGACATGAGGGTGGTATGCACGAAGCATTGCTTGCCGAAAAACTTTCTGATTCCGTAGTGCGCTGCAATATTTGCCAGTGGCGCTGTACGATTCATCCCGATAAGACCGGTGTTTGCGGGATGTACCGGAACGTCAATGGTGTCCTCTATAACCTAAATTACGGGCTGGCCTCTTCGGTTGCCGTCGACCCTATTGAGAAGAAGCCGCTGTTCCATTTCCATCCGGGGACGCAGGTATTTTCGCTGGGCGGCTGGGGTTGCAATTTTCACTGCCGGGACTGCCAGAACTGGGAAATCTCGATGGTAAAAGATGTCCTGAAAGAATCGGAAAAAATTTCACCGCAGATGGCGGTCGACCTGGCAAAACAGAATCATTGCCGGGGCATCGCCTGGACTTATAACGAACCTTCGATGTGGTTCGAATATACGCTGGATACCGCCAAACTGGCGAAGCAAAATAACCTTTATACTGTTTATGTTACTAACGGCTATCTCAGTCTAGAGGCGCTGGATATCATTGGGCCTTACATGGATGCTTGGCGTGTGGACATCAAAGGTTTTTCCGACAAGTTGTATCAGAATCTGGCGAAAATTACCAACTGGCGCGGTATCCTGGAAACAGCGCAGCGCGCCAAAACCAGGTGGCATATGCATGTCGAAGTGGTGACGAATATCATCCCGACGATGAATGATGATGACACCCAGTTAGGCGGGATTGCCGAATGGATTGCCTCAAAACTGGGAACGGAAACGCCATGGCACGTCACCCGGTTCCATCCCAATTACCGGATAGATGATTTACCGGCGACTCCGGTGGCGACACTGGAGCATGCCTATGAGCTGGGGCGAAAAGCGGGGCTGAAATTTATTTATTTGGGAAATGTCCCGGGGCATGCCAGTGAAACGACAGTTTGCTTCAGCTGCGGAAAACCGGTGGTGGAACGCATCGGCTACCAAACCAATGTTTGCGGACTGAACGAATCGCATTGTAAATACTGCGGTACCGACCTGAATTTTACGGTGAACCGGGGAGGAAAATAAAATGATTAGAGAACCTGCCGTCGCGGGCCAATTTTATCCTGCGTCTGCGCAAGAATTAAAGTCAATGATTAAGGGAATGGTGGATGAAAAAGCCCACAAAGAAGATGTCATCGGGTATTACGCACCGCATGCCGGATTTGTTTACTCAGGGCCGGTGGTGGGGGCGGTGGTTTCCCGTGTGAAATTCAAGAACACATGCGTGATTTTGGGCCCCAGTCACACCGGAGCGGGCGCACCGTTCAGCATTCTGACCGAAGGCACCTGGCGGACGCCGCTGGGCGATGTCGAGATTGACACGGAGCTGGCAAAGGCGATTCTCGCAAATTGCAGTCACCTGAAAGAGGACCGCCTGGCGCATTTGCAGGAACACTCCATTGAGGTACAATTGCCTTTTATCCAATACTTTAAACCTGATACCAAATTGGTGCCGATAACACTCTCCCATACTAATGCGGCCGTTTACCGGGATATCGGCGTGGCAATCGCGAAAGCGATTAAGGATACAGGCAAACAGGTGGTGATCGTGGCTTCCGGCGACATGAACCATTACGAGTCGCAAAAAACGACCCACACAAAGGACAGACAGGCTATCGAATCGATACTGAAATTGGATGCACAGGAGTTATTGGAGCGCGTCCGCGAATTTAATATCTCGATGTGCGGCTATGGCACGGCGGCATGCCTGATTTATGCCGCCAAAGAACTGGGTCCGGTGACCACGGAACTGGTAAAATACCAGACCAGCGGTGATGTCACCAAAGATTTGGACGCGGTAGTGGGGTATGCCGGCATTTTGTTTAAAGGGCTGAAAGAATCGGCGCAGGTCAGACTGGCGCGGGAAACGGTGGAAAGCTACGTTAAAAGGGGTGAAGTCCCGCATTTGAAAACTATTCCGCCGGAAATGAAGGGAAAAGCCGGGGTGTTTGTTTCTTTACATAAGGGCGACGAATTGCGCGGGTGCATTGGCACGATTGAACCCGACGAAGCAAACATCGCGCAGGAAATTATCAGAAATGCCGTTCAATCGTCTACCCAAGACCCGCGTTTCTCCCCGGTCACACCCGAAGAACTTCCGGAGCTGATATACAGCGTGGATATCCTGACTGAGCCGGAACCGGTGAACAGTGAAAAGGATTTAGACCCGAAAAAATACGGTGCGATTGTGGAAGCGGGCTGGCGGCGGGGTTTACTGCTCCCTGACCTTGAAGGGGTGGATACCGTAAAACATCAGCTGGAAATCTGCCGGATGAAAGCCGGTATCGGGCCGGAGGAAAAAGTGAAGTTGTATAGATTTGAAGTGAAAAGATACAAGTAAAGAAATAATCAAGTTTCAAAAATCAAGAAACAAGTAAATCCTAAATAGGAGAGATAATGTTCAAAGACCTGGTATTGAAGTGCCGCAGCTACCGGCGGTTTTACGAGGAAGTTACCGTTGACAATAAAACATTAAGGGAACTGGTTGACTTGGCGAGGCTCTCAGCGTCTGCAGTCAACCGTCAGCCTTTAAAATACATAATTTCCGGTGCGCGGGACAAGAACGCACTAATTTTCTCCACACTGCACTGGGCAGGGACGTTAAAAACCTGGCAGGGGCCGGTGGAAGGAGAACGGCCGGCGGCCTACATCCTCATTTTGGGCGACAAAGAAATTGGCGCTAGTTTCGGGCTGGACCCGGGCATTGCCGCCCAGACGATTTTACTGGGCGCGGTGGAAAAGGGGCTCGGCGGCTGCATGCTGGGCGCCGTGGACCGGGAAGACCTGAGAAAATTACTGAACATTCTGCCAAGATACGAAATCTCACTGGTGATTGCCCTCGGGAAACCTAAAGAGAAGATTATCCTGGAAACGATGAACCCGGGCGACAGCTATGATTACTGGCGGGACAAGGACGAAGGGCACCATGTACCCAAGCGGAAGCTGAACGATATTATTGTGGCGGAATATTAGAGAGGAGATATTGGGTGATTCGCATCGCGGGAGAGCATAATTTTGAGGAAATAATGAACCTTCTTAGGCAACTCAACCCTGATGACCCCGTGATTAACGACGGGCGCGACAAAGTGATATTCGAGCGGATATTAAAAGAACCCAACCTGAGGATTTTGATACTGGAAGAAAGCGGTAAAATAATCTCGACATGTTATTTGAATATTATTCCCAATCTGACCAGAAACGCGGCGCCTTATGCCATAATAGAAAATGTCGTGACGGATACGGCGTTTCGGAATCAGGGTTTCGGCAAGAAGCTAATGGCTTTTGCGCTGGAAAGCGCCTGGAAAGCAGGGTGCTATAAAGTGATGCTGCAAACCGGTTCAAAAAAGGAGAGCACACACAAATTTTATACTACCTGCGGCTTTATCGAGGGAGAAAAATTCGCATTTATTGCCTGGAATCAGAAGTCTGCGAAAAAAACGGCATAGGTACTTTGTTTTGATAATTCCTGATTTGATTAAAACTTCGCAATTACAGCCGCAATATTGTAAAATTGGTTTCAATTCGGAATTGTTAGTTGTAATTTGGATCTTGGAATTTGGATTTTCACCTGATGGATATGTTTGAGAAGCAATTCGAGGAACAGAAGAAAAAAGAAGCCCCGCTGGCGGCACGGATGCGCCCGGCCACACTGAAAGAATTTGTGGGGCAGGAGCATATCGTCGGGGAAGGCCGCGTATTGCGAAAAGCCATCGAATCCGGACAGTTGCCTTCGATGATTCTCTGGGGGCCGCCGGGCAGCGGTAAAACCACGCTGGCGACGATTATCGCCAATACCACGGCTTCCCATTTCAGTTCGGTCAGCGCCGTTACCGCCGGCGTCGCTGATTTACGACGGATTATCGAGGAAGCGAAAGAAAGGCGCAAGCTCTATCAGCAGAAAACAATACTGTTTATTGACGAAATTCACCGTTTCAATAAGTCCCAGCAGGATGCGGTGCTGCCCTTTGTGGAAGACGGTACGATAACTTTAATCGGCGCGACCACGGAAAACCCGTCGTTTGAAGTTAACGCCCCTTTGTTATCGCGCGCCCGCGTTTTCACACTCAATCCTTTGAACGAAGATGAACTCAAACTGATCATCCAGCGTGCCCTGCAGGATAAAGACAAGGGCATCGGTAATATCAAAGCGGAAATCGAAGACGATGCGCTCAAACAGCTCATAATGGTTTCTAACAGTGACGCCCGCACGGCGCTGAACGCTTTGGAACTGGCGGTATTGACGACATTGCCGGATGAGCAAGGGATGCGGCAAATTACGCTGCCGTTGATTGAAGACGCGCTACAGCAACGGTCTTTAGTATACGACCGGGCCGGGGAACAGCATTATGACCTGATTTCAGCTTTACATAAATCTCTGCGCGACTCCGACCCCGATGCTTCGCTTTACTGGCTGGCGCGTATGCTGGAAGCGGGAGAAGACCCCCTGTTCATCGCGCGGCGTTTGGTACGTGCGGCTTCGGAGGATATCGGCATGGCCGACCCGCAGGCCCTGATGGTAGCGATGGCGGCGCAGCAGGCGGTGCATTTCATCGGGGTGCCTGAGGGTAACCTGGCGCTGGCGGAAGCGGCAGTCTATCTGGCCACCGCACCGAAGAGTAATTCCCTCTATTCGGCTTATTCCAATATCCAGACTGAAGTAAAAAACGGTAAAAACGACCCTGTGCCACTGCATTTGCGGAATGCCGTGACAAAATTGATGAAAGAAAGCGGCTACGGCAAGGGCTATAAATACGCGCATAATTTTCCCGGACACGTGGTGCAGCAGCAGCACCTTCCGGATTCGTTGAAAGATAAAAAATTTTATTTTCCCGGCGAGCTGGGTTATGAAAAGCAGGTCAATGACCGCCTGAAAGCGTGGGAATCAATCAAGAAAAACAACATTGATAAAACCTCCGGAGAGAAACGGGATTGATCTCCAAGCGGGTTGTGTTTCCTTGCCGGGACATTAAACTCGAGGGCGTGCTGCATTTATCGGAAACCAAAGAGCCTTCACCGGCGGTGATTGTGTGCCATCCGCACCCGCTTTACGGTGGGGATATGGATAACGGGGTGGTGCTGGCGGTCTGCAGCGCACTCGAAAAAAACCGGATTGCAACGTTGCGCTTCAATTTCCGGGGTGTGGGCAACAGCGGCGGCAGCTATGACGAAGGCCGGGGTGAACAGGATGATGTCATTGCCGCGCTGGATTATCTTTCCACCTTAAAAGAGATTGACAGCCGGAAAATCGGACTGGCGGGCTATTCTTTCGGGGGGATGGTGGCCGATTCTGTTGCGATTAAGGACAATCGGGTCAGGCAGCTGGCGCTGATATCGCCGGTTTTAGGGGCTGCCGGTTGGGCGCAACTAAAAGAATATTCGCAGCCAAAACTTATTCTGATCGGAGATGAAGATACCACGATAGTTTTTCGTCCCTTCCAAAAAAAATTCGGGGATGCCCGGCAGTATCAGCTGATTGCCGGTGCCGACCACTTCTGGTCCGGGTTCGAAAAACAGATTAGTGACAAAATAGCTTGTTTTATACGGGACGGATTTAGTAAGACCTGATTCCTATAAAATTTCATTATTTGTGCCCGTATTACCGCAAATATTAACTTCAGACAGTCAATTTCCGGTACTAAACGGAAACAAGTAAATTTTAATTATTACCAAAAATACTCTTGATTCACATGAGAAATAGCGATATAATAGCAGTGCATTGTCGAATCATGGTGCTGTTATTTAGTTTACTTTCTTAAAAAGTGAATATTTCTAATAAAGAGTTTAAATTTGATTTGAGATAAGGTATATGGGTTGTGCCGTCCGCATTGACACATAATAATATTCCGCTTAAATAATTGAAACATTTATCTTCATGTTGGTTTTTCCGTTATATAAAAGTAAAAGTTTTCAAATTTCAGAGGATATCAGTTTCTTTTTGACGCTGGAGGGATGACATGATAACCGCGGTAAAATTGAAAAATGTAGTCAACAAAGACTTTGTACGGAAAATGCGGCAGACAGGAATGCCGATGCGGGAGATTGCTGAAAAGATTGGCCGGAGCAAAGAAAGGGTGCGGCAGATTCTGGTGGAGGATAGCGGAACGACAAATCACGAATTTTTATCCACCTTGCAACTGTGTAAACAGTCCGGCTTACCCAGAAACCGGATTATAGAATTGTACCTGGATAGAATTATCGAGCCGGCCGTCAAATGGGATGCAGGGAATCGCGATTATATGTTATGGTATCAGGATGCGATGGTGAAAATCAGCGTACATTATCAAAATCATCGGCTCTGTAAAGTTTGTAATCGTCCTTTGCCGAAAAACAGGATATTATTCTGCTCCGATAATTGCCGGGAGGAACGGCATAAATACAAATATATGACGCCAGAAGAAAAGAAAAGGGTTCTGGATAATATCCGCCGCTACCGGGAGAAACGAAAAATTACAGCCGGAAGACCGTTGGCAGTTGCTTTCAGATAAGAATTAGCTCCCCGGTATTTTAGCTTCGGGTTGGAACCTTTTGTGACAAACCGCTGAATAAAGCAGACTATTTCCGGAGTCTTTTCCGATATGTCATTTCCAATGCCAAGTTTGCCGGTGAATCAGTGATAACACCGTCTATTCCCCAATCCAGTGCCGTGCGCAAATTCTGGATGCTGTTGCAGTCCCAGACCATAATAGAATAGCTGTGATTGTGCAGCGCGTTAACCAGTTCTGCGGTAGTATAAGAGAAACGCGGTAATATAATCCTGGCTTTGCTGGTGTCCATTATTTTTAAAGGATCCGCGATTCCGCCATCAATCAATATGCCGCGTTGTACGTGCGGCGCAAAATCAGCGAGTTCTTTAACCAGTTTATTGTTGAAAGAAGTAATAAATAATTCTTCGGGTTTCATTACCGCGTTAACAATTTCCAGAAAAAGATCGAGCGAATCTACCTGTTTTAGCTCCAGCATTAATTTGATGCGTTTGTGGCACAGGTTGAGGGTTTCTTCCAGCGTCGGGACCTGGTATTGTGCAGCCAGTTTTACCTTACGGATTTCCGATAAAGACAGTGTATTAATGGATTTGCCAGCGAATTCGTCGTCGTGAAAAATAACAAAATGGTGGTCGACCGTTTCATGAACATCGCACTCTATCCCATCGGCGCCCAGTTTAATGGCGGCGTAAAATGATTCGAGGGTGTTATCCG
>Ga0182021_10011861_pt1 | contig 10356 bp, 11 predicted proteins | sample 612E3MmetaG_FD_120493 | JGI IMG/M metagenome (GOLD analysis project Ga0182021, IMG submission 120493) | Permafrost microbial communities from Stordalen Mire, Sweden - 612E3M metaG (Illumina Assembly) | ecosystem: Environmental > Terrestrial > Soil > Wetlands > Permafrost | place: Sweden... | reverse complement strand
CTAGATAGAATTATCTGTGGCGAAAAATTTTAATTTTCCATCATCATTCGGTTACCTTATCGCAACAAATCGTTACCAGAACATGCACATTTCGAAGAGAATCCATTTGGAAAAAGTAAGTATTGTCAATCCTCATTTTCTCGCCGAATCATATTTCCCATAAGTTATTATCAACCTACATAAATTATGATTCTTCCATCTGGATTTATTAATTCTTGAGGATATTATGGCTAAAATCAGCGAAAAGAGACATCATCACTTGGCCAACACTTGCTCAATATGTTCCAGATTAGTTGTTCCATATAAGTATGTTCCTTTAAATGAAAAAGGCGAACCCGATCGAGTCCGCCTTTTCTGAGTTCAATTGTTTTCGCCCTCAACCTTGGGAACCAGTGTAACTACATCCCCGTCTTTTACCTGAGTTGAATCAAATACGATCTGGCCATTCAGCGTGCGCGTATAGCCGTGCTCGCCATAACCGGTTTGCTTGATAACATCTGCTACAGTTACATCTGAAGCAGCATCCACTTCCGTTGTTGCTTCGCCAAGTTTCAATACTTTGATCTTCATGAAGAGTACTCCTTTGATTTTGGTTGAAAAAGGTTTCTGTCGCTTATCGCGACGATCATATGATCTTATTCTTATACCATAATTTAGATTAGACCACGCTCAGCGAAGGAAGCGAATGATTCGCCGGCAAATTTGATAGGGTCATGAACCGGTATCCCGATAATCTTCCCCGATTCAACGATTTGCTTAGTGACAGCAATATCTTCTGTGCTTGGCTCTGGATTTCCAGAAGGATGATTGTGAGCAATGAGAATTGCAGCAGAAGTGGCTACGATAGCACCACGAAATACTTCACGCGGATGGACGAGTGATGAATTCAGCAGACTTTCAGTGACGACCTCGAAACCAAGAATCTTGTTGACACTGCTGAGCCAGAAAACGACAAAACGTTCTCTGACTTGGTCTTTGAACAGCGATTGATAGTTCCTGAATACATCTTCAGGGGATAAAATGGTGACAGAACGAGTGTTGGTAAATTCAGGGGCGAGTTCGATGAATTCTTTGAACCGCCAGGTGATGGTGCGGATTGCATACTTCATAAGATCTCCGAGTTCGTGAATGATTCTCAGAGTTCTTATACCCGCAGATGGGACCCGCTTTTAAGCCTTAAAGGAGTTTCAGGAGTTGCTTCTACTTCGGTGTAAAGATGGATCGACCTCGCAAATCTGGATGACTGAAGTGTTTTCCTAGAATTTATTCTCGTTTTTTTCTTCCTATATGGGCGAATTTAAGGAAATTCCGTAAAAGAACTGAGAAGCTTGTATAATTCAGCTAAAAGAGGAACAGATTTTAATCAAATCTCTGATATGCTGCCTAAAAAAGCTATCGTTTCTGTTTACCGGTATGGGAGGCGTGGCGGGTTCGGTAACTGGAATGCTTATCTCCATGGAATGTATGCACTTGGATTTGATATAGGCAGCTCGTCGATAAAAGTAGCTATTCTGAATCTTGAGACACGCAAAATGGAAGCAGATGCATTTTCACTGAAGAATGAAATGACCATTACAGCAGTGAAAGCAGGATGGGCTGAACAGGATCCTTCAATGTGGTGGGAAAATCTGAAACAGGCGATATCCGAAGCCCTGGCATCGGTTCCTTATTCGCGAGATCAAATTATTGCTATTGGTATCTCTTATCAAATGCATGGCCTTGTAGTCGTTGAGAAACAAAAACGGGTGCACCGCTCTTCAATTATTTGGTGCGATAGCAGGGCAGTAGAAATAGGTCAAAAAGCGTTTTCGGCTCTTGGTCCTGTACAATGATTTTCGTCTCTATTAAATTCACCTGGAAATATTACAGCTTCCAAATTATGTTGGTTAAAGGAGAATGAGCTGAAAATTTTCGAGAAGATTGACAAATTCCTCCTGCCGAGTGATTACATCGCTACGTTTGATGGTAAAGAACTTGCCAGCGGTAACTATCTTTACCGACTGTAAGCAAATAATTTTGTGGAAACAAAGAAGCTTGTTATACTCAAATAAAAGAGGAACAGACTTTAATCAAAATGAATTATTTATTAAAAGGAGCCGTGGCTATGAAAAATAAATTCTTTTTAAAAATTGAAAAGCCTATTAAATATGAAGGGAAAGATTCTAAGAATCCTCTTGCCTTTCGATATTACAATAAAAACCAAGTTATAGGTAATAAAACGATGGGCGAACATCTTCGGTTTTCTGTCGCGTACTGGCACACCATGATGGGCGATGGAAATGACCTTTTCGGCGGATAAAGGTTATAAACGAGAATGGCATAAGGCATCTAATATAATAAGATGAAAAACGGGTTATGTATATGAAAAAAGTTAAATTCTTCACAAAAATCGAAGAGCGAATATTTTATAAAGATAAAGATGCAAAAAGTTCATTTGTTTCCTGCCAAAGTAATAAGCATCAAAAAGTCGGTAACGAAACGATGGCAGAATATCTTCGTTTTTCTATCGTATTCTGCCATATTATAATTCAGGGAAGCAGGTATACCTTTGATTTCATAGATTATATATGTCAATTATTAGAAGAGATCAATAAATTTTTCCTCTCGTTATCTAGACTTCTTGAAACAATCGTTATTAAGATCTGTCCACTAGTCTACGTTATCTTGATTCTCTTGGATATCATAGGAAGTGATCACATTTTCATCGGGCTAATAATGATTCTGTATTTGAGGTTTCATCGATTACTAGAAAAGATAAAATTTTAAGTTAGCTAGGACTGATCTTCCCAATAATATGGATAGACTGAAAGGCAAAGTGGTTTCTCCAGAATTATTCTGAAAATATTTTTTTAATCCCTAGGGCAATTCGATTTCTATTTTTTTTGTTAAGATTTTAGAAAAGGGTCGCTTTGGGCAAGTTGACAAAATCATAGGCGATTTGTAAGTTTCCAGTGCGTTGCTGCCTCGCTCAAATATGCAACGCAAATGTAATGTATACAGCCTCCCCGGCTGGATATAGTAGCCTCCCTAGTCCCCGGTGTTGGTAGTGCACTGGGGATTTTTGTTGTGAATATTCCCAGAGTTATCTAAATTGCACCATTGTCATAAAGGAGATGAAATACATGAAAACACGATTTCTTGGTAATACCGGAGTCAGAGTTTCCGAACTTTGTTTCGGAGCTATGACTTTCGGCGGTAAGGGTTACTGGAAGAATATTGGACAGGTAGAGCAAAAAGAAGCCGACGAAATGGTGAACACGGCGATAGACGGGGGAATAAACTTTTTTGACACCGCGGACGTGTATTCTGAAGGACGGTCGGAAGAAATTCTCGGTAAAGCACTCGGCAACAAACGAAAAGACATTGTTCTTGCAACGAAAGTCAGGGGCAGAACCGGAGCCGGTTCTAATGATATCGGCCTTTCGCGAAAGCATATCATCGATTCCTGTAACGCAAGTCTCAAGAGGCTCAGCACAGATTACATAGACCTGTATCAGGTTCACAGTTTTGATCCAAAGACTCCGCTTGAAGAGACCCTCCGGTCCCTTGATGATTTAGTAAGGGAAGGAAAAGTACGATACATCGGTGTGTCCAACTTTGCAGGCTGGCAATCGATGAAAGCGCTTGCTATCTCCGAAAAACAAAACCTTGAGAGATTTGTCACGCTTCAAGCATTGTACTCCTTGATTGCTCGCGATCTTGAGAACGAACTTGTCCCGCTCTCGCTTGATCAAAAATTAGGAATTCTTGCCTGGAGTCCGTTGGGCGGCGGATTTCTAACAGGAAAATACCGACGCGGCAAGCCGCGGCCGGAAGGCGCAAGAAGATCTAACTCGATTGATCAGTTCCTCCAATTCTACGAAGAAAATGGATTTAACATCGTGGATGAGCTTGAGAAAATAGCTCGTAGCCATGGTGCAACAATTACGCAAGCAGCATTAAATTATCTGCTCAGGAAACCCGCTGTTACTTCTGTAATCATCGGCGTGAGAAATAAAGAACAACTCACCGACAATCTAAAGACTATGGATTGGGAGATGACTGCGGAAGAGATTGCCCGACTCGACGAGTTGAGCAAGCCACCAAAAGTTTATCCATACTGGATGTTAGAGAGGATGTCGTTAGACAGATGAACTTGCCAATGAAGCTGAAAGATAAAGTCGCAATCGTCACAGGCGGTGGACGCGGAATTGGAAAAGCAATCGCTGAGGCATTTGCCCGCGAAGGAGCGAAGGTTGTCATCACCGCCGCGCAACAGAGAAAAGAAATCGAGCGGGTCGCTTCGAACATTGGCGGCACTGCTATCCTTGCGGATGTTTCGAATAAGGACGAAGTGCAGAAGCTGATCGATTCTGTCGTTTCGAACTTTGGCAGAATCGACATACTAGTCAATAATGCCGCACGAGGAATGAAATTCGTCAATGAAAGTTTCATGACGGAGACGAAGCCTTTCTGGGAAGCAGATCCTGACATGTGGCGGATGGTAATAGATACAAACATAAGTGGTGTCTTCCTGATGACTCGAGCAGTGATCCCTCACATGCTTGAGCAAAGATTTGGAAGGATCATAAATATTTCGATCAATCATGAAACGATGAAGCGCAAAGGGTTCACTCCCTATGGTCCGTCTAAGGTAGCGCTCGAATCGATGAGCACTATTTGGGCTCAGGAGTTGGAGGGCATGGGAATAACTCTTAATGTTTTGCTCCCCGGCGGAGCGACAAACACCGGAATGATTCCGGATGCATTCCCAGAACCTCAAAGAAAAAAACTGATCGATCCCGCTATAATGGGACCGCCTGCGATTTATCTGGCATCTGACGATGCTAGCGGGATAAACGGGCGACGATTAATAGCTCTTGAATGGAAAGAAGAACACAAAGTGACAGACTATAAAAAAGCTTTTGAATTCTAAAAACGCAATATATTATTTTAACGGAAGAAATAATGGAACAACGAAATCTTGGAAAATCAGGATTAAAAGTATCTGCACTTGGCCTCGGCTGCATGGGAATGTCGCAGTCTTATGGTCCGGGAAATGAGGAAGAATCGATCTCGACACTACATCGCGCAGCTGAACTCGGTGTTACATTATTTGACACTGCTGACGGTTACGGACTCGGGGCGAACGAACTCCTCATTGGGAGAGGGTTGAAACCATATCGTGACAAAGTAACTATCGCAACGAAATTCGGAATCGTACACTCGAAGGACGGACAACTTACCGGCGTAAACGGAAAACCTGAATATGTAAACAGGCATGCGAAGCAAGTCTGAAGCGGCTTGGGATTGAAACTATCGATCTCTATTATGCGCACCGTGTCGATCCGAACACTCCGATTGAAGAAACCGTCGGCGCGATGTCCCGTCTCATCGAGGAAGGTAAGGTGCGTTTCCTCGGTTTGTCGGAAGCGTCTGGGAATTCCCTGCGATGTGCAAGTGCGGTTCATCCGATTACAGCTTTACAGAGCGAGTACTCTCTGTGGACACGCGACATCGAAAAGGAAATTCTCCCGGTTTGCCGTGAGCTTGGAATTAGTGTTGTGCCGTTCAGTCCGCTCGGCCGCGGTTTCCTTAGCGGACAGATTAGAGATGCCCGTATATTTGCTGCGGGAGATTTCAGGAGGAACAACCCACGATTTGAGAAAGAGAATCTCAGGAAGAATCTCTCATTCCTGAAAAAGATTGAAGACATTGCAGCAGAAAAGAAATGCACTACGGCTCAGCTTGCACTCGCCTGGGTTGTAGCACAAGGTAAAGACATTGTTCCGATTCCTGGTCCTAAAAGACGGAAGTATCTTGAGGAAAATGTTGCAGCTCTCGAAATTGAATTGACACTCGATAATTTGGCACGGATTAATGAAGCCGCTCCGATAGGCGTCGCCGCTGGAGACAGGTACAACGCAGAGATGATGAAAGCAGTGAACAAATAACAGGAAAATTCATTTATAAAGAACCGAACGTTTCTTACTATAGGCCCACGCCGTCTCCCGACGGCATAGTTAGCCTCCCTAGTTCTCGGTGTCTGGTAGTGTGCCGAGGATTTTTTTATTGTGGTTACTGATACCGTTACCTAAATTGAATCAAACAGTGTCGTCATGTTGTAAATTCCTTCTTGGAGGTAATGAAGATGGACATCAAGCAGACCCACAATGTTTCCATGAAAGGTAAGAAGGTTATCATTACCGGCCCAACATCGGGCTTCGGTAAAGAAATTGCTTTACAACTCGCAGTTCTTGATGCCGGGATTGTTCTAGCCTGTCGAGACCTCCAACGGGGCGAACAAACAGCAAATGAGATAGCAAACCGCACCGGGAAGAAAAACTGTCAGGTCATGCACATTGATACATCCAATCAAAAGTCCATATATGAGTTTGCTAAAGAGTATAGCGAAAGATTTTCCCGCCTCGACGTCCTTATCAACAACGCCGGCATCAACAGATCGCAACGGCAAATGAGTGTTGATGGAATAGAACTTACGTTTGCAACCAATATGCTCGGATACTACATTCTAACACAAGACTTACTCGATCTCCTTCGCGCAAGTGCGCCGGCACGGATCGTCAATGTAGCATCGACGTTTGCGAGTGACCTTGACATCGCTGATCTTCAGTTCGAACAACGTGCCTACGAAGGTCGAAAAGCATATGCGCAATCAAAGGCGTGTAATCGAATGCTCACTTGGGCTCTTGCGCGTCGGCTCGAAGGGAGCGGTGTTACTGCCAATGCCATGGCACCAGGCCTGGTAGTAAAAACAGGACTATATCGAGACACGGCTCTTCCGATCCGTCTGATACTACGGTGTGTGGGTCTTTTCAAGGGACGCAGTGTCGCTGAGGGGGCCGATACAGCAATTTGGTTGGCAAGTAGCCCGGAAGTGGAAGGAATCAACGGCAAGTTCTTTGACCAACGCCAAGAGATTCGTTGTCAGTTTAGAAACGAAGAAGCCGAGGAAAAATTGTGGAGCATTTGTGAAGGTTGTATATCTCAGAAGCCAATTAGTCAGAATTGAATTATTTCTAAGACACGATTTGAGTAGAAGTGCACTACAAATTGAAAATTCTCCGTTCATAAACTATTTAGAGAAAATCCTATGACCACCAATTCACAAAACAATGATGACACTGCCAAACATGTCGAATCTGATTCCTTCCTTGCAAACGCGTTCTCGATCTCATTGACCGTAAAGGATCTCAGCAAAAGCTTGACATGGTATCACGATGTGGTTGGATTCGCTATCGACCGCAAGATTGAACGTGAAGGAATATTGAGATCGGTCGCACTCAGCGCCGGGACGGCACGAATCTCGATCAATCAGGATGACGGAGCCAAAGGATGGAACCGGATCAAAGGAGAAGGGTTCTCGCTGAACATCACGACAGATCAGAATGTCGATAAGATTGCAAACCGAATCAAAGAACATGGCGGCACCCTCGAGTCGGAGCCTGCCGACATGCCCTGGGGGTCGCGCTTATTCCGGTTGAAGGATCCAGACGGATTCAAGCTGGCGATCTCGTCGCCCCGTCCGGCTTAACCAATTTTATATGCGTTGAACAAATTATCCGACAGCGACGGTGTTCTTCAACATTCCTCGCACAAACAGGCCGGAAAAGAAATGATTGCCACATGTCTTTCTGACCAAAGTCTAAGTATGACTGGTAATACCTATGCAAGGAGGATTCGTTCGTCACTCCTCGACACAGAAGGGGATGACACTTGTGTCTTTGGTCGATCCAATGGATATAACCAGAGGATACTCTAATGTTCACCTCTTCGTCCGGCAACACTTCTACGCATCTTGAGCGCGGCCTCGGTCTCAAGGAAGCTACCGCGCTAAACATGATCGACATGGTGGGGATCGGCCCATTCATTGTCGTACCCTTCGTTGTAAAAACTATGGGCGGCCCTCAGGCAATGGTCGCGTGGGTCGCGGGTGCATTACTCGCACTGATGGACGGCTTCGTTTGGTCGGAACTCGGCGCCGCAATGCCCAAGGCAGGGGGCAGTTATTTCTTCCTGCGCGAATCGTACGGTTCTGCCCGCTGGGGTAAAGCGATGTCGTTTCTCCTGATATGGCAGACGATGTTTCAGGCCCCGCTCGTTATTGCCTCCGGCACCATCGGTTTCTCCCAGTATTTTACCTACCTCGTGCCACTGACAGATCTGGAGCAAAAAGCCATCTCTGGAGTTCTCGTCGTCATCCTTGTGATTCTTCTCTACAGGAGCATTACCACGGTCGGCAGGTTGTCGCTCTTTTTATGGACCGGTGTGGTGCTTACGTTTATCTGGCTTATTTGGGGAGGCGTTACGCATTTCGAGAGCCGGCTGGCGTTTGACTTCCCGGATGGCGCGTGGAATTTCTCGTGGTTGTTTTTTGCAGGTCTGGGTCAGGCGACGGTCCAGACCATCTATACATACCTTGGCTACTACAATGTGTGCCAGCTCGGCGGAGAGGTGAAAACACCCGAGAAAAATATTCCGCGAAGCATTTTCATTTCAATACTAGGAATTGCGATACTGTATCTCGCCATGCAGCTTAGCATCTTTGGGGTCGTTCCATGGAAGGAAATTTCGGAGTCTCCATTTATTGTCAGTACATTTGTCGAGCGTATTTATGGCGGACATGCCGCTACCATAGCAACCGTTCTGATCCTCTGGATTGCATTTGCATCTTTGTTCTCTGGTTTACTTGGGTATTCCCGCATTCCATATGCGGCTGCAACCGATGGTGCATTTTTCTCGCCGTTCGCACGCCTCCATCCGACAAAACACTTCCCCCATGTCTCGCTGCTCATACTGGGGGGCACAGCGTTCGTGTTCAGTTTGATGTTTAAGCTAACCGATGTGATTAAAGCAATCCTTGCAATGCGTATTCTTGTACAATTCATGGGACAGGCAGTCGGCGTGATGCTTCTGCGGCGGCGATGGCCATTGGAACGATTACCGTTTAAGATGTGGCTCTATCCTATTCCCGCTCTGCTAGCGCTTGTGACGTGGGGGGCAATCTTCTACTCGACGGGCACTGCGTTCATGGCTGCCGGTAGCGGCGTTGTAGTGGCGGGCATTATTGTGTATCTCGTCCGCGGCCGGATTATTCATGAGTGGCCATTTGAAAAGTGAGAATGGTGAAAGACGACACAGGAATCACCAAACAAACTAAATTACAAGGACGATATTCGTTTGTTATATCTTAGTCTTAACACACCATTATTCTGAACAAATCACTTCCGCCTGCCGAGTGAATATTTTGATTGTAAGCATAGGATGAACTTCCTCGTCGTACGTTAATTATGTTATAATTCAGAAATGGAGTGCGATGTTTTGCGCTCTTTTTTACCTGTTGGATGCTTTCCATTTAAGTCCCCAAAGCTTTCCAGAAAAGACTATCACTTAATTGTGATGATCACGTGATCTTTATTTCTTATACCAAAAAGAGAACCCCAAATGAGCCTCTACCCTTTAAGCCTTACAGGAGATCCATCGAGTAGCTTCTACTTTGATATAGGAGAGGAATCAATCTAAACCGAAAGGCAAAGTGATTCCGCCAGAATTTTTTCTGGAAAATATTTCTGTTTCTAAATGGCAAATCGATTTCAATAAATTTTTATTTGTAAAAAACAACACTCTATAAGCAATTTTTACTATATGACTAGCCATAGCTAGTACAAAATCTTCAGTACGTAAAAGTTTTGGAAGAGAGACTAACACCCTTGATTCATCTTCAATAAGTAGGCGTAGATCGGATCATTGATTGCGAGAGTAACGGTTTCATTTCATACTATTTTCATAATTTAGTGGTACCTTTCAAAGGTCAAACGGTTCGAAGAAATAATTAGAAATATTTCCAATCATATCGATAAATTCTTTTTAAAAGCATTTAAAATTTCCTTGAGTATTAAGTAAGGATATTTATATGAAATCTCACATTTGTTCTTATCTGGCAATTAGATCTTTCCATTCCATCCTCACGCGATGTTTTTTCCTCTGTCCTCTGTTTTTCTTTTCGTCAAGTTATACACGAGTAAATGCACAGGGGACATCCATTGTCATCAACGGCACAAGTTCAGGCCGAGTGTATGACGGGGTTGGGGGTTTAAGTGGAGGAGGCGGCACATCACGTTTATTGTGGGACTATCCTGCCAAGCAGCGGGATGAGATATTAGATTATCTTTTCAAGCCGAATTACGGTGCGAGTATTCAAATTTTGAAAGTTGAAATTGGTGATGATGCAAATAGTACGAACGGAGCGGAGGCGAGCCACATGCGATCCCGAACCGATTCGAACTATAACCGAGGCTATGAGTGGTGGCTTATGGAGCAAGCGAAACTTCGCAATCCAAATATCAAGCTATATGG
>Ga0182021_10011860_pt1 | contig 10356 bp, 9 predicted proteins | sample 612E3MmetaG_FD_120493 | JGI IMG/M metagenome (GOLD analysis project Ga0182021, IMG submission 120493) | Permafrost microbial communities from Stordalen Mire, Sweden - 612E3M metaG (Illumina Assembly) | ecosystem: Environmental > Terrestrial > Soil > Wetlands > Permafrost | place: Sweden... | reverse complement strand
TGTGATTCGTCCATGCAACCAGCATAGCCTGCCGAACCAGCAGCCGCATCGGCACCGTCAAGACTGACAGATTCCCTGTGGCATTACCCTATGACATTATCGCTGTGGCATCACAGGACCGAAGGAAAACCTTGACACGGGGGGTGGGGGGGATAAAATTCAGTACCACCTAGATAACGTCCAGTGTAGTAGGGTGGCAAGAATCCGAAACGGAGGTATGTGATGACGAAGACTGATGGTTCGAAGTATGATCCCCCGCGCGGAGTGCGGCTAAGTGATGCCGCGAATGGGCAGGGTTTGCCATGCCACGACGGCAACAGCGCCAGCGGTGGACAGAGTTGCACAAACGGCGCCACTGACGTATCGTGCAAGGTGACCGGTAACTCGGCGACCGCTCACTGCGCCAACGGCCAGGGTGCCACAGGCTGCTTGGGTGCAGGCAACACCCCACACGTGTCAACCTGCAATTCCGGCAACACCCCCATGGGCGGTTGCGTCACAGGCACCGGAGTAATCGCGCCACATTAGCGCACAACGCGCCCGGTCGTCCTAGGCAGCAGGCGCAGATTCTACTGGGTTCCCCCGGTGATATGGAGCGGGACCCACGGCTTGGCCAAGCCTCGCGGTCGGAGCGGTGGATGAAGACTGAGAAACGTTCGCGTCCATCTGTTGCCGGGCGCTTGGCGGCCGAGCACGGGGTTCCGCTTTTCATAACCCACCATACGGTGGACAGTAGAGAGGAGATCGTCTGGTGTCCAAGGCTGAGCAATCCTGCGACTCGCAGCGCTCCCTGAGACTGGCATTGGCTGACGGCAGTCGGTGGACGATTCGCCCGACCGACGAGCCGGCAGCGCTGGTCGTATCCGAATTGGGTGGGGTCATGCGCCTGAGGCCTGGTACCTCGGGCCGCGAGTTGTGCGCGGTCGTGTGCCGGGAACGAGCGCATGACCCGCAGAAGCCAAGCCGGAACGGCACGGTCGTGTGCTGGCTTTCCCCGCTGCTCAATCGACACCTGCAGATCATTCAAATGGAGAGAATCGCGGCGTTGATTGCCCTGGAGTCTCTGCCCCGGGGTGGTTTGCTTCTCCACGGCGCGCTGGCCGAGTACAAAGGAGCGGGCTACATGATGGTCGGACCCAGCGGCGTCGGCAAGAGCACGGCCAGTAGGCGACTTCCGCTGCCCCATCGTTCCTTGTGTGACGACCGGACTCTCGTCGTGCGTGACCGCACCGGCCGGTACTGGGCGCACCCGTGGCCGACCTGGAGCCTGTTGCACAGCGGCGGTAATGGTTCATGGCCGGTGGAGGACGCTGTCCCGCTGCAAGGAGTTTTCTTTCTCAGCCAGTCAGCGATTGAGCGACTCCAGCCGACCGACCGTACGCACGCGATTGCTCTGATCATGGAGTCGGCAATCGACCTTACTCGGGCGATAACGAGGCTGTCGGCAGCCGGAGAATCCCCGAGACTCTGGGAAGACCACTTGGCTGCGGCTAAGGCCTTGGCTACCGCTGTCCCGGTCTATTCGCTCCAGACGAGTATTCAGGGCCGGTTCTGGACGGAGATTGAACAGGTGCTGCCGGACCGAGGCAAGTCGGCGGTCCGCGATGTCGTCGGCGACGAAGAGTCCTCACCCGTGCGTCCCCCTGCCGACGGGCTTTCCTTGCGCGACGGGAAAGAGAGTCCGGGGGATTGGGGAAGTCGGACCTTCCTAGCCGGCGCGCGCAGCCGGACCGACCCCCCGCCCGAAGCTGGTGACGGCACTTTCCGAGCGGTTTGTCTTGGACGAGCCATGAACCCGACGCTGGCGGAAACTGACATACTGGAGGTCGAGCCCTACGGCCGGCGCCGCGTGCGTCCGGGGGACGTCGTCTGCTTCAAGTCCCCGGAGAACGCTGAGATGAGCGTGCGGCGCGTAGTGTCGTTAGGGGAGCGGGAGACGGGGGACGGGGTATCGGAGGATGGTATCCGCACCCGCGGCGACAACAATCGACACCAGGACCCGTGGCTCCTGCGAATCAAGGGCATTGCCGGCCGGGTTGTCGCTGCCCGACGCGAGTCTCGCCGGCGACCGATCAGTGGAGGACTGTGGGGGCGGGCAACGGCCGCCTGGCTGAGCGGCGTGCGGCCGTTCCGGACGTTCGGTCGACGGATGCCTGATCGCCCGTACGACTCTGCCGTCAAAGCCGGCTCGCTTGACGGCGTTCTTCCCCAGCACCTTCGACCCCGACTTGTGGAGTTCAACGGTCGCTACTGGGTGGACCTCAAACTGCTGTCCGCAGAACGTGAGATCGGGCGCTACGACTGCTATCTTCAGGTTTGGCGTATCCGGCGGCCGTTTCGTCTATTCGTGGACCTACGCAGGTTGCCGGCGCCAACAGCCCGGAGCAGTGCCAGCTTCGTGCGGGCGAGTTCCCCGCTCCTACAGTCGAGTGAGGGGAATGTGATCCCGACCGTGCCGGAGACGGTCTCCACGGCCGGATACGGTGATTCTGAGAGAAGAGAACTGACCGACTTGTCGGGCAGTGCGCCGCCGTCGAGCGACGCTCGCCTCGTCGCCGCGGGGATCGTTCAGAAACAAGCGGTTGGTTTCGTGACCGGTAAACAGACGGAAATAACCTAAGGAGGATCGACATGAAGGATCAGACATACGACGCGCCGCGGGCCCAGCGGCTGAACGATGCAGTACGAGCAAGCGGTGGGCCGGGTTGCATAAGCAACGGTAGCGGTGCAAACAAGGCCTGCAGGGATGGTCAATCAGCGGTTGCCTGCCTGACCAATGGCAACTACGCGACCCAGGGCTGCAGTACGGGCAATCAAGCAACCGAGTGCAAAGGCCAAGGGAATTCGGCGGTATAGACACAAGCGTCGAGTTCGAGCGCAGAGTCAGAGCTAAGGCGAACTGCGTAGGGGCGTAGGGCGCGGCACCGGACCCCGATTCGCGGGGTGACGGGTGCCAAACGCACCTGCCTGCAGAACGCGATAAGGCAAACCGGGCCGGAGTCCTGTTTTCCGGCCCGGCAGACCCTTGATGGCTTCCGCATGGCCAGGCGGAAAGCTCGGCGGGCCTGACTACCCGCACCGCGTGGCGAGAAAGGAGCCAGCGATGATTCGTGAGGCGAATCCAACCTGGGCCGCCTAGTTTGGACGAGTGAAAGAGGAGGCCAAGCGCACCGAGACCACTTGCCTGGCGTATTCGGATTGGTAGACTACTAGGGGCCGATGACTCCGCAACCAGCAGACAGCACGAAACCCGGGATTGCCGAGACCCTGAAGCAGGGTCTCCATCTGGGCCGCGCGCTTCGCCTCGTCTGGACCATCGCTCCGGGTTGGGCAGTCATGAATCTTGTCATGGTTGTCGTGCAGGGATTGCTGCCCCTGCTTGCACCCTACTTCATGAAACGCACCATCGATGCCCTGCAGGCCGCCGCCGCGATGCACGCCGGTCTTGTCGCCTTTCGCCCGGTCCTCTTCTGGGTCATTCTCGCCGCCGCGGCAGCGTTGGTTTCGGCGTTGCTTGGTTCATTGACCGGACTGTTCGGGCAATACCAGTCCATGGTCTTTTCCGACAAGGTGACCGACATCGTGCACAGCAAGTCGGTTGCGGTTGACCTTGAGTACTACGAGAATCCCAGCTACTACGACACGATGCAGCGGGCTCAGGTCGAAGCCTCCTCTCGGCCCATTGGCGTAGTCAACCGCCTCACCGGTATCGGACGGAATGCAGTCTCGCTGGTCGGTGTTGCCGGTCTGCTGCTCGCTTTCTCCCCGCTGGTCACGCTGGTCCTTTTCTGCGTGGCCCTGCCCGGAGCACTGGTGCAGTCGGTCTATGCCCGCCGCCAGTACCGCCTTGAACTGGAACAGACCGAGAAAGACCGCCAGGCGTCATACTACCACTTCATGCTGACTGGTACATGGTTCGCCAAGGAGCTGCGCCTGTTCAACCTCGGGTCTTTGTTCCGGACCCGGTTCCAGGCCCTGCGTCAGCAACTGCGAGGGGTAAGACTGGCGCTGTCCCGGCGGCGCACTGTGGCCGGTCTGTTGGCGCAGTCCTTGACCTCAGCCGCCATCTTCGGCTCCCTTGCTTTCATTGCGTATCGGGTCTACAAAGGGACCACTACCCTCGGCAGTCTGGTGATGTACTACTCTCTCTTCCAACTGGCGGTTGGCTCATTCTCAAGCGTCCTCAGCGGAGTGGCCGGGCTCTACGAAGACAATCTCTTTCTTTCCAACTTCTACAAGTTCATGGATTTGCAGCCAAAGGTTCTGGCGCCGGCGAACCCGGCGCCGGCCCCGACCAGTATCAGCCGGGGCATTGAATTCCACGACGTGCACTTCACCTACCCGAGCGATTCCCGCAAAGTGCTCGAGGCGGTCAATCTGAGCATCGCTCCGGGTCAGGTGATTGCCCTGGTCGGCGCGAACGGCTCAGGCAAGACCACGCTCGTGAAACTCCTCTGCCGGCTGTACGATCCGGACTCAGGCAGGATCACCGTTGACGGCACCGACATTCGCCGCCTGGATCCGGTAGCATGGCGACGGAAAGTCAGTGTCATTCTCCAGGACTATGTGCAGTATGGCATGACTGCCTGGGAGAACATCTGGCTGGGCGACGTAGAACGTGAGCCTGACCGGAGTCGAATCACCCGGGCGGCCGAGCTATCAGGTGCGGACTCGGCAATCCGGAGGCTGCCCCAAGGCTATGACACTCCACTGGGCTTTCAGTTCAAACGAGGCCGGGAGCTGAGCATCGGCGAGTGGCAGAAGGTAGCTCTGGCACGCGCGTTCCTGCGCGATTCGGAACTCGTCGTGCTGGACGAGCCCACCAGTTCGCTCGACCCCCTGGCCGAAGCCGAGGTGTTCGAGCACTTCCGGCGCGTAATCCAGGGGCGAAGCGCGGTGCTGGTAAGCCATCGCTTCTCCACCGTGAGGATGGCCGACTACATCTATGTTCTTGACCACGGACGGGTTGCGGAATCCGGAACCCACGAGGACCTCTTCGACCTCGGCGGTCTCTATACCCGGCTCTATTCAGTCCAGGCTGCCCGGTATCGGGATCAGCCCCGGACGCAGAAACCGGCATGAACGCCAGGAACGCAGAGGCCGAAGTGGAAAGTGGAAAGGACAAAGCAAAGGGGAAGGGAGAAGAGGGCAGTGATCGGCAGTTCCCTGGCCATGGCTGACGGACCGCGTCGGACGGCAGTCCCCGGGAGTGAAAGGCCCGGCGCGCTCGCCTCGACCAAACCCGCCTGGTCGACCGAGCTCCCTTTGATCGAGTCGGTTGTCATTGACGGTCGGCGGCGCATTGTCTATACCGGGCCGAGCATGAATCCGACCCTGCGCGAGCCGGACCTGCTGTGGGTCGAGCCGTACGGGCATCGACCGGTACGAGCCGGTGACGTCGTGTGTTACAAGTCGCCGGCGGAGAACGTCAACATCGTCCACCGCGTCGTGTCAGTCGGGAGACCGGGGACGGGGGACGGGGGACCGAAGGACGGCATCCGGACGCGGGGGGACAACAACCTAGGGCCCGATATCGGCGTCCTTGCGGCCGATGACCTGCTGGGGCGGGTAGTGTCTGCGCAGCGCGGCTCGCGGCTCCGTCCCATCACGGGGGGGCTGACCGGCCGGACGGTCGCCTGGAGCGTGAGACTGCGGAAGGTGGTCTGGAGAGTTGTTGCCGGTGTCGTGAGCGGTGCGTACCAGGGTTTCGTCCGAAGCGGGCCGTTCGACTTCCTGCTGCCAGACGGCCTGAGACCCAGACTGGTCTGCTTCAACGGACGTGAGGCGGCGATCCTCAAGCTGCTGATGGGCAGTCGGACGGTCGGGCACTACGACTATCGCTTCAATCAATGGCACATCCGACGGCCATTCCGCCTGTTCGTGGACGAGCAAACCCTACCTCGGCCCATACCGCAAGTCCCAGACCCCAAATCCAAAATCCAGAACCCAGAATTCCTTTGACGGATCCCCGCTCCGCGATTGACATGCTCCTTCGTTGTTTGTCTGACCGGGGACCGGGGACCTGGGACCGGGGACCGACGGCCGACTGGAACGACGTCGTTGACGTAGCGGTCGGCCACGACCTTGCCCCGCTGCTCTTCAAGCGCCTCAAGGAGAGCGACGCGCGGGCTTGCGTCCCGGCCGATGCTTGGGAGCGGCTGCGGCTGGCTTACTTCGACAGCGCCAAGAGAAACACGCGCCTGTTTCGAGAACTGCGGACGGTGCTGGGATGCCTCCGCAGCGCCGCCATCCCGGTGATTGTCCTGAAGGGAGCCTATCTGGCGGAGGCGGTCTACGGCGACGTCGCACTCCGGCCGATGTGCGATACAGACCTCATGGTTCCGAGAGCAGAGTTGCCACGAGCCCAGGCAGTCTTGCTCGACATGGGCGGCGTTCAGCAACAGCCCACGGGAAACGAGTTGCTCTGGAGAGAGCATCACCACCCTCGACCGGTCGTCCTTCGCGACCTTTCCATTGAGCTTCACTGGACCATCACCGACCCCACTGAGCCAGTCAGGATAGACGCTGCTGGTCTCTGGGACAGGGCGCACCCGGCTACGACAGCGGGTGTCGAAGTGCTTGCGCTGTCCCCTGAAGACCTGTTGTTGCACCTGTGCATACACTTCGGCTGCGTCCACCATCTCACGGGGCTGCGCTCCTTCTGTGACATCACCGAGACCATTCGTCGCTGCCGCGGCGAAATGGACTGGCTGCAAGTCGCAGACTCGGCTCGCGAGTGGGGTGCTGCAAGATACGTGGGTCTGACACTCCATCTTGCCCGAAGCATGTTGGGCACGGGCGTGCCTGATGATGCCCTTGAGCGGTTGGTCCCCGGGGGTATTGACGAGCACGTACTGGAGACGGCGAGGCAGTCCGTTCTCGCCGATACCGGTTATGACCCATGGACACCGGTTTCTGGCCTCGTGGGCGCCAGGTCACTCGGTGACAAGGCAAAGCTGTTGTGGGAACGGGTCTTCCTTTCCCGTGACGAGATGGCCGCGAGTTATCCCGCGTCCCGCGACTCGCGTCATCTCTGTCCTTACTACGCGCTGCGGTTCAAGGATGTCATGCGGAATCGTGGGGCGACCGTCCTGCGGCTGGCTCGGAGTCCCAGTCACAGACAGAGTGCGTCGAAGAGCGCTGTCGTGGCCAACTGGCTGAGATCAGAAGAATCCGTGCGGCAGGGTAAGGCTAAGGCAAAGGTAAAGGCAGAGGCTAAGGAGGAAACGCAATAACCTCTTCCTCAATCTCTACCTTGACCTCTACCTCTACCCTGCCTGTGCCGCAAGCCTCAAGTCGTGAACCGTAGACCGTGTACCGTGAACCGTTCACGGTGAGCCGTCATTCGTCCTGCAAACTGCAGCCTGCAAACTGGCGCATGACCCTGGGCGCAGTCGCCCTCACTGGTCAATCGCGGCTCTGCCGCGTCTGCCTCTTGCCTTGCGCAGAAAAGGCGGGAGCTCCGCGCTCCCGCACTCCAAAGCTGCACGCCGCAGACTGTTAGCTGTCAGCCGTCCCCGATCCTCCGTTTCCCGTCCCCGGTTTCCCGCTACTTGGCTCCGTTTGTTCCTCTTTTTGCTTGGCATACCGGTGACGGTACTTGTTGTAGTAGTAGTACCGGCCAACGTGTCTCGCTACGTTGAGGACGAGGCCGGACAGGTGCCCGCCGCCACTGAGTATGGCGGTGCACGCATAACTAACCGCCTCCGATGCGGTCCGGCTGTCACGGACCACCATGATGGTACTGTCGACCAGCCTGCTGATAATCCGGGTGTCGGCCCCGACCAGGACCGGCGGCGTATCAATCACGACATAGTCGTACTCGTCGGACAGCCGTTCGATCAGGGCGCGGGTGGCCATCAGGGCGAGCAGGTCCGATGGGCTGTGCGGTAACGTCCCGCAGGTCAGGAGGAACAGCCCGTCAAGTGCGGTCGGGAAGATGGCCTGGGCCGGGTCGCTCTTCTCCGCGATGAGGTCGGACAGGCCCGGTTTCTTGCTGCGCTTGAACACGCGATGCAACGTCGGGTGGCGCAGGTCCGCATCCACGAGCAGGACGCGCGAGCCGGCCTGGGCCAGCACTGAGGCCAAGTTCACTGAGATGGTGGACTTACCTTCGTTCGGCCCCGGCGAGGTCACGGCAATCGTGCGCAGCCGGCGCTCGATTCCGGCGAAAGCGAGATTGGTGCGCAGCATGCGGAAAGCCTCCGCCCCCGAGGAATCAGGATCGGTGTGAGTTATGAGGTGAGAGGTTACGTCACCGCGCCGTGACCGACCCCAGGCCCGGCTGGCGGTAGGAAGCCGAGGGATGCTGCCGAGGACCGAAAACCCCTGGCGCGTCAGTCCAGTCGAACCGTGGACCGAGGTGTCAAGGAGTTCCGCCGCGTACACCGAACCAAGCGCCAGGGCCAGGGCCAGCAGCAGGCCGAAGCTCAGGTCTACCCGGACGTTCGGCTTAGTCTGGTATGCGCCCTGCGCGCGGTCCATTATCTGCACCGGCGCTTGCTGCCCGACTTCCTGGATTCGTGCTTCCTCGTAGCGTGTGGAAAGCAGCGAGTACACGGTCCGCCCGGTTTCCACGTCCCGGGTCAGCCCAGCCAGGAGTCGTTCGTTCTCGGGCAGACGGGCGATCGGGGCGCTGTTTTCGGACATGGCGTCTGCCAGCGCGTTCTGCCGGGCCTTGGCGGCGGCCAGCCCGGTGCTGAGGGTCAGGGACGACCCGAAAAGGGCGCTCAAGCGCCCGACCGGGTCGGTGAACCCCTGCTGGGCGACAAGCGCCTGCGATTCAGTTATCAGCCGCGCCCGGGTGCTGTCAATCTGGCGGTCAAGGCCCTTGATCCGCTCTGAGTTCTCGTCGAAACCGCGGATGATGAGGTTGGTCTTATCAACCTCGAGCTGATTCATGGCGGCCTGGAGGTCGGTAACCCGCTGTGACGATATGCCCTGAAGCTTGTCCGTCAGGCCTTTGCCTTCCTGCTCAATCTGGCTCTGGATTTGCGTGAGCTGGGTCGAATCCGCCGCGGCTTCAACGGCCGCCATCTGGTATTGGGCGGCGAGCTCGTTTTGCCGGTCGGTCAGGGAGCCGGCTCCGGCACCGATGTCCGTTAGCTGGTGTACCTTCTTGAATTGCGCAAGGTTCCGTTCGAACGAATCCAGCCTGGTCCCGGCCACGGCGAGCTGTTCCGCGATGAACTGCCTGACTGCCGTGGCGTTGGCTCGGTTCAGTTGGTCGGCGTATTCCTGGTAGGCCTCAGCGTAGGCGTTGGCGACTGTCTCGGCAGTGGCTGGGGCCGAAGCGTCTACCACCAGTCTGAAGCCCGCGCCTTCCTTCATCGCCTTGGCCGAAACCGTGGAGTTGTACAGCAGACTCGCATCGGGCAAACGTTCGGCCACCTTCGCGTACACATCCTGGCTCTGCAGGAGCCTGATGTGGTTGCTGACCTCGTAGTCGGCGGCCTGTTGGTCCAATTGGCTGAACCCGGTGCTTTTCTGCTCACCGAACACGTCGTTGCTGGTCGCTGTTAGCATCATGGTCGCAGCGGCCTCAAAGATCGGAGGGGTGCGAACGATGTACAGCACTGTGAGCACGAGGACTCCGAGAAACACGCCCGCCGCCATCCATTTCCAGCGGGCTGCGGTCTCGATGTAGTCGGGGACGCTCCTTTGGCTGCCCGGTTGTGGTGACGCGCCCTGCCAGTCTTGATTCGGGGACCCGGATCCCAGTTCCCCGGCGCGGCTCGTGAGCCTCGGATCCGTACTCATAACACCTTCCAGTACCAGAGGGTCACGACTAGGGTGGCGAATCCCACGAGCGTAGACGTGATGGAGAGATAATCGCGGACGCGGTACCAGGCGGAATTCGGCACGATAACTATGTCGCCGGGAGAAAGCAAGACGACCTGCCCGGAATACAGCATCTTCTGCAGGTTGATGCTCACACGCTGCTGGGTCGTCCCCCGCACCAGGACGATGTGCTTCACGTCCGCGTACTCAGTCGGGCCCCCGGCTGCTGAAAGCAGTTCCATGAGGTCCGGACTTGCGCCCAGGCTGTATGCCCCGGGAGCGTGTATCTGGCCCCAGACATAGTACTTGAAGACCGATGACTGGAGCGGGACAGGTTGACCCAGAGCCCAGCCGGTAACCACCAGCAGCGCGGCAACGACGGAGACCAAGGATCGGGGACCGCAAACCATTCCTCGCTGCATGTTCTTGCCTTTGCCTTCGTATCTTTCGTGTCTTCGCGGTAGATTCCGCGTTCCGCCTTCGTCTTGCTCCATTCCGTCTTCATCCTTTGTTATCCTTCATCGCATGGAAAGCGGTGGGCTGTTGAATCAGGCCGCGACCCGAGATGCAAACTCC
>Ga0182021_10011859_pt1 | contig 10357 bp, 11 predicted proteins | sample 612E3MmetaG_FD_120493 | JGI IMG/M metagenome (GOLD analysis project Ga0182021, IMG submission 120493) | Permafrost microbial communities from Stordalen Mire, Sweden - 612E3M metaG (Illumina Assembly) | ecosystem: Environmental > Terrestrial > Soil > Wetlands > Permafrost | place: Sweden... | reverse complement strand
CGTCAAGGAACGTCAAGGAACGTCAAGGAACGTCAAGGAACGTCAAGGAACGTCAAGGAACGTCAAGGAACGTCAAGGAACGTCAAGGAACGTCAACAAACATCAATGGATGCGATCACCATTCTGACTACCCTAAAAACAGCATATCGTTTTCTGAAAGAATAACAGTGAAACTGCACTTTCTTAAATTCTATATTGTGGTGCTTTCTTTTTTTAGAGTTTGATTTGTTCGCAGGTTAGTCGGAATTAATGGCAAATCATCGCATTTTGATCTCAAATAATCGCGTTCAATTGCTAACACTCTCATGGATCACCAAAATTATGTGCAGTGCATGTGAACATTTTTTTCAGATTGTTTTGTTTGTTCTCAAAAAGAACAACAACAGTTGGAATTGCAATTTTTGATCAAATGGGTTTGGATTGATTTTTTGAATTAAAGCTTGAATCATCTGCAAGTAGGGACATTATTAGACAAAATTAGACAATATTAGACAATGAAATGAAAGTGAAAAATGGCTCAAAAAGCACTTTTGATCAATCCTTGAAAAAAGATTTCTCGGAAAATTTTTCTATTCTTCTCTGAGTTGCATTAATGATGTGTCAAATAATGAAAAGAACGAGGAATTGCGAAGGAATGTTCTAAGAGAGTTTCAAATGTATTTGTCCGATTATTTGTCTGAAGAACGAGCAGAGAAACTTTTCGAAGAGTATATCCCTAACCTCATCGACCTTAGAACTCGGGATTGTTCAATAAAGAGAGAAAATTACAATTTTATCACATAGGGAACACGCAAACAGCATTTAGTTGACAATCTTCGGTTAATCTTTGTCAAAGGATTTTACGAGAACCCTTTTATCGAGACAATACGCCTTGTTTAATCAGGTTAAACTATGAAAAAGGCGTTCCTATGCGTATTCTTCATGGTCGTTTTGGTTAGTTGCTTAGCTTTTGTCGGGACGTTGCATGTAGGTACGGCTCAAAGCGCTACGCCTACCCCAGCTCCTGCTGCAGCTGTAGCATCTGGAGGAAATGGCGATCTCGAACTCACTATTGCCCTCGTCAAAACCGACTACAGTTTAGGCGAACCTGTCAACCTAACTTTGACCATCACAAACATCAACAATCAGACAATAAACTTCACCCACACCGGATATGATTTTGACTTCCAAGTAACCAACGACACAAACAACCAAGTATACAAGTGGTCAAATTTCCAAGCCTTTCCAGACATAGTGTCCATAACGCCGCTCCAAGCCGGAAAAAGTTTTTCAGCTAACTTCACTTGGTTGCAAACATGCAATTTCAACGTTTCAGTTGAAAACTACCCAGTCTCACCCGGAACATACAACATTTTTGGTCAAACGGGACCTACCTACGGAATACAGACAACACCTATACAACTCACAATCACAGGCGCATTAACATCTCCAACTCAATCCCCATCTTCATCGTCCTCGCAATCGCCTGCCGTTCCAGAGTTTACAACTTGGATAATTCTGCCACTTTTTGCATTATCAGCATTTATGTCAATACTATTTATTAAAAAGAGCCAAAAAATAATTCGCTCTTTTACTCGTAGCATAGAAAGTTTTTGGCGTGCACTAAAACAGCTACCAAACAAATCAAAAATATTACAGAAGTTTTAAAAGAAAAATTAATTTTAAGATGCCCTTAAAATAGAGATTACTGGTTAGGTTACTATTTTCATTTTGTTTTTTGATACATTTTGTAGATAGCGTAGTTTTGAGCCATGTCTGCTGTGTAGAGGAAACTGAACACTAAAACCTCTTCCAAAGGCACCTTCAGGTAAACCTTGTCCTTAGACATATTTGCGGCTTTAGACTTAGATGTTAGAATTACTGTTAAAACGTCACCCAATGCTAATTCGTCGCCGACCTTATGTCCATCATCGGAAACTTCATCCAATGCTATTGCCGTTTTCCATGCGTCGCCGCCGAAATCAACAATAACATAGGGATGGCCTAATTGAATCAAGGATGAAATTGAAATCGAGGGCATGCATTTTGCGCATTGACCTGAAACTTCATTCATTTCTGTGTCGGTTAAAGGCAGTAAAAGAACTTTGTGTTTAATGTTGGATTCATCTTGTACAGTAAAAAAACTGCATAAAATCACAAGAATAGTTATCTCAGGGTGAAGCTATAACTTTTTCGATTAATCCTCAGAATCCAAAAGGCGCTTTAACTCTTGCACCATACACTTGCTTTAGCAACTTCACATAATCCTTGTTTTGATCCATAATGTACTTGTGTTTTCCAGCGGTTGAATGAATCTGTACTTCAAACTCGTAAATCTGTTGGTCTTCTCGAATGAGTCTTTCTTTCAATTTGACTTCACTTATGGCATTGTTATCTAATGCAAAGTTGCCTGGAGTCTCAGCAAGAATCGCTGATGGCGACATAGTTAAGTATTTTTTCGCATAACCAAACGTTCCTTTAAGTTGGTCTGCCCATTGACCAAAGAAACCCTTTCCTTCAGCCTTAGCTTGATCTCTGGATTGTTGTGCGGCAGCCTTTAGCATTTCACTAGTCATCTGAGCAAAAATCAAACGTTGGCCGGTCACCACACCAGTAAAGGTGTCCCATCTTCCAAGAGATTTAGGTTTCTTGAAAATGATTGCCCCTATGATAGGTTCTGAACTTGCTTCTGCAATCGGTGTTGCAGGTTGCATTTTCGGCGGGTCTTGAGCCATTGTAGTTTGTACGGGTTGAGGCATAGGCGATGGTGAAACTGGCGTTTGCGCAGTGTTTGATTGAGAATTAACAGGTGACTTGCCAATTGCGGCTCCGCAGTTACGGCAAAACTTTGCTTCAGGGTTTATTTGTGACCCACAGTTTTCACAATAGGGCATTTTTTAATTCCTCTGGCGTAGCTTGGTTGATGTTTAATGAATTTAAAGCTATCCACGTTGGTCAGCTTTGAATATTAATTTCTGTAGGCTTTTAATACATTTTGCCTTTATTCCAGTAGTAGTAGAAAAATAGGTCCTTAACCCAATTCAGAAAGGAAAAATAAATCCTGAAGCTAAAAGCGTTTTCCTTTTTCCCAATAGTAAAGAAACAAATCTCTTACCCAATCGTGAAAAGCGGGGGTCTTTCCAAAAAGCCAGCGTAGTCTACTTTTCCTCCGATTTGGTAAAAGCAGATGCCAGCCGCTTTCTCAGTGAGGACAACTATAGCCGGAAGTTCTGTTAAGTCTCTTAACTCAACGTTTTTTGGCCTTTGGGGAAGGTTTGTACCTGAGGGGAGACGTTCTTGTGAAAGGAGCATTTTGATTTCTATTCCTTGCTCGGCATGTTGATTCATTACTATGGTCATATTGCCGGGGATGGTACCTTCTCTTATTCCCCAAGCGTAATGTTTTGCCTCAGTGAACGCTTGTGCGCCAATATTCAAGTTGTTAATCGTGTCCATTTCAAAGTCCGCGCCTGCAAGTTCACCTAACCTGTCCACGAATTGGCTTGGCAAGCGCATCAAATCATGCGTCGAAAGATACTCTTTGTGTTTGGAGATGAAATCTAATGATTTGGAAATCTGAAGGACAAGTTTACCGTGCTCGGCGAGATCAAACATGCCGTCAGGCCGTCTCTGAACCAATCCAGCACCGCTCAACCGTTCAAGTTGCCTAAAAGCCTCAGTAGGAGTCACATCGAGTCGGCGGGCAATTTCCTGCATCTTGAGATTTTCCTTCTGCAACAGCCGCAGAATGCTCAGGCGGCTTTCACTCGCTAACTCAAAGAACAACTTTTCCAAACCAGATTCTTCAACCATCATTTTACACCTTACTGAAACTTTGACGCCAATGCTTACTTCTTAGCATATGAATCAAATAAAACTAATCGCTATTCCCGCCTAAATAGAGCCTGAGACAAGAAAATGCAAAGAAAACCAAATGGTAACGAACGGGTTTTCTCTGTTGAACTTAACTCAAAGAGAAACCTCAAAAACGTGACATTAGCCAATGGCTCCAGCGACACAGTCCTAGTGGAAGGCACCATCGGCGAATTGCTGTATGCCACTTTCAAGGAAGGCGTAATCTTGGAAGTCGTGGGCAAGAACGGTGTTCTTCGAGTAGATCTTACAGAGAGCGAAATCCAAAAACCCATTGAGGAAAACCAATTGGAGACGAAAAAACAATGAACAAGACAAAGGCAGTAGCTATTTTAGGAGTTTTTGCTGGGCTTATGGGGGCGTCTCATGGACCTGGTGAGATTCTTCAAGGCAACGTGGCGCCAAAAGGAGTTTACATTATGGCGTGGCCTCAATTGGTTTCTTCGCCTTTAGCTGGAGAACCCGCGGTAACTGTGATTCCCAGTTTTATGGTAGCTGGCATCTTTACTATTGTCATGGCGTGTTTACTGATTGCATGGGCTGGAACTTGCTTGGAAAGAAAGGAAGGTGGATTGCTGCTAATATTGCTCTCTTTGGCAATGCTATCTGTTGGCGGAGGTGTTGTTCCACCATCGTTCGGCATGGTCGTTGGAGTCATCGCTGCAGTAATGAACTACAACGTAGGAAAACGTGGAGTTTTCAGAGCTTGACTAATATCAATTTAAGCCTTAACTCACAAGTTCCCGATCCGTCATGGAAAAATCTTTACAAAATCGGCGCAGTCGCCTCTTTGGTTGCCGCATTGGTCTTCAGACGGAATCTCGGCGCAGCAGAAATCCCCTTATTTACTGGGATATCACCCCCTGGCAACGCAGATGGCTGGTTCACTCTGCTTTATAACAACCCACTTTTAGGTTTGACGCTGCTAAACTTTTTTGATATCGCAAACTATGCCCTCGTCGGCATAATGTTTCTAGCTGTTTTTATTGCCTTAAGAAAAACCAACAAAACCTGCACGATAGTCGCTCTCACTCTTAGCCTATTTGGTGCTGTAACCTATATCGTTTCAAACTCGGCACTCCCAATGTTCTCACTCAGCAACCAATATTCTGTGGCAACAACAGAAACCCAAAAATCAACATCGATAGCAGCGGGGCAGGCAGTGCTTGTCATGGGCTATAATCCAAGCGCACTCTACCAAAGCGCAGGATTCTACATCAGCCTCTTATTTGTGGCTCTTGCGGGCATGTTGATGTCAGCAGTTATGTTGCAGAGTCTCATCTTTGGCAAAGCAACCGCTTATGTTGGGCTTATTGCAAATGCGTTAGATTTGATTTACCTTATCGGATTAGTTTTAGTGCCAGCAGCAAGTGTCTATCTACTGGGCGTATCTTGTATCGCAACTGCTGGTCTCTTATTGATGATATGGCATCTTATGATAGGCATTAAACTCTAACAATTAAATCGTGTAACGCAAGTCAAGGAGGAGGTGTTTACGCATGAGTAAAGCACTAATCGTCTACGGAACTCGGTACGGGGCAGCTGCCAGCACATCAGAGGAAATTGCAAAAGCCCTTCGCCAGCAAGGATTCGAAGTTGAAGTAGTGAATGCTAAAGACCAAAAAATCAAAGACATCGAGCCTTTCAACCTTGTCGTCGTTGGCAGTGGAATACAAATTCACAGGTGGATAGGCGAACCAGAAGACTTTCTCAAAAAATTCCAGAAACAACTTGCAAACAAAAAAGTAGCTCTTTTCGTCTGTTGCGGCTCAGCTACAGATAAAGAAAAACCCGAAGCAGCTGAGACAGCGAGAAGGAAATATCTTGAAGAAAAAGCCGCCAAGTACAATCTAAAGCCCATCGCTTTAGGTTTGTTCGGAGGTATTTACAACTACAACAGGCTGCCTTGGTTTGCCAAGAGAGCCATGGAAATGGATAGACCCAGAGTAGCAGCTGCTTTCAAAGAAACAGAACCAGGAATATATGACACCCGCGATGTCAATGCTATCAGAGCATGGGCAGAGGAACTATCTAAACTTGTAAACACAAACTAAACGGTTTTAGATAGTGCAATCAATCAAAATTCAACAGCAACTTCCAATTGATTTATGGCGGAGCTTATCAGAGCTTCTTAATAATTTTTTCTTAAATTCCTAAAAGGTTTTTGTTACCAACCGTGTTTGATTGTTGACGCAGTAGTTGGGTGCTTGTTTACCTTTGCTTTCTTTTCTTTTTTGAACCTGTTAATTTTGACAACATTATTTTTCACTTCAACCCAATGCGTGCCGTTTAGGTTTTTGCGATAAACAAACTTGTTCACCATTCTTGACAACGTAAAAGCAGGAACATCTTCCATCTTTAGTTCCAAGCCCAGAGAAGTTATTGATGAATTAAGCTTGAATTGACTAAGCAAGAAATTCGCAAGGTTCTTTTTCTCGTCGTCCAAATCTGCCATTTGAACTTTTACAACATTTGGCAATTTATTCGCACTCTATTAGATCTATGGCATTATTCTATGTATTTAAAATATACTTATTTTCGATTCAGATTTCCTCTCCTTTGAGCTTGAACATCAACTGTTGGAGTCACAAAAAACTTTAACGTTGATTTAGTTTTCATGAAACAATTTTTCCTTTGCCAATTAACGAGAAAATTGGAAAGTATCTTAATTAATTCCGCTCCAAGGAGCAAGCAAACTCTTTATCCAACGACGCTCCCAGTTACTGTTTGACTCAAAAGAATGAGAATCCCCATGCTCCTGTGGTTGTCTGCATTTCAGTAATAATCTTGATCAGTCTTTACTCTGCATTTACCATTGACAGGGTCATTATTTCCAACGCGCCGTCATCTGTCATGTTTACTCTTGGAACTGCTTGCTCTGGGATGTTACTTATGGCAATTCGCAAACGATGGACATCTACATTCCCAATGTGACAGTTACTCATATCAGGAGCAGGACTAATCGTGGCATCGAATATAGCGTATGATTACTGGATTTCTCAGATAACAAATACAATTTGTGTAGATGTTGGTGCGACTGTCTTAGCCTGGGGTTGCGTCCTCACAGCATATTCATTCCATGTTCTTAGTAATCGGTCTGTATTCTTGTGACCCTAACTGTTCTTTCAACCAAATCAAGACTTGGCGACCTCAACTGGATTTATGGCTCAGTATTTTTGCCAACAGAGCATTAGGGTAAGTTAGTTTCTATATAGTACGTTACATGTGGTGTGTAAACTATTACGCTCACGGTTGCGTTTGGTGCGTAGTTAGCAATTAGAGTCATTAGATTGACTTGGAGTGTATCGCCGTTTTTGACATAATAGTTCATGTGGTTTGGATCAATAATTTCTGTACCGTTAATGCTTGTTAAGGCGCTGGTTCCATGGATTTGGATTTTATCCAATTTTTCCAGATTTGACCCGCAGTTAAGTATCGACAAAGCTACATTGAAGTAACTGCCATTTTGTGAGACCCCTTGAACTTTAAGATACAGATTTTCCTCTCCCAGTCCTGTAGAGAGGGTTGCGCTTGAGATAGCTGTAGATACTAAACACACTATGCCAAACGCTACAAAAAATGAAATAACAATGGCATTTGCCTTTGACTTATCCTTCACGTTTTAACCTTCAAATGTTAGAGGTTACTGTGTAGATTTTATATCTCTGGTGTATTTTCGCAGACAGACGAATTCTAAGATTAACCAATTAACAGAGACTTTATCAAAGGTAAATGAATCCTGAAGAAAATCCTCACTCAAGGCGCTTTTCCAGAAAGCGCAACAACCTACAAAAATCGAGAGGCCTCGAAAATCATCAACTTATTGTTCTAAGCAACCAACTGCGGAACTGATTAAAACGAAAAATAGCTCAAAAGCGGGATAAATGCGCCTCTAGAGAGGCGGGTTCGACGGGAGTCACCTGTGCACCTGGGCGATTCCTCATCCACCCTTTTTCTTTTTTTATAATTTTACAAGTGCACGAATTTATCCTGCAGGCTATCTTTTTTTAAGAGTCGGGAAAAAAGTGTTTATGGAAGTTTCAATATAATCGGACCCGCATTCATATGCACGAAAAGGCATCATCTTTTTCTCTACTCTTACCATTTAGTTGCTATTGCCCCCGCTAGGAGGCTTATCTCTTCGATTTTTCCCTTGAACCTTTCAAGCATACACTTGCTTTCCCGATGACAAGGGAAAGAAACACAATTACCTTAAAGCGCCTAATGTATTGGAATTCAATTTGCCAAAATAAATCTGTGGTATCACCTTTAGTACCGTATACCAGTGTTTTGGTGTGGAAAAGGGTTCGTAGCATAGCACGACATACCTTCAGTGGTGATATCACCTTCAAGTTTTCTCCCTCGAAACGCAAACTCCCTTTTTTCTCTAAAAACTACAAGGTTAGCTCAGCTGACGTTAGCAGCGACGGAGTCGACGATTTTTCATTTCACTGACGAACAACCCCTTTTACACTTCTAAATTTTCCACCCTTTTTTCTTACCCTTATGAAATTTTGACGAAATAAATTATTAACAAGCATGCAAAGAATAGAGCTATCGATAACGCAATTAAGCCCCAACTGCGCACAAAAAAATCCAGTAACCAACAGCTAAAAAAGACTACTAAAAAAACTTGGTGCGGTCGGTTTAGTTCAACAAAAATACAAGTGGTCTAAACGTTTTAGATAACATTGGTGTCGGGATGAATTTAACGATAAAACATGGCGTAGATGCATATTGTATAGCCATCTTTTGTTGATTAAGAAACGTACTCTTGGTTTCCAAAATAATTCTATTTTAGTCAATTGTTTTCGATTTATCAAGGAGTATTTCCGTTTGAATTTTTGATTTGCTCCTGTATTCTTTTGACTCTATTCTAACTAATTGTTTGAAGTGAGTATTCAGAAGGTACTTTTTTTGACAATTATGTAATGTCGATGAGTGTTGTTAGTCGGTCTCTGACGTTTTTTAGCTTATCGATGTTTTGGGTAATCTTGGAGGGGTCCATGCGTTTTAGATCTTCAAGATAAGAGAGATAACTATTCAGTTCTTCTATTGCGTCATCTGCGGAGCGTGGTTGTTTTGCGTGCATTCTGTAGGGCCAATTGAATTCTTTTTTCCCTTTTTCGGTGATTTCATATTTTCCGTTTTCACGTTTGCTGATGCTTTCTTCTTTGCACAGTTGATCAAGCAGAGGGTAAATTGAGCCTGGAGATGGTCGCCAGTTTCCTTGGCTGACTAACTCTATTTGGTTCATAATTTCAGCGCCATTTCTTGGTTCCTGTTGAAGCATTATAAACACCCATGTCCGGAGGATTCCTCGTCTGTGGGGATGATCCCACCTGCCCAGATGAAGCCCCCGTCCTAGATGGTGATGTTCAAAATGTTCTTGACGTTTATCTTCTCCAGACATTTCCATCATTTGATCCAATATCGTTTAATCGATACATCAAATATTCGAAATCGCTAATAAACATTTTCAAGCCAACAAACTAATCGTCACACTCGATTTTCTTGAGTGTGACATCAAGGGATAAAATCTGAAGAACAGCAGAAAGCTGTCTTTTACAAAAGGGGTTTCTGGAAGAGCACTATTTGTTGTTTACAATTATCAATTATCTTCTCAAGTCATTGTGCAGGATTAAATTATCTCTATGTGGACTTTTCACCAATAGCTTGTGCATACAATAAAGACTCCAATTGCGGCGATAGCAAAGCCTAAATGCATAGCTGTATTTTTGTGGCACTTGCTCAAAAGTTTTGGCAAAACCTCTATTTCCAGAGTAAACAAGAGTGTGCTACAAACCTTTGTTTTTAAAATGGTGATAATAAAAAATACCTTGCCAAAAGTCACTCAGTGAACTGGTTGATTTAAGAAAAAGGTAAAAAATGATTAGAACAAAATAGTGGAGTCAGGGATAACGATTCAGTTATCCTATTCTGATTTTATTTTTCGCATGTAGGCTGCTACAGTGAGGGGCACGAATATAGCCACAATTACCCCTATTCCGATGAGTGACAACCAGAAGTCATTACCGATAGTGCCTTGATTGAAAAGCTGTCGAATTGCATCAACAAGATAGGTTACTGGATTTAACTTGACGAATGTTTGCAGCCAGTTGGGCAATGTGTTGGTAGGTACAAAGGCATTGGATAGGAAAGTTAGCGGAAACATTATGGCAAAAGAGATTCCCTGCACACTGGATGCTGAATTACCGATGACGCCCATTAAAGCAAATAACCAGCTGATACACCAGGCAGCCAGAATAACCAGAAGGCCGCCAGCAACAACGCCCCCCATACTAGCCCATCGGAAACCAAGGATATAACCCATGAATAGAACCAGAGAGGTGGCGATGCTATAGCGTAGCAAGTCTGCTATTGCTGCTCCGGTTAAGGGGGCTTCGTGTGAGATTGGAAGGGATTTGAAACGATTGAACACGCCTTTATCCATGTCCTCGCGGAGTTGCACGCCCATAGCCATGGTGGCTGTTAACGCAGTCTG
>Ga0182021_10011858_pt1 | contig 10358 bp, 10 predicted proteins | sample 612E3MmetaG_FD_120493 | JGI IMG/M metagenome (GOLD analysis project Ga0182021, IMG submission 120493) | Permafrost microbial communities from Stordalen Mire, Sweden - 612E3M metaG (Illumina Assembly) | ecosystem: Environmental > Terrestrial > Soil > Wetlands > Permafrost | place: Sweden... | reverse complement strand
GGCCTGGCGTCCGTTCAAGGGGAGATCGAGAATGCGGCGCTCGTCGATGACCTGGGAGACGGAAGTGTCCTTGGTTTCGACCATGCTGGCCTGGGCCCTGACCTCGACGTTTTCGGTGATGGAGCCCACTTGCAAGCCGACGTTCACCTGGATGTTGTTACCGACCTGCAAGACGATGCCGGACTGCAAGTTAGTTTTGAAACCTTTGGCCGTCACCTCGAGCCGATAGGGTCCGATGGGCAGGTTGGGCAACACATACGAACCATCGGCATCCGAGTTGGCGGTGCGGGTGTACTGGGTATCGGTCTGCACCGCCCGAAGGGCGGCGCCGGCGACGGCGGCTCCGCTGGAATCGAGAACCTGGCCGCGGATCTCCGCAACTGCCACGGCCTGGCCGTAGGAAAGCGGTGCGGAGAAGACGATGGCAGCCGCCGTGAGAGAGGCCGCGAAGAAGCCCCTGGGGATTACGAATCGAGACACGTTTTCACCTCCTGAATCAACCATCTGCTTAGTCAGATGACATCAGGTATACCTCATTCCGATGGGGAACTCAAGGGCCAGCGGGGGCCGCGCGGGAGCGGGTGGCCATAAGATATCCGGGCGAAACGAATGTGTCCGGCTGGTTCGGGGACGCTTCGCCAGGGCTTCGGCCGCGTGGTGGGTGGCTTTGCCGCCAGCCCGCATTTCTCACGCGGGACAAGCGGGGGTACGCGCCGGGGGCGAAAACACTGGGGGGACAGACGGCTCCGTCCACGCGGCGCGGAGGGACCCGGTGCTTCCGCTGCGGACGGTGGGCGCCTTGGGACGGAGTCGTCAGTCCCCGCGTTTTTGCGGAATGGAGGCGCTCCGGAGGAACGGACGCGACCGGATCTTCCCACCCGCGGGGATTGCAGACGGATCGGAAAGCGGGTTGAAGGGGTACCCCCTTGGGGTCCGCCGCGGGCTGAGAGCCTAATGCCACATGGTTTTGCGGGCATCGGGAATCCTGCGGAATTCGTGGGGCGGACGCCCGGGTCGGCGCGGGACGCCCTGGTCCCGCTACCAGATCACAGGATCAGGTACTTGCCACTGGCGAGAAGCCGGCCAGGGGGCCGGCTGCGGACCAGGGGGTCCGCCCTACAGCTTGTGCAGATGTCCGGCAGCGGGAAGACTATGTGGCATCAGGCTGAGAGCCTGCCCCACAAAATTTACGCCTTCTCGGATTTCTGCTTGGAGGCCAGGACCGAACGCAGATTGGTCATCGACTTGAGCGCATTGAACCAGAACGGCGCACCCAGGCTGAGCAGCGCGGCGGTGATCAGCACGCCTCCCAAGTAGGTGGCGTCCGGTTTGGGGGGCCAGCGGGACTTGAGGATATCGAAACCGGCCTGCGATGCGAGGGCGGACGTCTTGGGGGCATTCTGCGCGGCGTCTTGAAGGACCTTCTGGGAAGCGGCCGCGGAACTGGCGTCGAAGCGGCTCAGCGCCGCGGCGCGCTGCCCGGCGGGCACGTGGGCTTGAATCCACGCAATGCCTTCGGCGGTGGTTTGGATTTCCGGCGGTTGCGGCGCCCCGGCGGCGGTTGCGTCCTGGGTGGCCTGCTTCAGCGCGCCGGTGAGACCGGCAGCCAGCGAGTTGCCCTTGTCCAGCACCGTGCCGGCGGTTGTAGTGGCCTGCTGGGCCGCGCCGGCCAGCGAGTTGCGAAGAACGCTGTTATTGTACAGATCGCCGAGGAGAGAGATGGTATTGAGGCCGGTAGCGAGGGCGAACGCGCTGGCGAACAGCACGGTCCAAATGCGCATGTACATCGAGAACTTCTGGGCGACGCGGTCCATCATGGAACCGAACCACCCTTCCAGTTTCCCCGCGGCGCCGCGGAGGGCGTTGAAGGAACCCTGGAGGAGGGGTGTCCTGGCCTGGTCCCCGACGGCGTGGACGGCAGCGGCAGCCATATCGACGGCCTGACTTACGTCGCGTTCCGCCGCGGGATTGGGAGCGGCCAACAGGGCGGCAATTTCCACCTTGAGCGCCGCCCAGTCGACGTCCTCCAGCTTCTCCAAGACGCCTGGTTTGCCGGAGGTGGCGGCGATCTGCCTCAAGATATTCGTCAATTCAGCCGGCCGGATGGCCGAGGCAAGCTGAGCGCGGCCGAGGACGGCGTTCACGACCGGGACCTTCTGGAGCCAGCGCACGGCCTTCAACTCCGAGAACCAGGAATCGGATATGAGAGAGTGCCTGAGCACCTCGTGGGCCAGGCGATTCGCGTTGGCCGCGAGCTTTGGATAGAGGGCGGGATCGACATGCTCGAACAGGGTCTTCAATCCCCATCTCAGGTTGCTGCCGCGGTGATTCACCAGGGACGAGACCATTTGGGTAAGGATCGTAATGAGCAAACTGATTAGCAGCATCACGACCGAAAAGCCGATTAGTGTGTCCAGATAGAGAAGCATGAGTGTGGAAAGAGTTTATTTCCTCGTCACGCCATTGTCAACGCCTATGAGCGCGTTTTTTCGGTTACAACGCCACCACGTCGGCGCTGACGGGGCCCTCGCCCACGGGTATCATGGTCAGCAGCGACACGGACTTGAGGCGCGGCTTCGAGGACAGTTGCGGCTCGCTGAGAGCGAGCATGCGGACCACCGCCATGTCGCCGGATTTCCAGTTGAGCACGAGCACGAATTGCTCGAACGGGCGTTTGCCGCCGGTGAGCAGGATCTGGCACGGCGATTGCCCGACGCCGATCACGCCCACCAGTTTCGCGGTGGCAAGGTCCAACACGGTGATGGTGTCGGAGTCCGGATTGGCCACCAGCAGATACTCGGTGCTGCCGGGAGCCACGGCCATGGCGCCGGGAGCATGACCGGCCAGCACGGTCTGCCAGACCTCGGTAATGAAGGGGAACACGATCACCACGGCATCGATGCCGTCGCCGGTGAGAAACAACTGCCCGCCATCGGCATTGGACTGTAAGTAGCGCGGCGCCAGTGGCAGCGGCAAGCGGACCACGGTCTTACCGGTGGCGGCGTCGAAGATGGACAGGTTGCGGCCCGGCCGGCTGGCGGCGAGCACCTGCTTGCCATCCTTGCGGAAGGCGATGAGCGACGGCTCGACACCGGCGGCGATGCTGCGCTGGCCCGCGCCATGAAGCGATACCAGCGTGATGGTGTTGTCCTGCCGGCTGCCGAGGGCGGCGTAGGGCGCCTCGGCGCCGCCGCCGGTGAGGGCCAGGCTGTCGGGCAGGGAGCGGAGGGCGATGCGGGTGCGCGGGCGCAAGGAATCCAGCGGCAGTTCCACCAGCGCGGCGGGATCGCGGTACAACACCCAAAGCGAATCTCCGGAAGCGGCCATTTGCATGGCAACCGCCTGGTTTCCGGCCTTGGCGCGGCGGCTGACCGCCAGGGCGCCGGAATCGATTTCGTAAACCGTGCCGCCATTGGGCGCCAGCACATAGACCCTGGGCATGCCCTTGGGATGGGAAAGCACCAGGGTGGGCGCGGCGTCGAGCGCGATGTGGCGGCGCACGCGGAACTCCTCCAGGTCCACCGCCGCCACCGAATGGCCGCCCTGGTTGGCCACGAAGCAATACCCGTGGTAGGGAGCGGACTTGCGCACGCCGCACGCGAGAGCCGCGGCGGAGGACAGCAGCAGGCTTCGGCGGGAAATGGAGGATGGGGTCACCTTCCCTATTCTACTTCCCCGCCCCGGCGGGCCAGATCGAGCCCCAGCATTTCCGCGAAACTCCCGATGCGCCGCTCTTCGACGTCACCCGAGACGAACGCCGGGCAGCCTCGATCGAACGCATCGGGAAACTCGAGCAGCACGTCCGAGCGGTTGTACACGAACAGGTGATCGAGGAGCTCGGGCACCGCGTGGCATTCGGCCAGACTGGCTAGCGCGGCGAGAGTCGGACCGTCGCACGGAACCCGATACTGCTTCGGCCGCGGCCACAGGGTTTGGCGGGCCGGGAGGTAGTCGCCAGGCTCCGCGGCGGAGCGCAGAAAGGCGTCGACCTCGGGTGCGACGCTCGCGCCCTCAACGAACAGTGTGGTGGCGGCGGGCAACGCCGTAAGGAGGTGGCGAAAGAAGAAAGCGCAATCCCAGCGGCCTTTCAGCTCCCAGTGAGGCTGGTTCCAGAGCTGGAGCGCAACCTTCATGACCCTTCCACGGATAGCAGCGGGCTTCGGCGGGAAATCGAGGATCGGGTCACCTTCCCAATTCTACTGCCGCGTCCCGGCCGGTCCGGCGCGGTTTCAGAGTCCGAACGCGGCTGAGTACCTGACTTTCCCGCGAATGCCCTCGAGAGCACCGGGGCCGAGTTCCAGCGCCATGAATGCCTCGGGACGAAAGGGGCTATCGAGCGGGCGCGCCCTCTGGCTGGAGAAGCCGAAGCGCGGGTAGTAATCGGGGTGGCCGAGAACGATGACGATCCGCTCGCCCCGTGCTCGCAACAGATCGAGTCCGGTACGGATCAATCGTCCACCGATGCCGCGGCGCTGACACTCGGGCAACACAGCCATGGGGGCCAATGCCACAGCCGGAACAGCGCCGCTACTCGTGTCGATCCACATCCGGCTGAACAGGATGTGCCCGACGATTCGCGGCCCCAGTTCGGCGACGAGCGAGAGGATCTGGGCACCATCGGTGCGCACGGCATCGATCAGTTCGGCTTCGTCCGGCCGGCCGAAAGCCGCCTGGTTGATCGAGCGGACCACTGGCCGCTCGTGAGGGTATGCTGCGTTCTCGCAACGGACGATCACCCCGGCGTAGGGAAGCACCTGGCCGATCTTAGCGCGCATTCCTCACTCGGGACAAGAGGGGGTGCGCGCCCGGGGGCGTAGACACTGGGGGACGGACGGCTCCGTCCGCGCGGCGCCGTGGGATTTGGGGGTTCCGTGGGAGACGATGGGCGCCTTGGGACAGAGTCGCCGGTCCCCGCGTTTTCGCCGGCTCGAAGTTGGTCGCCGGGGGCGAAAACATCGGGGACGGACGGCTCAAGCCACGCGGCGCCGTGGGATTCGGGGCTTCCGTGGGAGACCATGGGCGCCTTGGGACAGAGTCGCCAGTCCCCGCGTTTTCGCAGGGTGTCGCCGGGACCAAGGGCGGCATCCGGGAGAAACCTGATCACACCCGGTAGGTATCCGCCCGCCACTCCTGGATGGACCTCTTTATATCGTCCGGCGCGGTGCCCTCGTCCGCGGCCTTTTTCGCCAGGGCCAGGAACTCGCCGTCGGAGGCAAACCGCAGGGCGATGACTTGGCGGATAGCGATCCGGGGGTCCAGAAGCTTACCGGTGAGGACGAAGTGGCGCAGGTTTTCCTCAGCGCGGATGGCCCGGTCCTGTGCCTTTAGGGCGAACATGCGGCTGAGAAGCGACAACAGCAGTGTGGCAAGAGCCAGCACCACAATCAGCGAGGCGCTATAGATCCTCTGATGGTCGCCGCACGACTTGACCAGGTTTACTACCGACCCGATCAGGGTCAGGGCCAGGATGGGCAACAGGAAGAAGTGGAACACCGGCACGGTCTGCCGGTGGTTGGCAAAATTTTGCGAGGTCATGAGATTCGAGGCTCCTTTCGATTTTGGTCGGATATTCCAACATGCCCGTTGGACTTTCCACCACAAGATGCAAACTGATGATTCGGATGAGATTATGGCAATTTTCAACGCCTACCCGTTGAAAACCACAACAATCGCCGAAACACCACAAAATCCCGCCCCGCTACCTGCATGAAACTGCAACAGATAGAGGGGCAAAAAACATCGACCTTTGGCATTCCCCGTGCATATAGAAAGGGTGCTGACAGAGGGTGCTGAAAGGAAGGTAACACAATGCCGGTAATTCTGGTTCTCGGGACGTTTCTCTTTTTCATCGTTTTGGACTACTACCTGAATCGCAATCGCGCCGTGGCCACGGTCGCAGTGGAAGCGCGCAAGCCGGTCGCGGCCCAAGTGGGCGAAGACCACGTTGACGGATTTCTGGTTCCCCAAAATGTCTCCTATCACTTCGGCCATAGCTGGCTGACGACGGAGCGCAAGGGTGTGGTGCGCGTGGGCGCGGACGAATTTGCGGCAGCGCTGGTTGGGAAGATCGAGAAGATCGAACTCCCCAAGCCTGGCCAGTGGATTCGTCAAGGGCAAAAGGTCCTCTCCTTCTTCCGAGATGGCCAGAAGACGGAAATGGTTTCACCGACCGAAGGCGAAGTTTTACAAGTGAATGCTGAAGTTCTCAACAACCCGGCGCTGCTGCGGCAGGACCCTTATGGAAAGGGTTGGCTGCTCTCGCTGCATGTTCCCGACGAAGAGAGCACGAGCCGCAACCTGGTTCCTAAAGGTATGATTCGCCAGTGGATGCGCGAATCCGTCGAACGTCTCTATGGCCTCCAGCCAGCCTTGGCCGGGGCTGTGGCCGCCGACGGTGGGCGTCCGGCTGACGACCTCCTGGCCGCCGTTCCGAATGCCGACTGGAAACAGGTGACCGCAGAATTTTTCCTCACGGCGTGAGGGCTGTCAATTTTTGCTACACATTCCCTACGATTTCTGTTAAAAAGGATTTGAAGGTACGGAAATGCCAAAGGCCATCCTGTACGACAGCACCCTGTGCATCGGCTGTAGGGCTTGTGAGGGTGGCTGCGCCCAGCGTTGGGGTCTCCCTTACAACGACAAGATAGCCGCGGAAGAGAAGATTTCGGCGCACAAGTTGACGGCCGTGGAAACCCACGGAGACAGGTTCTGCCGCCGCTTGTGCATGAACTGTGTGGAGCCCACGTGCGTTTCGGTTTGCCCGGTGGGCGCGCTGGAGAAGACCCAACTGGGGCCGGTTACCTACGACGCCGCCAAATGCATGGGATGCCGGTACTGCATGCAGGCCTGCCCGTTCCAGGTGCCCACGTACGAGTGGAACCAGCGGCTTCCCAAGATGCGCAAATGCGACATGTGTTATGACCGGCAGAGTCAGGGCAAAATGACCGCGTGCAGCGAGGTCTGCCCCGTGAACGCAACAATAACCGGCGATCGCGACGAGCTGATCGCCGAAGCGCGGCAGAGGATCGCCTCCAAGCCCGATGCCTACTACGGCAGGATCTACGGGCTGAAGGAAGTGGGCGGCACTTCGGTGTTGTACCTTTCAGCAGTGCCGTTCGAGCAGATCGGGTTGCGCACCGGGGTTCCCCAGGAGCCGCTCCCGGAGACCACCTGGCGGGTGTTGGAACTGCTGCCGGACGTGGTGTCCACGGGCGCGGTGCTGCTGGGCGGAATCTGGTGGGTCACCAACCGCCGCGCGGAAGTAGCCAGAAAAGAGGGCCACGGGAAATGAAGGGCAGACTGCCCAAGATGACGACGACGGTACGGCGCGCTATTCTCGCGGCCATCCTGGTGTACGGCCTGGTTGCCACAGCGAACTTCGCGTTCTACCACCTGGGAGGATACCCCAGCCTCGCGGACCAATTCCCGTCGGGCTTCTGGATTGCTCTGGTGGTCATGTCTAGCGTGGGCCTGGTCGTCGGCCTTTACTCCACGGTGTGGCGCGGGATTTCCGCGGCCATCTTGGGATTCGGCATGTACGCCACGTGGTTGCGGGTGTTCTACGGTTTGGGAGGGTCCACCAACCTCAGCGACCAATTCCCGTGGGGCCTCTGGATCGCCTTCGACGTGATGGGTGGCGTGGGCCTGGCCGCCGGCGCCTTCACCCTGGTAGCCACGGTCCACATCTTCAACATCGAAAAGTACAAGCCGGTGCTGCGGCCGGCCATTCTCACCGCCTTCCTGGGATACACGCTGGTCACGGTCGGACTGCTCTACGATCTGGGCCGCCCGGACCGCCTGTGGCATCCCCTGGTGATGTGGAACCCGCATTCGGTGATGTTCGAAGTGGCCTGGTGCGTGACGCTGTACTCGACCGTCCTGTTCCTGGAATTCGTTCCCATGGTGTTCGAGAAGTTCGGTTGGCACAAACCGATGGGGTGGATCCACCGGATCTCGGTGCCGCTGATGATTATCGGCGTGCTGCTTTCCACGCTGCATCAAAGCTCGCTGGGGACGCTGTTCCTGATCGTCCCCCAGAAGCTGTATCCTCTGTGGTACTCGCCCATTCTGCCGCTGCTGTTCTTCGTTTCGGCCGTTGGGGTGGGGCTGGCCATGACCATTTTCGAATCGTGGCATTCGAGCCGGGAATTCGGCCGGGCGCTGGAATTGCCGCTGCTGGCCAGCCTGGCGCGGGTGCTGGCGGTGGTCATGTCGGTGTACCTGTGGATTCGCTTCCTTGACCTGGCCCACCGGCACGCTCTCGGCCTGTTGGGGCAGAACCGGGAGGAGACCTGGCTGTTTCTGCTGGAGATCGCACTGATGGCCGTCCCCACCGTGCTGTTGTACCAGGCCCGTATCCGCATGCGCCCCGGCGCGTTGTATGCCTGCGCGGTGATGGTGGTGTTCGGGTTCGTAGCCAACCGGTTGAACGTCGGGATCACGGGCTTAAAGGCCGCGAGCGGCACGGCCTATTTCCCGCGCTGGAGCGAGATTGCCATCACGCTGTCGATTGTCGCCGCGGGCTTCGCGATTTTCCGGGTGGTCGCGCACTACTTCCCCGTCTTCGAGGCTGCCTCGCACGAGGTTAAGTCCGGAAAGACGGAAGAACGGGAGGCAGATCCCGTTTCGGTGGGATGAATCTGCCCAAGAAATTCCGTTTGGGATTGGCCGCCAAGGTCGCGGTGTGCGTCATCGCCAGCACGGTTGTTTTCTTCACTCTATTCGGCTGGATCAACCTGAGCGCGGAGCGCCGTCAGTTCCAGGAACAAGTGGAACAGAGCGCCAACCGCATCGCCGATGTGATCGCCCGCAGCACCCGATACCAGATGCTGAAGAACGACACCGGCGGGCTCAAGAACATCGTCCGCGAACTGGGCGCCGAGCCGGACATCCAGCGCATCCGAATCGTCAACCACGAAGGCCGCATCGCCTACTCGACCGACGCGCAGGAGACGCAGCGGAGCATCGACCTGGGCGCCGCGCTGCGGCAACGCGGCCGAGCGCGCTACTTCACCGATAAGCAGGGCCAGCGCGTTCTGGGCGTCATGCGCGCTATCGATAACGGCCCCGAGTGCGCCCAGTGCCACGAGCAGAAAGGCCAGGGCGTCCTGGGAGTGATCGACGCCGAGTTGTCGCTGGCCCATGTGGACCGCCAGATGGGCCAGCACCAGGCCAACCTGACCTGGTTCCTGGTCGGCGCGATCCTGTTCGGATGCCTGGGCGCCGTGGGTTTCATGTGGGTGGTGGTCTACCGCCCGGTGAAGGAACTCATCGACGGCACGCACCGCGTGGCGGGAGGGGACCTGAACTACCGGCTGCCGGTGCGCTCCGACGACGAACTGGGAGACCTGGCGCTCTCCTTCAACCGCATGACCGCGGAAGTGGGCGGCGTGCAGGCCCAGATCGAGGAGCAGGTGCGGCGCAAGACGGCCGAACTGGAGCGCGTACACGGCACCTTACTGCGCTCCGAGAAGATGGCCTCGATTGGCAAGCTGGCCGCCACCGTGGCGCACGAGATCAACAACCCGCTCTTCGGAATACTGACCTACGCCCGGCTGGTGGGGCGCGAACTGCAGAAGCGCGAGGTGCCCAACCGCGACGAAATGGTGGACCAACTGCGGACCATCGAGCGCGAAAGCAAGCGCTGCGGCGACCTGGTGAAGAACCTGCTCACGTTCTCCCGCCAGGCGCCGAGCCACCGCGAGCCCAACGACCTCAATACGGTGGTGGACCGCGCCGTGTCGCTGGTCAAGCACAAGCTCGAAATGCAGAACATCGAGCTGGTGGAAACCCTGGCGCCGGGGCTTCCGCCGGTGGCCTGCGACGCCAACCAGATCCAGCAGGTGATCCTGACGCTCCTGGTGAACGCTTCCGAAGCCATGCCGAAAGGCGGCCGGGTGGAAGTGTCCACCGAATTCGACGCCGCCGCCGGGCACGGGGTGGTGCGCGTCAAGGACACGGGAAGCGGCATCCCCGAAGACGTTCTGCCGCGCATTTTCGATCCGTTCTTCACGACCAAGGAAGACCAGCTTCGCACCGGCTTGGGACTGGCCGTGGCGCACAGCATCGTGGAGCAGCACGCGGGCGAGATTTCGGTCGCCTCCACGCCGGGCGTGGGAACCGAGTTCAAGGTGACGGTGCCGGCGGAGAGCGCCGTGGCAGCCGGGGGAATCGCATGAATGGCGGCGGGGGCGGCGGCGGGGGCGAGGGCCGCGGCGGGGGCCGCGCCGGCCAGCCCGAAAACGGGCGGAGAGCGGAGCGGCACGCGGGCGAGATTTCGGTCGCCTCCACGCCGGGCGTGGGAACCGAGTTCAAGGTGACGGTGCCGGCGGAGAGCGCCGTGGCAGCCGGGGGAATCG
>Ga0182021_10011857_pt1 | contig 10358 bp, 8 predicted proteins | sample 612E3MmetaG_FD_120493 | JGI IMG/M metagenome (GOLD analysis project Ga0182021, IMG submission 120493) | Permafrost microbial communities from Stordalen Mire, Sweden - 612E3M metaG (Illumina Assembly) | ecosystem: Environmental > Terrestrial > Soil > Wetlands > Permafrost | place: Sweden... | reverse complement strand
TCGTCCACGACCCGCACCCCGGGACGTGACGACGCGATCTCCGCCGTTCGGTCCGCGCTGGCATTGTTGATCACCACGACCTCGGCATCGCACGCCGATGCCTTTATTGCGCGGAGCACTGAATCGACGCACTTTCCGATATTCTTCTCTTCGTTGTAGGCCGGGATCACAAAACTGACTTTCATGGGCGAAAGTATAAATATCGAAAATCAAAAATTTCAATCCCCCCGGGGCTATACGCGCCCGGCCGGCGGCGCGGCACGCGCGATCAGCTCCCGCACGATGCGAAGCACGTTCGGACCCGCATGGCTGTTCTGCGCGGCAAGGGCGCGGATCGGGGGCAGGAACCGGTCCAGTGTTTCCCGCCCTTCGATGATTGCGCGCAGCAGCATGCGCGCGCGCCAGGGATTCTCTTCGACGAAACCCAGGCAATAGTCATGGATGATGTCAAGGTTGCCGTCCTCCTGCCCGTGGACGTGCGTGATCGCGAAAAAGGGGGCACCGACGGCGACCGACTCGAAGAGCATGTTCGGTCCGGCCTTGCCCACCACGAGATCGGCCGCCTGCATGTCGCGGTGGATTTCCCGCGTGAAGGAAAGCGCAATGAGGGTGACCGGCGACGCGGAGGCCGCGAGGGCGCGCCCCATGGCCTCCACCTGGCCGCGCATGACCTCATTATTGCCGCACGCGACAACGATCTGCACCGGCCGCCTGACTGTGACGATGCCGGGCAGGATGTTCATGACCTGGCTGCTGCCCTCCGATCCCGCGGCGACAAGAATCGTGAAGACGTCCGGACGCAGACCCCGGTCGGCTTTTGCCTGGCCCCTGTCGGCCGGGGGAGTGAACTGCGCGCGTACAAGCCAGCCCGTGACGACGGTCCGCGCGCGCGGGCGCAGGCGATGGAAGGCATCGGCAACCTGCCGGTCGAACATGCAGTTCACGTCCGCGGCCGTGGAAAGGTTGATGCGGAAGAACGTGCGCGGATCGGTGACGACGTTGACATACGGGATGGGGATGCGGGCGCGATGTCGCGCGATGCTGGGCTCGAAAGCGTAATTCGTGCAGACCAGGATCCGGGGGCGATGGCGATCGAGAAGCTCGAAGAGCAGGCGGGTATAGGTGCCGCGCAGACGCAAACCCACGAGGTATCGCGAGAAGGGGATCTCCAGAAAGCGATAGGAAACCAGGAGCAGCGACGGAAAATGCCGGTAGAACCAGCGGTAGAGGTGGAGAATGCGGTCGGGGCAGACGGCGATGTGGCAGGAGAGCCCGGCAGGCAGCAGCGCCTCCTCGACAGCGCAGGCAATGCTGTAGTGGCCTTCGACCGTCGACAGGATCAGGACATCGACACCTGAGCTTTCCATGGCGTCAGCAGTTTTCAGTATGGTGACTGAATGATGCAGTTCTCATTTTGTCCCATGATAAACGGCCATTTTCAAAGTGTGCATACCTGTTCCAGACCTCCGGAAGGTCCACAATGAGAACTGCTGCCATGGCGTATCCCCGGCTGGGCACGTTAGGGGGTTGCCGCGGAAAAGTCAATGCGGGTGCGACACGGACGGCGCGTCCCCTCGCTGCGGCCGAAGCGGGCGGTAGTACTGGTAGTACCAGCAGCGGATATTGCCGTTGTAGAGCTTGCGATTGCGGTCGGCGCGCGCGCCGAAAAGTTTCTGGAAATCCTCGCGTCCGCTGAGAACAAAAAGCGACCAGGTGGAGGCCCTTTCAAAAAGGCCCGCCAGGGCGCGCGCAAGTTCCTGTACTTCCCGCTCGTCTCCGAGCCGCTCCCCGTACGGCGGGTTGCAGATCATGCAGCCATGCTCACCCGCGGGTGTCATGCCCTGGATGTCCGCCACGCGAAATCCAATGAGCCCTTCGACGCCGGCCGCCTCGGCATTGCGCCGCGCCAGGGCCACCATCCGCGGGTCGCTGTCGGAAGCCTCCAGGTGGATGTCCGCATCCCGGTGTTCCCGTGCGCGGGCCTCCGCGCGCGCATCCTGCCAGGCGCGGCCGGGGATGAGCGGCCACTGCTCGGCGGCGAATGCCCTTCCCTGTCCTGGCGCGATCCCCGCCGCGCGCAGCGCCGCCTCGATCGGAATGGTGCCCGCGCCGCACATCGGGTCGGTGAACGGCCGCGGCGGCTCCCAGCGCGACAGCGCCACCAGGCCTGCCGCGAGATTTTCCCGCAGGGGCGCCTCCCCGGTTCCCTTTCGGTAGCCGCGCTTGTGGAGCCCCGGACCGGTCGTATCCAGGCAAATGGAGGCGCGGTCGGCGTTCAGCATCACCTCCACATCATACGACGGCCCGGTCTCCGGGAGGCGCGGGCCGCGGTCATGATGCGGCCCGGTTCCCCCCGTGCCCGTGGCGCGCGCGCGGCGGCCGGTGAGCCCGTCGAGGATCGCCCTTTTCGCGACTGACTGGATGGAGGGGATGGCCGAGAGCCGGGATTTTACGCTGCGCGCGTTCACCGTCACGGCAGCGCCCCGCGCGAGCAGGTCGCGCCACGGCAGGCTGCGTATTCCTTCGTACAGCGAGTCGAAGTCGGGCGCCGGGATCTCGGTCGCCTCGATGAGCACCCGGTCGGCGACGCGGAGGCAGATATTGCAGCGGGCGATGTCCCGCGCGGTGCCCGTGAAGATGACGCGGCGATCCAGCGTGCGCGCGCCGCTTACGCCCAGCGCATCGATCTCCGCGCGCACGAGCGATTCCAGTCCGAAGCTCGAGGTGACGATGCAGGTGAAGGCGGGTTCGCTCACCGTGCGAGTATACCGTCGCCGACAGTCCGTCTCTACCCGAGCGCCTGGCGCACCTTGCGCGCAAGGTCGGGCGCGGACCCGCACCGCCCCCGTGACGTCAGGATTCGAACCAGCCCAGGTCGGCGCGCTCCGCCTGCCACATCTCGTCGAAGAGCGCATCGATCTCGTCGGTTGAGCAGACCGCGGCCGTGAGCGGGTCAAGCAGCAGGGCGTGGCGCGCCGCCCGCGCGTCGCGATCGAGCACGGCTGTCGCCATGAGCTCGTGCACCGAGATGTGCGTCCGGTCCAGCGCGGCCATTTGCTCGGGCAGTGCGCCGAAGCGCGTCGGGTGGAGGCCGGTGGAATCGACGAGCACCGGCAGCTCCACGCATGCCGAGTCGGGGAGATTGGCGATCAGCCCGCCCGTGTTTCGGACACTGCCATGGATGACGCGGGCCTCTGCGAGCTCGATGCCCTCCACGATCGTGGAGGCGTACTCGTCGCTGCGCTGGAGCGTGAGCGGCGCCCGACCGTCGATGATATCGCGGATGGAGTCGTCCGCCGCCTTGCGCCACGACGGCCAGCTCTTTGCGTACAGGCCGCTCTCCCCGCGGTAGCCGGGCCGCGTGTACTTCGCGACCAGCTCCGGTCTCTTGCGAAAATACGGCAGGTACTCCGAAAGGTGACCGCTGGATTCCGTGACAAAGGCGCCGAAATGCTTCATCACTTCGAAGCGAACGGGATCGAACTCGTAGAGCTCGGGATCCGCGGCACGCGCGAACAGGCGTGGATACATGTCCTCCCCGCGATGGGTAAGCTCGGTGAACCAGGCAAGGTGATTGATGCCCGCGCAGCGGAAGCGCAATTCGTCGAATGGCACGTCCAGGTAGGAGGCGATCGTCTGCGAGGTCTCCTGGACCGAATGACACAAACCGACGACGGCGAGCCGGGTTGCCCGGTGGGCAAGAAGCGTCATCGCCGACATCGGGTTGGTGTAGTTCATCACCAGCGCCGCAGGGCAGAGCCTTTCCACGTCGTGCAGGATGGCGAGCCACTCCGGTCCGGTGCGCAGCATCTTGAAGATGCCGCCGGGGCCGATGGTATCCCCGATGCACTGGTCCACCCCGTAGCGCAGGGGGATGTCATAGTCGTGGAGGACGTTGCGCAGCCCCGCCACCTCGATGGTGTTGATGACGTAGTCGCACCCCGGCAGCACCTTTGACCGCCGGGTCGTGGCTTCCACCGTCCAGCGCCTGCCGGAGGCGGCGACGATCTTTTCCCCGATGCGATGGGCGAGCTCGAGTCTTTTCGCGTCGATGTCCACCAGCACGAAGCTGCCGGTCGAAAGACCAGGCGCCAGGAGGACATCTGCCATGAGCTGCCGGGCAAACACGGTGCTCCCGGCTCCGATGATGGCGACACGGATCGGCCGCGCGTGTTTCGCCGGTGCGACGGCGCTGTCCCGCTGGCCCGCGCTCCCTGTCGCAGCGGCGACGGTTGCGCTCACGGTGTCGGAGAAGCCGATGTCGATCGCGCCCAGCTCGCGGAGGAGCAATTTCAACGTGAGACTGTGGCCGCCAGGGGCGAGCACTGTGCCGGCGAGACGGAACACCATGGCGACACCTGCGGCGATCGGGAATGGCTTTTCTTCCGTCACGCTGTCCGCGGCGCGCGCGGTCCCGTCGGGCAGCACCAGGAAAAGTGACGAGGCAGGATGGCTCGTGCCGTCGACGTCCAGCCCGTACACGCGCAGGAGCGTGCCGCCGCCGATCGCGTTGCGCAGGAGGAATTGGAAGCTGTCCGTGTCGTTTGCAAGGCTCTTGCTGACGTAAAGCCTCTTCAGCAGGAACTGGGGCAGGGTCGCCATGCATGCATTGTAGGAAGCTCCCGCGCGCGGCGCAAGCCCGGCCGGCGTTCGTGTTGACCGCGCCGCACACCGCGGCTATCATGCGCCATGGCCGGATACCCGTTCAGCGATATCGAAAAGAAATGGCAGAAATACTGGGAGGACAATAAGACCTTCCGGGTGACCGAGGACCCGTCTGTTCCCCGGGAGAAACGGAAGTACGTTCTGGACATGTTCCCCTACCCTTCGGCGGCCGGTCTTCATGTCGGACACCCCGAAGGCTATTTTGCCACGGACATCTACTCTCGCTACCTGCGCATGAAGGGATACCAGGTCCTCCATCCGATGGGTTTCGATTCCTTCGGCCTGCCGGCGGAGAACTACGCGATCAAGACGGGCACTCATCCCCGGGTCTCCACGGAGCAGAATATCGCGCGCTTCACGTCGCAGATAAAATCCCTGGGCTTTTCCTACGACTGGGATCGGTGTCTCTCCTCCTGCGAGCCGGAATACTACCGCTGGACGCAATGGATATTCCTGCGCCTCTGGGAAAAGGGGCTCGCCTACGAGGCCGAGGCGCCGATCAACTGGTGCCCGTCCTGTCTCACAGGTCTTGCCAACGAAGAGGTCAAGGACGGTCTCTGTGACCGCTGCGGCACGCCCGTCACGCGGCGCAACCTGCGCCAGTGGATCCTGAAGATCACCGCCTATGCGGAACGGCTGCTGGCCGACCTCGACATGCTGGACTGGTCGGAATCGCTGAAGCTCATGCAGACGAACTGGATCGGGCGGAGCGAAGGGGCGAATGTCCGCTTCGCACTGGAGAAAGGCCCCGATGCCATCGAGGTCTACACGACGCGCCCTGACACGCTGTTCGGTGCCACCTACATGGTGCTTGCCCCGGAACATCCGCTCGTCGGAAAGATCACGACGAGCGCCCAGAAGAAGGCCGTCCAGGACTATGTCGCCGCCTCCGCGATGAAGTCAGACATGGAACGCACCGAGCTCGCGAAGGACAAGACGGGAGTGTTCACCGGAGCAAACGCCGTGAACCCGGTGAATGGCAAAAAAATACCCGTCTGGATCTCCGACTACATCCTAATCTCGTACGGCACGGGCGCCATCATGGCGGTCCCAGGCCACGACGAGCGCGACTTCGCCTTTGCGAAAAAGTTCAACCTGCCCGTGATCCAGGTCGTCTCGAAGGACGGCAGCATCCATGAGCTCATGGAAGCAGACCCGACGGAAGGGGTGGCGGTCAATTCGGGCGAGTTCGACGGCATCACCACGGCGGCGTTCAAGACGAAGATCGTGGAGTGGCTGGAGAAGAAGGGCATTGGAAAGCGGGCGGTGAACTACAAGATCCGCGACTGGATATTCTCCCGCCAGCGCTACTGGGGCGAGCCGATTCCTCTCGTTCACTGCCCCCGGGACGGCACGGTTGCGGTGCCCGACGACCAGCTTCCCCTGCGGCTGCCGGAAGTGAAGACGGTGGTGCGCACCAGCACCGGTGAAAGCCCCCTGGCGGAGATACCGTCCTGGGTGAACACCACGTGCCCGAAATGCGGCGGCCCGGCGAAGCGGGAAACGAACACGATGCCGCAGTGGGCGGGCTCGTGCTGGTATTTCCTGCGCTTCCTCGACCCGAAGAACGAAACCGCATTCGCCGGCAGGGATGCAATCGACTACTGGATGCCGGTGGACCTGTACGTCGGCGGCGCGGAGCACGCGGTGCTCCACCTCCTGTACGCGCGTTTCTGGCACAAGTTCCTCTTTGACGAGGGCCTTGTGAACAGCCCCGAGCCATTCATGCGCCTCATCAACCAGGGCATGATCCTGGGCGAGGGGGGCGTGAAGATGTCCAAGAGCCTCGGCAACGTCATCAACCCCGACGACATCGTGCGCGATTTCGGCGCGGACACCATGCGCATCTACGAGATGTTCATGGGCCCGCTGGAGGTCTCCAAGCCCTGGTCCACGCGCGGCATCACCGGCGCGAAGCGTTTCCTCGAGCGCATCTGGCGCATCACCGAGCTGCCGCTCACCGACGCGCAGCCGACCGAGCTGCTCCTGCGCGTCCTGCACAAGACGATCAAGAAGGTGAGCCACGACACGGCACGGCTGGAGTTCAACACCGCCATCGCGCAGATGATGATCTTCCTCAACGAGGTATCCGGCCTCCCGGAGATGCCCCGGTCCCTCTGGACCCCCTTTGTGCTCCTGCTCTCCCCGTATGCCCCTCATCTCGCGGAAGAGCTCTGGGTGCGGCTGGGCAACGCACCGTCCATTGCGCGGCAGCCGTGGCCGGCCTGGGACGAGGCCTATACCGCCGAAGAGATGGTGGAGATCGTTTTCCAGATCAACGGAAAGATACGCGCCAGGGAGAGCCTCCCGGCGGGTACGCCGGAGGAAGAGCTGAAGGCGAAAGCACTCGGGCACGAGCGCATCCGCGCGCTGCTCGCCGACACGCAGATCAGGAAGATCATCGTGGTGCCCGACAAGCTGGTGAATATCGTTGCGGCCATCTGACGCGGCGGCATCCGTTTTTCGGACGCGGCAGGCGCAGCTCTCCTCGTGGCTGGCCGCGGCCGGCATCCACGCCTGCGTGATCGACGATTGGGAGAACCAGCGCTCGAACAATGTGCGATGGCTCTGCGGGCATCCCATGGACGGGTGCCTGTTCGTCTTCGCGTCGGGGAAGACCGTGCTCGTGCCATGGGACGTGCCCATGGCGGAAGAGCGCAGCGCGGTGGACCAGATCATTCCCTACGCGTCTTTCCGCCGCTCCTGGCGCGATCTCCTCACCGCGGTTTTCCGCCAGAACGGCATCGACGAGACGCCCGGCAGGAGCTGCGAGCTGCCCTCCCGCACCTCGTGGCTGCGCTGGAAAGAGATCAGCGACGATCTTCCCGGCGTGCGGATCCTGCTCCGCACGGACGGTTTCGAGTCATTCATCAGCAAGGCACGGCAGATCAAGGACGCCGCGGAGATTGCTGCCATCGAAAAGGCGGCGGCCATCACGGACGCGGTCATCGAGCTGATCGAGGCGAAGCTTTCGGCCCCGGGGGGCGCCGACAGCGTGCGGGAAATCGACATGGCGCAGCTCATCGAACGCGAAGCCCTGGGGCTCGGCGCCGAGGGGATCGGTTTCGAGACGCTTGCTGCCGGGCCCTCCCGGAGCTGGGCCATCCACGCATTCCCCGCCTGCTCGGCCGGCCCTTTTGCTTCACAGGGCCTTTCCATCCTGGACTTCGGCGTGAAGGTGGACGGCTACTCCAGCGACGTCACGCTGACGATTGCGCGGGGCAGGCTTTCCCGCGAGCAGGCCAGCATGATCGGACTGGTGCAGGATGCCTACGGCGCGGCGATGAAGGCCCTGGGACCCGGCGTTTCCCCCCAGGAGGTGGCGCGGACGGTGGACGGGATTTTTGCCGCCGCGGACTGGACAATGCCCCATGGGCTGGGTCACGGGCTGGGCCTGGACGTGCATGAATCTCCCGCCGTGCGAAGCCAGGGCGACAACCTCGAACCCGCCTTCATTCCGGGAATGGTCTTTACGGTCGAGCCGGGCCTCTATCATCCCGACCACGGTGGCGTGCGCTGGGAGAACGACGTGCTCATCACTGCGACGGAAGCCCGTACGCTGACTCACGCGCGCATCATAAGAATCGCCTGATTTTTGATTCCCGCCGCGCCCGCCCGGTGCCGTTTTTTTTTCATGGTCGCGCACAACGATCAGCTCGTGCTCACCGACACTCAATCTCACCATGTCTCCGTGCCCCGAAAAAAGGGTATGCGAGCCGAGCGACACGTCCGCAAGCTCAAGCCGCCCGTCATCCCCTGTGTTCAGGGCGGGCCGAAAAGGGCTCTCCAGGAACCACGCACCCGTCGACAGATCGATGGCGAGGCTGCGCCTGGGCACAAGGTCGATATCCCAGGCGCAGAAATCGCCATGGGCGAGCTTGTCTGTGATCCCGTCCAGATCGAGGTCCCAGGGATCTTCCTCCCGGTCAAAGTACTCCGCGAGCCTGCCCGCATTCACGCGGGAAACATCAAAACCCCCCGAAAGGAGCTTCTGAAGCACGAATGCAATGGGACCGTCCTGCCAGGCAAGAGAAAGCAGCACGCTATCGCCCTCTTCCGTGCAGGACAGTGGGAAAAGCCCGCCGGCCGGCCGGAGCGGTCCCGGCAGGTCGCCTTCATCCCCCGGCTCCGTCGTCATGGGAAAAGCAAGAACCGGCGTGTTGCCGCTTTTCGGGCAGAGCGCCCCAACGCGCGACTGGCCCGGCAGGGCTTTCATCGTTTGAAAACGCCCTTTGGCGTCCGGCCAGACGATCAGAAACCACATGCGGGGAAACACGGCGCGCCAGTGCGTCGGGACAGGCGGGAGCAGCACCGTCACCTCCGCTTCACGGTCGACCAGGGAGCAGGAACCCACGCACAGGACGAGTGCGACAGCCGCGATCGTCTTCATGCAAGGGAGGACGGGCCGTGCTTCCATGGTGCTTGACGAGCCGCCGCCATCCCCGTACTGTCAGGCCGTTCACGCCGCCCGCGCGCAAAAACACGAGCCGGCCGGTAGTCCGGCTGCGCAGGCTCCCGCCTGCGTCAGTAACCTTCCTTCCCAGGATGTCCCGCGCGCGGCGATTCTCTTTTCGACCTGGGGAGGAAGCAATGTGCCTGACGGTGCTGTTCGACGGCCAGTTCTGGATCGGAATCCTGGAAGAGGAATGCGCGGAAGGCCTCCGCGTGCATCGCCATGTCTTTGGCGCGGAGCCGCCGGACCGGGAAGTGCTTGCCTTCGTGCGCTCCATCGATCAGGGCGTAATCCTTCCGGCGGAACCGGGCGCGCCCGTTCCGCTGCCGAAGACGCGCCTCAATCCGAAGCGCCTCGCGCGCGAGGCTGCCCGTGCGACCGCCGCGCGGGGCATCTCGACAAAGTCCCAGGACGCGCTTCGGCGGCAGATGGAAAATCAGGCGGCGGCGTCCCGCGCGGAGAGCCGCGAAGAACGGGATGCCGAACAACACCGGCGACGCGAGATCGCGCGGCAGAAAGCGTTGAAGAGGCATCGCGGCCACTGATTCGTCGGTCAGCCTTCGGCAGCGGCGCCGGGCTCCACTGTGCCCTGTGGGGAGCGCTGGACTTTGTAGAGCGCCCGAATCTCGTTGAGCATCTGGATGGTGCGGGCGGATCGAAAGTCCGGATATGTCCACTCCAGCGGCTGGAAGCTTCCATGCCTGTACAGGAGGGTGATCTCGGCATAGATGCCGTCATCCAGCGGTATCCTGTGCGCGCTCTCCTTTGTCGTTGCAAGTGAGAAGCGCGACAATGCCATGAGGCCGGGATCGAGATTCACTTTGCGCCGTCCGTCCTCCTGAAATAATTCCTCGAGCCGGTTGGCTTCCTGCTTGAGGCGCGCCAGCACGGACGGATCCACGAGGCGCTGGAAGGAGAGGAAGAAGCGCTCGATGGGCTGCCCCATCTCGTCGTCGTAGTAATGGGTGAAGGTGAACTCAACCGGCGCTGAGCGGTAGTCGACGGGGCCCCACCGCGCCACGAGCAGGGAAACGAGCTCGTCGTCCCTTCCCGGGCGCGAGGAGAGGATGCCGACGACGAGTTTTTCCGCTGTGAATGCTGCCGCGCGTGCCATGGGGTGCTTTTTTTCCGCCCAACGTTGCGTCCAGAGTGAGTTTACCGTATAATCCGTCCCGATGGAAGGATCGCCCGACTACCAGGGGCTGCTGGACGCGGCGCTGGAAAAACGCAGGGGATGGCT
>Ga0182021_10011856_pt1 | contig 10359 bp, 6 predicted proteins | sample 612E3MmetaG_FD_120493 | JGI IMG/M metagenome (GOLD analysis project Ga0182021, IMG submission 120493) | Permafrost microbial communities from Stordalen Mire, Sweden - 612E3M metaG (Illumina Assembly) | ecosystem: Environmental > Terrestrial > Soil > Wetlands > Permafrost | place: Sweden... | reverse complement strand
TCACGGTGGTAGTTCGGGTTCGATTCCCGGTAGGGTCGCCAACTCGCTTCCATTCAAAAAAATCAAGCATTCCATGACAGAACAATCTGTGATTGACAGCCCGGGGTAACGTCACGGGGTAACGTGTCCACTGCTCTTTCAGATGTTATTCGAGCCTCTCAGTGTCGTTTCCAGCATTGCCAGTCGCAAGGTGCACGGTTGGGTAAAAGTACGGCAAAAGTGCGGTGCTCCGGTGGAACGGGAGGTGCGCGCCACACGAAGGGGCACATCTCGACAAAGTGGTCTTGCTGTTGGGGGCGCTGGTTTCCGGCGATCACCGCTGCGGCGGATGCGCTGCGGTATTTGATCGCGACGTGGGCGCGGACGGTGGTGCAACGAAAATTGCGGGGGCTTTGATTGATCCTGACCAGTGCAGCCTGGCGGACCCAAGTTGCACGGGATAGTGGGTCGGGTCGTTCGACCGATTGTTCAGGCCGCCTTGACGGTGCCACCAGCAGCTTCCACTTCTATTTGAGTGATGCTGTCATAGGGGACATTCATCTTCTTGAACCAAGCAGCGATTGCTTCCGGTTGCGGAGCCTGCCAAACACAGTAGATCTTGCCTTCGGTCAGGTTGGCGAAACTCTGAAGGCCTTTGACGGTCGGATCCTGCTGTGAAGCCGCCACTACCTGAGAGAACTGATCGCGGGTGACGCCCTTCATAGTATGGGTGCATACGAATTTTGCCATAATGTTTGGTGCTTTCTGTGTCTGTTGTTTCTTAAATCCGCCCCGGAGGGACGAAATCTCGTCGCAAGAAGATGTAACTGACATCGGTGATTGTCAAACGCACTTCTTAATTAAATAACGTCGGATAATGAGGCGCAAGCCCCTTGGGGATGGGTGGGGGAGCGAACGGGAGCAGCAATCGGAATGACGGCGCTGGACCTGGCATGAGCAGGGACGGTGACGGCGTGAGTTCCCGATGGAATCGGCGGACGCGCTGCGGTCTCTGGTGGCGGCCAGAGCGCGTTCAATTTCGCAGAGGAAATTGAGAGGGGTTTAAATTGGGAAAGCGAATGGCAAAAAATGGTTGGCGCGAGAATGTATGGTTGGGTGAAAGTGTGAATTGTTCGGTGACAGAACGTTTCTTCAGTGCGGTTCCCCACCGCCACCTCCTTGGCGTCTGTCACCGGGCGCTTTTGGGGTGGTCCGGTAGCAGTCTATGGGGTTTTCACCCCATGGACGGAGTGAGGCAACTAAGCCACACTCATTGCCGTTAATTAAGCATTCAGCTTTGTGGCACAGAATCAATGAAGCGAATCACTGTTTTGCTGGCGGACGACAACAGGGTCGTGCGCAGAGAATTTAGAAAGATACTGGAACTCGAGGACGATCTCGAAGTGGTCGGGGAAGCGACTGACGGTTATGAGGCGGTCGCCATGGTCAAAAAACTTCGTCCCGCATTGGTTCTGATGGACGTTGCGATGCCCGTGCTCAATGGTTTGTTGGCCACCCTCCAGATTCTTGAAGCCGCCCCCGCCACCAAAGTGCTGATGCTTTCGGCGCACAGTGATGATGAATATATCCAAATCGCGACCGATTACGGTGCGGTGGGCTATCTGATCAAGCATACCTCCGCTGACAGTGTGTGCCACGCGATTCGGGAAGTCCAGAAGGGGAACACATTTTTCAGCCCATCGATACCCAGTCGTCTTCACAAACGGAATGGAAAAAAGCATAAGGAAGGCGCGGTGCGGAGGCAGAAAGAAAAAGGCCTGAAAACGGGATGAACTGTGTTCCTTCAGGCGCAGGCCCCTTGGGGATGGAAGAGTTTGGTCACGATTGTCGGCCCTTTTTGAACGGAATGGGAAATTGAATGGTTCGCAGGCCGTTCAAGGCGGGTCGCCAATAAACTTCTGTCGTGTGACAGGTGCGGGATTCCCCCCTTGAGGCAATTACTGGCTTAACCGGTAAAACTTCTGCGCGCCGGTTATTGGATTGGTCACCGGGTTCTGTCCGCTGACCGTGGTCCAGACTGCTGGTGAGGCCAGGTTTGTTGTGGATTGCAAAGTGAAACCAGTCACATTGGTCGGCCACGTCAAAATCACATTGGTTCCGGAGGGAAGGATGGTCAGCAGCGGCGCGACTGATCCCAAAGTGAGGCTGAACACTGTGCCATTGGCCGACGGGGAAGCGCCTCCTTCCGCCGTCCCATACAGGGTATTGCCCGATAAAACCAAACTACCCTCCGGATAAGCTCCGTCGCTGCCGCCCGAGAAATTATAATAATTGGTAAAACCCGTGCCGTTGGTGCTGACGGCGAACAGCGTGCCATATCCTGAATTGCCGCGATGCGTTGCCGCCCCATATAAGATTGAGCCCGATAACATCAATCCGGCAAACGGTTCAGCCCCGTCGCCATAATTTAAACTATGCAGGTTCGCAAAGCCTGTGCCATTGGTGTTGATGGCGAACACCGTGCCACTGCCAAAATCCGAATTGCCGCCAGTACTCGCCGTCCCATACAGGGTGTTGCCCGATAAAATCAAACTAGCATACGGATTGGCTCCGTCGCTGTTGGTCATGCCGCCGGTGGCGCCATTGTAATTTTTGGCCGTAAAACTATACAGCTTCGTAAAACCTGTGCCATTGGTGCTGATGGCGAACACCGTGCCATTGCCATTTGTGCCGCCATAGAACGTCGTTCCATACAGGGTGCTGCCCGATAAAACCAATCCGCCTTCTGGATTAGCTCCATCATTGCCGCCGGAGAAGTTATGAAGATTGGTAAAACCCGTGCCATTGGTGCTGACGGCGAACACCGTGCCATTGCCCGAACTGCCGCCATCCACTAATGTCCCATACAAGGTTTTGCCCGATAAAATCAAGACGGCATACGGATGGGCTCCGTCGCTGTTGGTAAAATTAGGGCCAGTGGTCGCCGTAAAACTATGCAGGTTTGTAAAGCCCGAACTATCGGTGTTGATGGCGAACACCGTGCCAACGCCCGAACCGCCGCCGGCCTGTGCCGTCCCATACAGGGTGCTGCCCGATAAAATCAATCCGCCGTGCGGATTGGCTCCGTCGCTGTTGGTAGGAGGATAAGGACCAGCAAGTGCGGTGAAGCTATGCAAGTTCGTAAAACCCGAACTATCGGTGTTGACGGCGAACACCGCGCCATTGCCATTTGTGCCGCCAATATATGCCGTCCCATACAGGGTACTGCCCGATAAAACCAATCCGGCCAATGGTTTGGCTCCGTCGCTGTTAACGCCTGAAACCAAAGCCGTGAAAGTATGCAGGGGCGTAATGGGCTGCGCTGTCGCCCGGCCCGCCGAAAGCAGCCCCAGCCCGGCGATCAGCGTGGGCAGGAGGAAAAGAGTTTTAAGGGGAATGTTCATGGAAGTTTTCATCGGTTGATTTTTGATTACTGGCTTAACCGATAAAACTTCTGGGTGCCGGAGATGGGATTGGTGACTGCGTTCTGCCCGCTGACCGTGGTCCAAACAGCTGGTGAATCCAGGTTTGTTGTGGATTGCAAAGTAAAACCAGCCGCCAGCCACGTCAAAATCACATTTGTTCCAGAAGGATTGATGTTTAATGTTGGCGCGCTGGCTCCCAACGAAATACTGAACACCGTGCCATACTCCACATTGATGCTCGGATTACCGCCACTATATGCCGTCCCATAGAGGGTGTTGCCGGATAAAATCAATGCGGCATTCGGATGTGCTCCGTCGCCATTGGTGTAGGGAGAAACACTATTAAACGTGAAAGTGTACGGGTTCGTAAAACCGGTGCCATTGGTGTTGACGGCGAACATCGTGCCAGAGCCAAACAAGCCGCCATTATACGCCATCCCATACAGGGTGCTGCCCGATACAATCAAACTGCCTCGCGGATTGGCGCCGTCGCTGTTGGTAAGAGGGGAACCGGAGGTTGCCGTGAAATAATAAAGGTTCGTAAAACCCGAGCTATTGGTGTTGACGGCGAACAACGTGCCAGAGCCAAACCTGCCGCCGGAAGACGCTGCTCCATACAGGGTCTTGCCCGAAAAAACCAATCCGGCGTTCGGATTACTCCCGTCGCTGTTGGTGTACGAAGGAAAACCGGAGTTGGCCGTGAAAGTATGCAGGTTCATAAAATCCGTGCCGTCGGTATTGATGGCGAACACCGTGCCATAGCCGATATTGCCGCCAGAGGTTGTCCCATACAATGTTTTGCCTGACAGAATCAAAACGCCGGCCGGATCGGATCCCGAGATGGCGTTGGTGAAACTAAACAGGTTCGTAAACCCTGTGCCATTGATGTTGATGGCGAACACCGTCCCGTTATTCGCGCCGCCGCCATACAATGTCGTTCCGTACAGGATGTTGCTTGATAAAACCAATGCGGCATCAGGACCTCCTCCGTCATTGCCGCCGGTAAATGAGTACAGGTTTGTAAAACTCGTGCCATTGGTGTTGACGGCAAACACTGTGCCGCCGGCAAAAGCGCCGCCGTCATACGCCGCTCCATACAGGGTGTTGCTCGATAAAATCAATCCGGCAAACGGCACACTTCCGTCGCTGTTGGTATAATAAAAACCGGGAGGATATGCCGTAAAAATATACTCGTTCGTAAAGCCTGTGCCATCCGTATTGACGGCGAACAACGTGCCATTGCCATTGTAGCTGCCCGAATTGCCACCGGCACTCGCCGTCCCGTAAAGGGTGTTGCCCGATAAAACCAATGTAGAATACGGATTAGCCCCGTCGACGTATGTAAAACTGTGCAGGGTCTTGAAGGTCTGTGCGGCTGCCCGACCCGGCAGCATCAAGCCCAGAGCGGCGATCAGCGCGGGCAAGAGAATCAAATTTTCGATGTGAGTTTTCATGCTAGATTCTTTTGATCACTGGCTCAACCGGTAAAACTTCCGGGTGCCGGAGATTGAATTGGTCACCGTGTTGGTTCCGCTGATGACGACCGGCATCGGAGAATTGGTGATCCAAACTGCCGGTGAAACCAGGTTCGTTGTGGATTGCAAAGTAAAACCAGCCGCCAGCCATGTCACAATGACATTGGTTCCGGAACGAAGGATGGTCAGTTGCGGCGCACTGGCCACATAATCAAAAGTTACCGAGTTGGTCACGGAAACATTGCCGCTCTGGTCCACCGCGTAGGCGGCAAAGGTGTTGGTGCCGGAAGTCAAAGTCACCGCCGCCGACCAGTTCGTCCAGCCGTTGGCCGTCGTCGCGCTCGTCCAGCCGCCACCGTTCAATTGCACCCAGACGTTCGACACCGCCGCCTGGCCGTTCGTGATCGTGGCGATGCCCGTCACCGTGAACGCCGCATTGCCGCCGATAAACTCGCCGGGGGTCGGCGATATGATGGTGGCCGCGAACCCGCCGGGTTGAATGGCGGCGGCTAATTCAAAGGCGCCCCACTGGCCGGAAAAAATACCATCAATGGGGCCGGTTTCATCGTAGAAGGCGATAATACCCACATTGGTAACGGTCGTGGTGATGGGAACATAAACGACATTGGGGAACAACGGGATGCCGGCGAAGTAATTGGGGCCGGGATTGGCGGGAAAAAAGGTCTGATATTCCGTGGCCACCAGACCCTGGCTCCCATTCGGGTCGTTGGGATTAAAGAAGTTCACCACCGCCGCCCAGTTGGTGCGGTTATTGCCACCGTTCGGATTGAGGAGGAAAACGACATCGCCCGGCAAGGCCGTGAACGGATAGGAATTGGGGATAATTCGTAAAATAAGCGGCTGCACGCCGATGCCGCCGCCTTCAAAAATTTGAACCGGGTTGCTGCCGGGATTCCAATTCGTCGTGACCGGCGTTCCCGGCACGGCTGTGACTATCGCTGACGAGGGAACCACATCATTAATCGTCACCGTGTTGGTGGCGGACACCGAGCCAGCCGAGTCCAAGGCATAGGCGGCAACGGTGTTGCTGCCGGGGGCCAGATATAAACGCGCCGCCCAGCTTGAATTGTTCGGCGCCCCGAACGAGATCCAAGCCGAGTTGTTGGCCGAACAAAACACGCTGTAAACAGACACATTGCCCTGCACCGGGCCGGCCTCGACCGCCGTGCCGGCCAAAGTAAATAGCGGGAATGCGTTGCTCACCACCATGCCCGCCGTCACGTTGGTGATGCTTACCGTCAGGGTGTCCGGGTTAGTGATCACCAACGACAGCGCCTGGGTCGCTGTGACACCCAGGGCGTCGGTCACCTGCGCGGTGAAGTTGTATGTGCCGATGGTCAGCGGAAACCCGGAAGTGTAACCGTTGGCCTCCAGCGGACTCACGTTCGCCGGCAAGGCCCCTGAAATGAGGGTCCAGCCGTAAGGTTGCTGCCCGCCGCTGGCGAACAAGGTTAGGCTGAAGGCTTCGTCAACCGCCAGGGCCGGCAGCGAGGTGGTGGTCACCACCAACGGGACCGGGGTCGAGGAAAAATTGAAGAGCGTGCCAAAACCGGAACTGCCGCCCGCGTCCGTCGTCCCATACAGCGTATTGCCCGCTAAAACCAATCCGGCCGCCGGATAGCCTCCGTCGCTGTTGGTGGAATTAACTCCCGTCAATGCCGTGAACGTATGCCGGACCAGGAATACGGTGCCGTTGGTGAGGACGGAAAAAATCGTGCCGGAACTGCCGGCGCCACCCGACTGGGCTGTGCCATAGAGGGTGTTGCCCGATAAAACCAATCCGCCATTCGGGCCGGTTCCCGTATAAACATAACCGGCATTGGTGAAGAAATACCCCTGGAAAGAATAAAGGTTCGTAAATCCTGTGCCATTGGTGTTGACGGCGAAAACCGTGCCATCGCCAAAACTGCCGCCACCGCTCGCCGTCCCATACAGCGTGTTACCCACTAAAACCAATCCGCCTCGGGGCCCCGCTCCGTCGCTGCTGATACTCAAATTATGCAGGTTCGTATAACCCAAGCCATCGATGTTGATGGAATATACCGTGCCAGCGTTGCCAGTGCCGCCACCACTCGTCGTCCCATACAGGATGTTGCTCGATAAGAGCAGCCCGCCGCTCGGACTCGATCCGTCGCCGTTGTTTTGGCCCGAAAAGGGATGCAGCGGCGTAAATCCCGAGCCATTGGTATTGACCTTGAACACCGTCCCAAAAAACGCACTGCCGCCTTGACTCGCCGTTCCGTACAGCGTGTTGCTCACCATGATCAAAGCAGACGGTCTGGAGCCATCGCTGCCGTTAAGGAAATTATAGAAGTTCGTAAAACCGGTGCCGTTGGTATTGACCTTGAACAAGGTGCCCCAGCCTGAACTGCCACGAACTGCGCCTCCATACAAGGTGTTGCCGGATAAGATCAACCCACCTGGACTGTTGCCATCGGCGCCATTGGTGAAGGTATAAAGCGTCGTAAAATTCTGGCCATTGGTGTTGACCTTGAACACCGTGCCGGCACCCGCGCTGCCGCCGCTGCTCGCCGTCCCATAAAAGGTATTGCCCGACAAAATCAAAGCGCCAGGACCAGCTCCGTCGCTGCCGCCATTCAAACTATACAGGTTCGTGAACGTCTGCGCCGTCGCCCGGCCAACCGGTATCAAACCCAGACCGGCAATCAACGCGGGCAGGAGAAACGGACGGAATAAACGAGTGTTCATAGTTGCTTACTGGTTGCAGCCATTCTGTTCTGGCGGCTGATCATTGCGTTGGGCGAATCAAGCTCGCCCAGAAGCCTTGGAATGAACCCAAGAGTGGTGAGAAAGGGTGATGGTAGCCATATTACAATGTCGAATGGTCATGTCAAGAGGAACTTTAGCTGGCTGCGGATTCCCAGACCACCAGACGGTGATGACAAGCCAGCGCCAGACGAGCGGCGGTTGCCACGGCAGCTGCGGCCGGAACTGCGCTGCGGTTTGTTGCCCTTTCTTTTTGGTCCCGTTTCTGGCATGATGCCGGGCGATTCAGATCGGGGTGCCCATGAACGAGGCGGAATGGAAAACAAGAAAGACGCGCATCGACACGCGGCTTCGGTCGCTCAATCCCTCCTGGCAAATTGTCCCGTGGCGCCATGGGCTGGATCTCTCCGCTCTCAACTGCCATGCCGTCACCGAATTTCCAACGCAAAATGGCCCCGCGGATTATGCCCTGGTGGCTGGTGGCAAATTGCTCGGAATTCTTGAAGCGAAGAAGGTTACGGTAAATCCACAGAACGTTCTGGAGCAGGCCAAGCGGTACTCCGCCGGCGCCGTGGCTGGGCCGGGAAACTGGAACGGGTGCCGGGTACCGTTCCTGTTCGCCAGCAACGGTGAAATTATCTGGTTCATTGATGTTCGGGGCGACAAGCCTGCCTCGCGCCAGCTCTCTAATTTCCACACAGCCCCAGCCCTGGAAGCCGCATTCGCCTTTGATCCCAAGCCTGCTCACGATTGGCTGCTCGACACCCCGCCGGATATCATCTCGCGTCTCCGCGATTACCAGCGCCGCTGCATCGTCGCCGCCGAAGCCGCCATCATCAGCGGTCGGCGGGAACTGCTCCTGGCCATGGCCACCGGCACTGGCAAGACATTCCTGACTGTTGCCCAGGTCTATAGGCTGCTGGAATCGAAGTTTGCCCGGCGCATTCTGTTCCTGGTGGATCGCAAGGCCCTCGCGGCCCAGGCCGTGCGCGAGTTCAACTCCTTCACCACGCCCCAAAGCAACAAGTTCGCCCAGGAATACGAGGTCTACAGCCAGCGTTTCCAGAAGGAGGACTTTGGCGAGGATGATCCGTTCGATCCCAAGGTGTTGCCAAATGAATACCTGACGGCGCCGAAACCAAGCCACACCTTCGTCTATGTCTCCACCATCCAGCGCATGGCGCGGAATCTCTTCGGCGCCGAGGGCTGCTTTGCGCAATCCGGCGGCGACACCGAGACCGAGGCCGACGCGGACAGGCTGGAAATCCCCGTCCGCGTTTGACCTGATCATTGCCGACGAATGTCATCGCGGCTACACGGCGCAGGAGATGAGCATCTGGCGCGAGACCATCAACCACTTCGACGCCATCAAGATCGGTCTCACGGCCACGCCGGCGGCGCATACCACGGCGGTCTTCGGACCGCCTGTGTTCCGTTACACCGTGGAGCAGGCCATCCTCGACGGCTACCTGGTGGATTACGAGCCGGTCGCCATCAAATCCGAGGTCCGCATGAACGGCGTGTTTCTCAAGGAAGGCGAAACCGTCGAGCGCGTGGACACCGATACCGGCCAGAAGGCGCTCGATCAACTGGAGGACGAGCGCACGTTCGAGGCTGCCGATATCGAACGTTCCATCACCGCGCCGGACAGCAACCGCAAGATCATCGAGGAAGTCGCCAAATTCGCATACGACCACGAGGCGCAGACCGGTCGTTTCCCGAAAATCCTGATCTTCGCCGTCAACGACATCCCGCACACATCGCACGCGGATCAGCTTGTGAAGATTTGCCGGGACGTGTTCAACCAGGGCGACGACTTCGTGAAGAAGATCACCGGCAACCCGAACGTGGACCGCCCGCTCCAGCGCATCCGGGAGTTCCGCAACCGCCCCAATCCAAAGGTTGTCGTGACTGTGGACATGCTTTCGACGGGGGTGGACATCCCGGCGCTCGAGTTCATCGTGTTCCTGCGCCCGGTGAAGTCGCGCATCCTGTGGGAGCAGATGCTGGGACGCGGCACGCGCCTATGTCCTGACATCAATAAATCGAAATTCGTCGTGTTCGACTGCTTTGACGGCACGTTGATCCAGTATTTCAGGGACGTCTCCAACTTCGACATCGCGGCGCCCGCTAAAACGCCGCTGACGCTCCCGGAAGTCATCGAGAAAATCTGGAACAACGTGGATCGCGATTACCACGTCAAGGTGCTCGCCAAGCGGTTGCTGCGAATTGACAAGGACATGAGCGCCGAGGCCCGCACCGAATTCGCGGCGTGGATTCCGGAAGGCGACATGGGCCGGTTCGCGAAGGAACTGCCCCAACGGCTGAAGCGGGACTTCGCGGGCACCATGAAACTGCTCCGCAACGCTGATTTTCAAAAGCTATTGCTGGAATATCCCCGCGCCAGGCGCACCTTCCTTACGATCATCGAAGACAAGGACACGGTCACGTCGCAGAAGCTGGAACGCTACGGCAAATTTGACAACGCGGAGGATTACCTCGACGCGTTCGAGGAATTCGTGAAAGCCAATGCAGACAAGGTCGCCGCGCTGTCCGTCCTGCTCCAACACCCGAAGGAGTGGCGGCCGGCTGTGATGGAAGATCTCAGGCGGGCGCTCATTCAAAACGGGTTCGAGCCGGAGAAACTGCAACGCGCGCACCGCGACAGAGGATTCAAGGCGCTGGCCGACGTGATCTCCATCGTCAAACACGCGGCCACGGTGCAATCGCCG
>Ga0182021_10011855_pt1 | contig 10360 bp, 9 predicted proteins | sample 612E3MmetaG_FD_120493 | JGI IMG/M metagenome (GOLD analysis project Ga0182021, IMG submission 120493) | Permafrost microbial communities from Stordalen Mire, Sweden - 612E3M metaG (Illumina Assembly) | ecosystem: Environmental > Terrestrial > Soil > Wetlands > Permafrost | place: Sweden... | reverse complement strand
CTGTCTCATATTATTTGCCCTCCGTCGATGCCAAAACCACGATTGTTCCCACAAAATACCCATCTACAAAAACCCTTTTTGTCGTCGTCTTTTTCATTGTCTTTATTCTCCTTTATTTTTTGGTATTAAAACAGGCTCGTCTGGCTCTGCTTAACTGTTGTGTTGTAATCGTAGTCGCTGCCATGCACATATGTGAGCGTTTTTGCATTCCACACAAAACCTTTGTCGGTGAACCATTTTTTATGCTGGCCATTGAGCTGCACCCTCTCCGTCACGATCTCTCTGATTGCTGCTTCCCATTTACCGTTTGCCATTGTCTTTTCTCCTTAACCTTTTTTTCTTGAGGGATTGTGGCTTTTCGTGCCCTCTTTTGATCCCCTCTTACTTTTGTGACGAGGGGTCAAAAAGGGCATGAAAAGCCTAGTTCCCGCGTAAAAAGCGGGAATAAAAGAAAAAGAACCAGCGGGTGGGGCCTTTAATAAAATTGAGGCAAACGCCGTGACAGGTTTAGTAAGCGCAGCGAACGCCCTGGCGCGGGGTTTGACGATCATCCTTTTCTTTGTCTTTGCCCCGCCCTCCCCTGCCGTTGCCGTTTGTGTTTCAAGAGGGCCTTAGCGGTCGTTGTGAGCGTGGTAGCGCGAGTGCCTTGTGAAGGACAGCCGGTTAATCCCGGTGGCCTGATTGCCTCTTTGATGAACGAGCCTGACACGAGTAAAAAAAAAGGGTGATAACCCTTTCGGATCATCGCCCTTAGTAGGTGAGGCTACCGGAAACCGGAAAGCCCCGGGAGAAAAGTGAAAAAGTGCTTTTTACACAACGAGCCTCAAATCCTCCGGGTGCGTCCTTCCTTCGATTACCCCGAAATCCGGAAAATAAATACTCGCGCCCAACCTAAGTACTGTATAGATCGCGTCGATCTGGTTTTGGTCAAGGCGCTCTGCACTCATATTGCCGCCCCTGAAAATATTTCTTTCATAAAAGCGTCATCGTCAAACAATCCGTTAGTACATAGATCAAGATAGACGTTCAAAAAAAGGAGCACCCCGAAAGTGATGTCCTCGTCCTCGCTTTCCCTGCCGTCCCTGATGATCGTCTCAATGTCTATCTCGATCTCTGGCGTTACGTCAACGCCTGTATTGAGTAGACAGGTCGTCACTTCGCCTGATATCCTGGCCGTTCCTTTGCCGTCCGTAATCCCGTCCTTAATTATTTGTTCGAGGTCTACACTGAGCATGGGTTCTCCTTTTGTTTTTTAACGGGGAGACAACCCGTGGTCATCTCCCCTTGTGGCGGCGGCTGGCGCTCTGGCCCTGCCGATCTTCCGCCGGTTATCTCGTTATTAAAAATATAAGAACTCTAATTCCATTAAAACTCCTGGGGCGAAAAACAATAACGTCGCGCAAGCGGCGAATATTAATCCGAGTAGCTGCCTGACAATACGGTTTCCGCCGGTTGCCGCGTTATAAATGACGTGGACGAAACTCAAAGCCATGCAATAGCAAACCACTCCTTGAAGCCCCTCGAAAATCATTGCCAAATACATCACAATCCCTATAACGAGACATTGAATTAAGATCGACATACCTTCTCCTTTGTTGTTTTTTTGACGGGGAGACAACCTTTCAGTCATCTCCCCTTGATGGCGGCGGCTGGCCTATGCCTTGCCGATCTTCCGCCGTGGTTACTTTATTGCCTTCCGTAACTCTGCTATCAGCTTCTCGCTGTCCGCAAAATCGCCATCTGCGTGTTTCCGCACGATTGCGCCGAGTTTCAGCAATTCGTCCTGCTCCAGCGCCTTCTTCTTGGCCTCAAGCGACTTTATCTTCTCTTCGATTTCCTTCAATCCTTTTGCCATATTGTTAAATCCTCCGTTTTACCTTACGTGACGATATATTCATCACTCTCTAAAATGTAGATGGCAAAACGCCCCCCTGTTTTGCCAATTGGTGAAAAAATAACCCAAAAAAAAGGCGGGCCTTTCGGACCCGCCCTTTTCGACACGCTGGTTATTTTTTTAATACTGGCCCCTGCGACACGCTGTTTTGCGGCGCTGGTGACATATCCTTACCCTTATTTTGGCCTTTAGCCTGCTCCTGTTTCTTTGCCGCCTCAAGCAGCCCTGCTGTAGCGTCCTTGGTATTAACGGTTGGTAATACGGCCTTCTTCTTTCCGTTACTCTTTGAAGAGGCCTTATCGAAATTTTTAACCACTCCTCCTTTCTCGTTTTGTTTTTCAGGCCCTTTCTGCTGTTTCTCGGCCTCTTTTGTTTTTGCGCCTTCCTTCGCTATCGACAAATTATCTACCGGAGACGTGTTAAGAGTCGGGAGTTTAGCGCTATTTGAAAAACTCTTTGCCTCTTTTTCATTTGACTGGCCGTGATTCTTTCCCATTGGATCTTCTTTGCCCCGTTCAACCTGCATAGGGTCTTTACCGTTCTGTTTCTCTGGGGCCGAAATCATCACGCCGTCTTTTGCGGCTCTGACAGTGATTTTCTCGTCTTTCGCAAGTTCGTTTGTAGCAGTTTTAAATGCATCTTTACCGAACCGCTTCTCCGTGGCATCCTTAAGTCCAGAGTATCCGGAATGAACTGCTGCACCCTTGGATTCCTTGACCGCCGCCGTTATAAACTCCTCCGCCGTTTTAGCATCCTTTCCTGTTTCTTTCACGGCCTCAACCTTGGCCTTTGAAACTTCGATCTTGGGTTCCTTCACCGTGAACGTCTTTATATCACCCTTGGGCGTTGAAATGTGGATATCCTGTCGAGCTGCAAGCCCCTCCATTGTCCGTTCAATGGTCTTGGGGTCCATATTCTGCTTTGCGCCTTTCATGGCCTGCACAACGTCTTCTTTCGTTATAGGGCTTTTTTTCTTGTCCTCAATCACACCCGCATACATTTTTACAGTTGCTTCATTAGCCTTCTGACTGGTCGTCTGCTCTTTGAAGGGCGCTGATGCATATGCGGTCTTAGACCGTTCTTTCAGCGCATAGTTATCGGAGATCTTCATAATCCTTCCCTCACGCCCCATTTCCCTAACCAGTGTTTCTGCCTTTCTATCTGACATCCTCATGCCCTGGTCCTCTAGTGCCTTTGCAATATCGCTCACTGACATAGAGGATTTGTCATGCTTAGTCATGATCTCCGCCGCCTTATCTTTCTGTACGGCCTTGGCCTCTTTAGCTCCTACGATTTCAAACCCTTGGAACTTATCGGTTTTAACCGTCTTAATGTCTTTTCCATCTTTACTCATGTCCCGCAAAATAGAATTAACGAGGCCATCATTCAGCTTCGTAGCGTTCGGCGTAAGCCCCTTAATTTCCATATCGAGCATTTTTTTGCTGAACGTGTCATAGCCTTTATCTGAAAGTCCATCTATCGTGCCATTGACAATACCAATATGCTGCGCGTATTCCTTGCTCGGCATATAACCCATGAAAGGCTTGCTCTTGCCTGTCTCTTTGCCGTCTGCGTCTTTTACCTTCTCAAAACCAACGGCCATAGACTTTGCCTTGCCGTCCTTAACGAGATCGGACATGACCTGTTTAAACTCATTGCTGGTCATGTGAGTTTTCAGCTTGTCAAAGAGTTGTGCATGAGGCATAGGTGCTTTTGTTGCATCTCCCAAAACGAGCATGGCCTTAGAAGCATTTACCTGAGCCCGTTCTGCCGGTGTCGGGATTTTGTTAAGTTTCGAACGGTCAACTATAGCTTGTAACTTCTGTGCCGCTGCCGATCTCTCGGCTGTAACCTCTTTACCGTTCTTTTCATTCTTACCTGCGTATACTTCACGGTCCTGAGTCTGTTTTGCTAACTGCTTGTCGAGCTTGATACAATCCTCACGGCTCTTAATGCGCCGTCCGGTCTGCATACTCATAATAGTTCCTACGCAAAGCTTTGCAACCGTTCCCATAATGCCAACATGATAGGCTCCCTTGGAATTCTTATTGCTGATCGTGGTCTTGCTACTGGTCTGCTTAAATTTCCCACTGAGTGGGTCTATATTTCCACTCCATTTATTCGTAACAATAGTACCGTCCTGCATCCGTGTAACTGTAGTTCCCCAGCTCGCCTTTCCAAACGTGTAAGAGCGTCCCGTTTTGATCTGGCCTCTGTCTGGGCCGGTTGCCGTCTTTTCACGGGAAAACTTCGTAGAAATCCCTGGCGCTATATGAGACTTTTGAACGGTCCTGATTACCAGATCGCCTTCATGATTTTTTAAGTACTTCTCGTTATAATTCCCGACTTCGTTTTTTGCTGTTCCAATATGCTTCATAATGTTGTGATAGGCAATATTCACAAACGGTTCCCTGATCGCCCTAGCCCAACGTTCCGGATTAACGATAACTGCATCTGCACCGTCGTATGCATGATAAGTCTTAGCGAATTCCGCCCCCCGCCCTTCTTCGCAAGCCTTAATAAATTCCGTCTTTGCACGGGGAATACCCTCTTGATGAAGGTCACCTGCCCATTTAACGTTAGTTTCTGATCCGTCCGGCCTCTTTACATCCCGCTCGTAATCCTCGCCGGTATGCCTCCCTTTGTTAATGACAGTTGTTTGCTCATAACCTTCTACAAGCTTGCCCTTGTCATAACGCTGGCCCTTTTCCAATGCCTGCATAAACTCTGCGCCTGTTGTAATGGGCTTTGCAAAGACGAGGCCGCGCGGATCGTAAGGCTTTCCCTTGTCCAGATCAGGCCGGCGGCGGTATATAGCGGTATGCGTCCTCCGCATGTCCGTTACAATCTCGCCCTTTTCTTCGAGATCCGCCATGGCCTTGTCAAACGAGCCTTCTCCAAACTTCCGGTCAACGATCTCATTCAACTGCTTCCCGTTCGCAGTATGCGAAAAGCCAAACTGGTTATCGTGGCTTTCTAGCGTATTGATAATGTAGGCTTCCGCCCTTGTAAATCCGGTCGCCTCGATAGACTGTTTTTCTAACCAGCTGTCGGCCTTCTGCGGAGCTTCTACGGCTTCAACTGCGGGCACTTCAACGGGTTGTGCCGCCTCGATCTCTGGCTGTTCCGGCTTTGTCTCTTCCTTGATCTCAACTGCCTTTTCTGCATCCTTGCTTTCTACAACATCATCAACTGCAGCCGGTTCTTTTCCGATCACCGGCGAAGCTTCGACATTATGTATAAACTCTTCTTTCTGCTCAAGAGAGGTACGCACATCGGTGCCAACTTCAACTTCAATTTCATCATCACCGTCGGCAAGATCGAAATAAACCTCTTCCTCGTTTTCGGTCACGGCCTCTGTGACTTCCGTCAAAGATGCTATCTCCCCGATCTCCTGTGCTTCGGCTTCCAAGTCCTGGCCTTCTTCGACAAGTTCTTCTTGAGGCACTTCCGGCTCGTCAACAAGCTCCCGATATTCTTCTACAGCTTCCTGAACGGGCAATGTGTCGATTTCTTCTCTATTGAGATAATCGGTTGTAGATGTTTTCCGTAGCTCCCTCTTGGTTTGTTCCATCAATCCGGGTTGAAGCTTATCGGTCTCATGAACATATTTACCTACGGAATCGGTAAATAATTTGAACGTTTCTTCCCCCCGCGAAAATATAACCAGTCCAGAATTATTGTTATTGACTAATTCCGAGATGCTTGTACCGGCAAGCAAAAGGGCCTGCGTGTATTTAGCTGTCATACCCTGAGACTTCGGCGTCGTGAGCACATAACCGGCATCAAAATAAGGGTACTGTTTCGGCGTAAACTTACTTACTGTGCCCTTTTCCCATTCCACTGCCATTTCCTGAGTCTGTGGATCAAACGCAGTGAGAAAACCTTGATCACCGTTATCAATACCCCTGCCACTGTTATTCTTAGTAGCAATGATCTTCTCACCTACAGCAATTTCAAGCATGCGAGGCTCATATACAGATAAGTTCGAGCCGTGCTCTTTGAGTTCGAGATTGATAGGAGTGGTGTCCTCGCCCTTCTTGGGAACGAGTGTGATATAGTTTTTGTTCGATTGATTAGATGCAATTACGTCAAACTCTGCACCGGCCTTGAGTTCCTGCCCATTTGATAGAATGATATTCTTATTCGCAATAACAATATCCCCTGCTTTATAGCTCACGGCAAAACACTTCTCAACTTCACTGAGACGCTTCGGATCGCGGATTTGCACTTTTGCCGCCGTAGAAGCAGCAAGCTCCTCTTTTTCCATGAGACTGTTATGAATAGCTTCATTCAGCTTTATACGAGTTTCGTTAGTAGGGCATAGACCGGTTGTTTCTTTCGCGCCGGTAGCGAGATATTGAGCAACAAAAGCATCCTCTAACTGCCTAATATGCGTTCTTCCAATACCATCTGGGTCTACACTTCCCTTTCGGATCTCCACAATACCGTTATCTGCTGCAAGCTTCGCAAAAGAGTCCTCAACACGCTTTTCGATGGATAGGGTTTCATCCTTTGCGATATCTACCATATCACGATAATTCGCCTCTTTTTGCCTGACATTCTCTGACATTCTGACGGTATCGATAATCCCGGCTTCCTGTAACCTGCCCTGCGAATCCCCGGAGCCTATTGACTTCGACTGTTTTGTATCACCTACAATGGCGCAGCGCGCGTCACGCTCCTGCGTCCATCTCGTAGCTCCGGAAAACAGCCGCGATTCTGTTAAACTCGACTCATCCATAAGAATCAGGACTTGCTTCCCCGCAATACTTTCCATATGCTTCTGCACTTCGGGTGTGCCCTGGCCCTCGTTCGCTAGAAACTTATCAAGTGTAAAAGACGTAATTCCCTTAGACCTTATGCCGCCAACGGCTTTACCTATCTTCGAGACGCCGATTACAGCTACACCCTCCGCGTCAAGCACATTAGAAATCAATTCCATCATTTCTGTCTTTCCACTGCCAGGGTCACCCTGAATGCTGACAAACTGATCCTTATTGCAAAGAATGTGCGCCGTTGCGGCTTTCTGGCCATCCGTCAACACATAACCCTTCTTCGCCTCGAATTTCCCGATCTCGGTAGCAAGTCTATCAAGGCTGATAAAAGGCTCAAACTTGCCCTTTCCTGCGATTACAGCTTCAAAAATCCCGCCTTCCTCTTTGATTTTTCCGGCAGTAGCAAACTTATCCTCAAAAGGCGTGTTGCCGCCCTCAAGCTTGACGATCTCAGTCTTTTCCAATCCCCTGTCGTAAGCCGCCTCTATCTCCTTAAAATCATACGCCCCCCTGCTCAAAATGAGCGCCTTGGAAATAACATCCTTAGCGGAGAATACAGACTCGCTCTCATGGCACATTTCAGCGGACTTAGAAATAAGCTCGTCTGCCGAAAAAGGACACCCCGCCTTGCTCGACGGCCCCTGCGCTATTATCCCGGCTTCAACCTCCGCATTGTTTACGCCGATTTCCGCGTCCGCTTGACGGCCTAATGCAAGTATCTCGGCTTCTGTCCGGTCTGGGTCTTTTGCGGGCTTAGAAGCGTTTACCGCATACTTCTGGATTTGCCCTGGCGTTGCGTTAGGATATTTCGCCCTAAATTCAGGATCATTTTTTAGTTCCTCGATCTTTTCCTTAACACTCTGGCTCCGTTTGGAGTGCGCAGCCATTTGCTCCTTGTTCGCACCTACAAGCTCCCATCCTCCTTTGCTATCAGCAAGGATTGCAAGATGTGGGATCTTCTGCAATTCCCTTGTAACAAAGGACTGGTTTATTGATGTGAGATACGATTGATCGGCAAAACAGAACTTATTGTACAGGGCCTTATATTGGCCGTCCTGCGTTTCTACAATGTTCATCAACGCAAAGTGGAAGTGAACGTGCTCCTCCTTGAATCTGTTATCACTGTGCATCTCGACCTTAATGATCGGCTTACCTTTGTGAAGCGAAGTCACTCCGTCCTTGGTTTCGCGGTAGTAAGTGTATCTCTCTAGCACCTTTGCCGTGCTCCTTGCCGCATTCCACATAGCTTCATCAATCTGTTTTTGTAGCACGGGATCACTGCAATGATGCCTGAAAATCGACAAGGATTTAGGAGTAAAGCTCGCAAAGTCAACAGCTGCGATTTCATCCTTCGGCAAACCGGTTTCCGGGTCAATCCTCACTGTCCTCTCCACAAGCTGCTCGCCTGAATCAGGGTGCTGGCCGTGGCAAAGTCTTTCAAAACGGTCATCTCCGCCTGCCTTAGTGCCGATAAGGTGCAAGGTTTCTGCGCCTGGGCCAATGTAGATCGCGTTGATTTTCTCGCCGTTAGGGTCAAAAATAGGGTCTTTGGAATATGAATACGCAATAGATTGTGATGGTGATATTGTTGCTGGTCTCATTCTTTTAATTAGCCTCCTTATTCTGAGTTTGCTGGCTGATTGAATATTGAATCGATTGATGTGTTTTGCTGTAGATACGGTCCGGAGTGAAACTCCTGGCAAGCCGGACAAAACACCGCTCCTGTTTTGATTTCGGCTGAACTTGAATATACGGTATGCAGGAATCGAGCTACATTAGCGGATTCCGCTCGAATGATGAGTATCCCTGGCTCTGGATTATCAATGAGATACGCGGCCCCTGCGGTCCCTACAGCCCCTACAGCATCAACAGGACAATCTCTTGCAGGCGGAATGATTACCGTAGTGTCGGTGACGATATACCATTTTCGGCTTTTTGTTAATACACGATCCTGCTCCTCCATAAATCCTCCATTATTTGTATCGTATGATCTAGTTCAAAACGAGGTAGGGGCCTCAAAGAGGCCCCTTTTGCAATGCGGATGTTTTGGCGGGAAAATAGAGGGATTAAATTGTCTTTCATCACCTGCCTTTTTTGGTTTTAACTACCTTGTACTATATATATGGCAAAACGCCCCCCTGTTTTGCCAATTGACCCAAAAAAAAAGAGAGGGAATACTAACCCCCTCTCTTCAATCTCAGTACTATATTTTATGCAGCTAGATCAAGACCAAGCTGCTTGTTCATTTTTTTGCCCCTGTTTGTGTGTACCTTCTTGAGAGTCTGTCTGCGCCGCCCTAGCAACGCCAGGCCGATCTTCTCGCATGCCTTGGAAAAAGTGTCAGACTTTAGCCCTACGCTCTTCCGCGCTTCGGTCATGGTAACCTTACCGGAGATTACCGCCATGATCGCCTTCTGTATTTTTTCGGTGTTTTTCCCTCCGATTTGTCCGGCGATTTGCAATATATCATCCCATGCAATAACCTCCCCCTGTGGCCCTGCAATCTCAAATGCTACTTCATCGAATGATTTCATTTTATGCTCCCTTACTTGCAAGGCAGCATCGGGCCGCTTTCCACTGGACGAACTGCCGAATAAATGCACTCGTTTTGCCTGGTTGAGATACCCTCTCTGACCATGTAACCCGCCGCTTCCGGCTGATTTGATATTGCCTAATACTCCCTTGGCATCATCATGCGTCCACGCTGTTGCAATTTCAGCATCAATCTCTGCCAAAACCTCTATCTTTGCAGCAGGACGGTCTATTTTTTTTACTCTCGCCCTGGCTGTAGCCATCTTACCAATGATCTTCCCGGTGTACCCCGCTTTGTTTCTTGCGGCCCGCTCAAGTATCATCAGCGCCGCCCCTTGCAACATATCTTGATGATCGTCAGCACCCTTACATAATTTATCTTTTACAATCCTTTTTTGCTGTGCGTATTCCTCTTTGTTTGTCAGATCGATAGTTAGTGCAAACTCTGTCCGCTGTTTTTTCGCCGTCATTTCCATATTACAACCTCGTTTGCTTTTCGTTTTCTGGATTGCCACGCAACCCTCTACCTAATTAATGTCGGGGGAGGGGAGATGGATTCCGTTTTATTTCCCACTCCATATCTTAATTATAATACCTAAACGCTTAGGTATGCTAGATGGTAGAGCGCTTTTTGCAAAAAAAAAAGAATCTTTTTTCTTCACAGGAACGTATGAAGAAGTTGTTAGTTGATACTGCTGCGGCCTCTGGGGGAGAGGAATTGAACGGATTGTCTCCGAAATAGGCATGTATTGGGGGGGTGTAGTGGAAACTTTTACCACTTCCCTTTGAAAGAATTCCGAGTGAGCCGCGTAAGTGGCGAATTAAGCAAGAGAATAAGGGCTTTTGGTTTTGTGAGCGCCTGGGCGCGAATGGCAAAGAACCCAGAGTCTTTGCTGTTAAGTAAGAGGCGGGGGCATCCAAGACCCGCCTCTTACTCCCCCCTCTATGGGGGGGAGATACTATGCTGTGAAATATATCAGCCTGTAACTACTTGTTTTCTCTGACATATATAGCATTTTAAAAGGGGTAATCATACCCGCTGCGGACGTGGAATCATACCTGCTGCGGAACTTCGACGCGTTCTATTTTATAAATCGTTCCTGCCAGAACTTTAAATCCAGCTATTATCTGCTTGCTAACAATTCCAGAAAGACTG
>Ga0182021_10011854_pt1 | contig 10360 bp, 9 predicted proteins | sample 612E3MmetaG_FD_120493 | JGI IMG/M metagenome (GOLD analysis project Ga0182021, IMG submission 120493) | Permafrost microbial communities from Stordalen Mire, Sweden - 612E3M metaG (Illumina Assembly) | ecosystem: Environmental > Terrestrial > Soil > Wetlands > Permafrost | place: Sweden... | reverse complement strand
GAACTAAAGCACTTGAAAAAAAATGAACAAAGATGAAAAAATATATCTCGCGGGGCATACGGGATTAGTGGGATCAGCTATTCTGCGTTCGCTGAAGGCACAGGGATATTCCCGATTTCTCCTGCGAACAATCGAAGAACTGGATTTGACTCAACAATCTGCTGTAGATGCATTGTTTCAGCAGGAGAAGCCGGATTATGTTATTCTCGCTGCTGCGAAAGTCGGCGGTATCCATGCGAATAACACGTATCCCGCAGAATTTATTTATATCAATCTCCAGCTCGAAAGCAACATTGTGCACACTGCCTATAAATACAGTGTCAAGAAACTTTGTTTTTTGGGAAGTTCTTGTATCTATCCAAAATATGCACCGCAGCCGATGAAGGAAGATTACCTGCTGGATGGCAAGTTAGAACCCACCAATGAGCCTTATGCCATCGCCAAGATCGCAGGTATAAAAATGTGCCAGGCGTATAACAGGCAGTATGGAACAAACTTTATTTCTGTGATGCCCACAAATCTCTATGGACCACATGATAACTTCGATTTGCAGAGCTCACACGTGTTGCCTGCGCTCATCAGAAAATTTGTGGACGCAAGAAAGGCAGGGGCTTCCTCAGTTTCAGTATGGGGAACCGGATCGCCGAAACGGGAATTTCTCTTTGTTGACGACCTTGCTGATGCGGTTGTTTATTTAATGAATCATTATGACGATGGCAAGATAATTAATATAGGGACGGGAAAGGATATTTCCATCCTTGAACTGGCAACCTTGATCAAGGAGGAAGTCGGCTATAACGGCACCATAGAATTAGACTCAACAAAACCTGACGGCACTCCGCGCAAGCTCCTCGATGTATCAAAAATAAACGGTCTTGGCTGGACAGCCAATACTCCGCTGCGCGAAGGGATACGAAAAACTATTCAATGGTATCTGGAGAATCGATGATTCGATCTCTTGTCACCGGAGGCGCCGGATTTTTGGGATCACATCTGTGCGATAAACTTCTTGCAGAAGGACATGACGTCGTGTGCCTCGATAACCTCAGCACCGGCGATGTTGCAAATATTGCTCATTTGAAAGTAAATCCGCGCTTCAATTTTGTCAAGTACGATGTTACCAATTATCTGTTTGTTGACGGGAATATTGATTTCATTTTTCACTTTGCATCACCAGCCAGCCCGATTGATTATCTCAAACTGCCGATCCAAACACTCAAGGTTGGTTCCTTAGGAACACACAAGGCGCTTGGCCTTGCAAAAGAAAAGGGAGCGCGATTTTTTCTTGCATCGACTTCAGAAGTCTATGGCGACCCGCTTCTCCATCCGCAAAAGGAAAGTTATTGGGGAAACGTCAATCCTGTGGGTCCCCGCGGCGTCTATGACGAAGCCAAACGCTTTGCAGAGGCAATGACGATTGCCTATCACAGGTATCATAAAATTGAAACCCGGATTGTCCGTATCTTCAATACCTATGGCGAACGCATGCGGATACATGATGGCAGAGCGATTCCGGCATTTATGGCCCAAGCAATGCGCAATGAACCGGTCACCGTCTTCGGAGATGGCAGCCAAACAAGAAGTGTCTGTTATGTGTCGGATTTAATCGATGGTATTTATAAGCTTATGATGTCCGATTATGATATGCCGATGAATCTAGGAAATCCGGAAGAAGTCACAATTCTCGAACTCGCAAAAGAGATCATCAGATTAGTCGGGAGCAATAGTAAAATCGTTTTCCAGGATTTACCGCAAGATGATCCAAAAGTTCGCCAGCCGGATATTACGAAAGCGCAAACAATTCTGGGCTGGAAACCGATGGTGTCTCGACATGACGGATTGCAGAAAACAGTAAGCTATTTTAAATCAAAGCTCAGTGTATGAGATCATCCTAGAACGATGTACTAAGAACAACTTCACACACATTGAAACAAGAATATACGAATACCGATTTCGAAAAAATATCTATAAGCCTGTTAGGAGTTCCTGTTGATCTTTTTACAAAAGCAGAACTTTCTATTTTTATCCTCAAAGTTCTCCGTGGTCAAAAACGAGGATGGGTGAGTTATATCAATATACATACCATCGATATTGCGAATCAATTACCGTGGTACAAACAGTTCCAATCAGATGCTCTCATTCGTTATTGTGATGGAGAAGGAGTACGTGTTGGTGCCTATTTGTTGGGGAAGCATATTCCTGCAAGGTTTACATTATCGCATTACATCAATGATCTCGCTGCTCTGGCAGTGGAACAGGACATAAATATATTTTTGCTTGGCGGAACGCCTGATGTTGCTGAACTCTCGGCAAAAAGGCTCAAAGAATTATATCCTACGATACGGCTCTCCGGTTATCATCATGGATTTTTTTCTGTGGAAGAAAACAGCTCAGTAATAGAGAAGATTAATGCCTGTCAGCCTGATATTCTGTTGGTAGGAATGGGGGTTCCTAAACAGGAAGAATGGACCAGAGAGAACTTTGATAAGCTGAATGCAAAAATAATCTGGATGGGCGGAGGATTCCTTGATACCTTATCCGGCAGACTCCAACGATGTCCGCTCTGGCTCAGTGAACATGGATTTGAATGGTTGTTCCGACTGACACAAGAGCCGCGAAGATTATGGAAACGATACTTGATAGGAAATCCGCTGTTTCTCTCGCGTATAGTAAAAATACGATTACAAAAAAGACAAAGTAAAATACGGCCGGTGAACTTGTAAGGCAAGTTACCATATCTAGTGTTTCTTACAGGTAAGAGAGGAATAATATTTTGATACTGCCGAGTAATTGTGGATTCCTTTCTCCCAAATACAATACTCTTTCGTTGCTGTAATTGTGTTCTCTCACATATTTTATTTTTTATGTCCATATTTATTTTATGACGAAAACCGTTTCAATCCGGAGTCTACTCACCAAGGGACAATACTCATTCTACATTGCTCTTGCCGAAAAAGGTGTTTTCTTTATCATCTTTATGTATTTCGCGCGAACATTAAATGTAGCGGAATATGGGATGGTAATGATTTCTTTTACCTTCGCAAATATCCTAAGCTCGTTTTTTGAATTTGGCTTTGCACCTTACTTTCAGCGTGAAGCCGCAACGCATTCCAACAGCATTGAAGAGGAGCTGAATAGTGTTCTAGGGTTTAAAGTAGTAGCCTTCTTTTTATACGGTCTATTAACAGTTCTCTATTTCACCTTTATCGGCACTGATACTCCATTGTCTGTCGCACTTGTGGCAACAACGATTTACGTATTTGGAATAAGTGGAATCTTTTCCAGGACACTGTTTGGATTCAACCAATATGTTGAATCTTTTAAATCATTACTAGTAACTAAGATTATTATTTTTTTCGTGGTCGGAATATTTATCATCGTCAAAGCCTCGTTCGAGTTTCTGCTGCTTGCATTGCTCGGAGGTGCTGTTCTTCAAACGATATCCCTTATGTCGAATGTTTCACACAATGGAATTATTTTTAAGCTCACACTGAAGGCCAAAATACTGAAACGCGTAATAAAGTCTTCTCTCCCTATTGGCATCGGATTGTCGTTTGTTTGGATCTATGATAAAGCCGATGTTATACTCATTCAAAGGATTATTGGAAACGAGGCTGTGTCATTTTACGCTGTCGCATACTCCCTCTACAAAATACCACAGGTAATTGCCGGGGTAATTCTGCTGCCATTTTTCACAGAGATTTCAAATCGTTATGCTACTGAAGGCTCCCTCAGTATGAATGAGTTATTCAAACCGGCTGTACTATTGGTTTCGGTGAGTGGAGTGATTATACTCGCATACAATTGTATCCCTGAAATATTTTTATCGCTTGCTTATGGCAACTTGTATAAACGTTCTGGATGGATTTTAAGTGTACTTTCATTCGCACTTCCCGGGCTTCTTCTCAACAGTCTTACCGGCAATACTCTGAATGCTCTCAGAAAAGAATGGAAGGTGATGAATTCTACGTTTTTTGCATTTCTTCTCAACATTGGACTCAATGTTATACTTCTACCAAGATTGGGAATTGTTGGTGCGGTTATCGCAACAATCTGTACAGAATATTTCATGCTTTGTATCCAGATCTATTATATTCAAATATCGCCAGACATAAAGCGGCAAAAGAATACTTTATAGATAACGAGACGATGCTCAACGGCACTCTCATAAGAGATCAAGAGGATAGGTACTGCATATTGTGTGAGCAATTGACGTGATGAAAATTCTTTTTCTTGGGACATATGCCGATGGAGAATGCCTTCGAGGTCCAGAGAAAGTTGCGCGGCGTGTTGCCGATGAACTTCATCTCCTGGGACAACAAGTTTCGTTTATTGAATACTACTCTTCCGGCAAACGGTACAATTACTGGGATAAACTATTCAACCAGTCCAACGTTCAAACGGCTTCCGGTATTCCTGTGCGCAGGATGGGAATCGGTCCTCTTCTCTATCATCTGTCGGCAAATCATTACGATGTAGTGCATGTGATTACGTTTGAGCGTTTTGCGATTGTTGCATTCCTTTTAAAGCCGCTTTGCCGTTTCACGATATTTGTCACGGTGCATGGAATTGTCCGTCACCAAAACCTGAACTACCGGAAAAAGACAGATAAGTTCCTATTCCTCAAAGATACTCTATGCGAATATATATTTATGCGGTTTGCGGATTGCCTCTGTTTTCTCTCTGAGCAATCAAAAACTATTGCTTCTTTGTATTATCCAGTCAATAATAAACAAGTACGGATTGTGTCGAACGGTGTAGATGATGCATTCCGAATATCAAAAAGGAAATTAAAACCAGATACCCAAAGAATAAGTATTATTTTTATTGGAGATCCCGAAAGGCCTGAAAAAGGATATTCGTTTTTTATGGACACATTGCTGCGATATACTTGTTCAGCAGACGTGTATATAATCTGTGAACAGCCACCGGCGGATGCTATAAGAGAACAAGGGTCGATGAGCATACACTATCTTAAGAAAATGTGCACAACTGATTATGTACGCTTTTTGCAAGATAAAGATATATATGTAAATGCGAGTTCCTACGAATCGTTTTCAATCTCTGCCGTAGAGGCAATGAGTATGGGACTTGTGCCGATTGTGACAAGAGAAACGGGGATGTCTCGTTACATAAGAGACGGGGAAAATGGTTTTATAATTACTTATGGCGACAAATCCACTCTGCTGCATGTGTTGGAACGGCTTAGTGTCGATGCGGCATTGCGCCGCTCTGTCTCAAATGAGGCAACAAATGTTTTCCCTCTTCTTACCTGGAATAGCATCGCGCAGGAATATGTGAAACACTATTCATGCTATTCTCAGAAGAAAATAAAATAACGGTGTTGGGAAAACCGGAGACATGGAGCCAAGGGAAATGGAAAAAATATTAATTACTGGAGCGGCAGGGTTTATAGGTGCGCGCATCGCAGAGATGCTCCAGAGTACCGATATTCAGGTTATTGGTATCGATAATTTCAATGAGTATTACGATTCCCGGCTAAAGCATTACCGGGTAGCACAAATATCAAAGTCTGCTCATATCATCATCTTTGATGTCGATATTACCGATGAAGAAAAGATGGAGAACATATTCAGGGAGCACACGTTCTCAGCCGTTATTCATCTGGCAGGGATGGCAGGAATACGTCATAGTCTTGACCATCCATTGGAATTCGAGAGGACGAATGTTGGCGGAACTGCTGTACTGCTCGACCTTATGCATCGCTATCATGTGCCAAGATTGGTTTTTGCTTCGAGCTCATCTGTGTATGGAGAAAACATCCCGCCTTTCATAGAAGAAATGAAAACCGATTCTCCGACTTCGATCTATGCTGCGACCAAAAAAAGTGCAGAAACATTAATCCATTCGTATCATAAACTTTTTGGAATCAACTGCGTCATACTTCGGTACTTTAGTGTTTACGGTCCTCAGGGAAGACCCGATATGAGTTATTTCCGCTTCATCCGCGAAATAGATGAACATCGTCCAATTCGCATCTATGGCGATGGGACACAGAAGAGAGAGTTCACGTTTATCGACGATATTGCCCGCGGAACCATCAGTGCTCTTCATGTTGAAGGTTGCCACATATGTAATTTAGGAGGAGGAAGAGCATATTCTATTAAAAACCTTGTAGCTTTGATAGAGACAGGCCTTTCAAAGAAAGCCATTACTATCTTTGAGAAAACGGATATCAGTGATCTTCCGACTACATTTGCCGACATATCAAAGGCGCGTGAATTGATCCAATGGACTCCATCTATTCATTTTGAAGACGGAATAGCAGCCACTATTAAATGGCATCTTGAAAATTGTGATTTCATTCGAAGCTTGCGATATGACTAACAATGTTCATCAATCCAAAGTTGGATTTTGAGAATACTCCTTTTTCCATATCGCTACGCCCCATCTCGCGGAGGAATAGAAAAACAATCCGCTCTGCTTGCAAATTTATTCATTCAACGCGGGCATTCCGTCATTATTCTCACGGAGCGGTACAGATTGGGGTTGAAAAGAAATGAACACATCGATCGTATTTATGTCAAACGGATATGGAGTTTCGGTATTCTCCGCACTACATTCCTTCGGCAGATTCAATCGAGTAAGAAATTTCTTGGCATTTCCCGCGAGCAGGAGGCAATTGCAATATATACACATCAGTTATCCTTGGCGAAGCGCTCGCTTCGTGTGGTCTATCGTGCCATCATTTACAAATTCCCGATTCTCTGGTTTACTTTCTCGAGTTTTCTCCATTTGATTATATTAGGCCGGCGCTATGATGTCATTCAGGCTTTTCAGACAAATCTTTTCGCGCTTTCAGCAATCATTGCAGGAAGAATTCTTCACAAACCAGTAGTCATCCGTGATGCGGTTATTGGTGGAATAAAAGAACAGGATGAATTCCTGCTGTTTCGCTACACACGCCCGTATATCATCAAGAATGGACGATTCGTCGCCTTGAGTAAAATGATCGCGTCTGACCTTGAAGCTCGCGGAGTCTCCGCCGAAAGGATTACACATATCCCCAATAGCGTTATTGTACCGGCGAGCTATACGTCCACCAGGAACATGCAAAAAGGTCTCTTCGTTGGCAATGTATTGAACAATCCTCAGCAAAAGGGTTTAGACATTCTACTGAAAGCATGGAGGGAAGTCATCTGCAATTATCCCGATGCTATTTTGAGTGTGATTGGATCGGGAGACTACACTATATTCAAGGAGCAAGCAAATACGTTAAAACTCTACGGGAGTGTTCAATTCTACGGAGAACAGGAAGACATATCTCCGTTTTATCAAGCGAATGGACTCTTTATTCTTCCCTCGAGGTTTGAGGGTATGTCCAATGCGTTGCTCGAAGCAATGGCTTACGGGTTGACGTGCATTGCAACGCGAATCTCCGGTAGCGATGAACTCGTTCTTGATCATCAGAATGGACTATTGGTGGAGCCGAATGATCATATGACATTGGCGCACGCAATAATTGAAATTATCTCTCATCCTGTTGAAGCGGAACAGTACGGACTTAAAGCAAGAGAATTTGTAAAGGTCCATCACGATCCCCAACAGATCGCTGATCGTTATCTCCAACTCTATAGCAAATTGATAGAAGAGAATCGACGGTAAATAACAAAATCTCTTCATATATAAATGGCCGGATGGCTAAATATTTGCAACTGCAGATTTTTTATACTTCATGATAGATGTCAAATTGTGGAGGTGTATTTTATAAAATCTTTCAAATATTGTTCGATGTCTCGTAAGTAATGGCATTATTTAGTGCCTTCATTTTTAGGCGACAGGATATTGACACTGCATCGATAGCAAAAGGAGAGATAAGAGATTCAATATGAAGTGTTCCAGAAATATTCAGAGATCGGATTATTTTCCAGTTGGTTTTTTTTCGTTATTTTTACAGGAATAATAAAGCGCTTCGTTAAGATTTCTGAATATCATGATGCTCCAGAGACGGGGATGATTCGATCGTATACACTGTTCTACAGTTAAAACCAGGGAAGTAAGAGTGAGTATTATTAGCATGGAATCCATTCAGCAAAAAAAACGAATATTGGTTCTTGTAGATCGCTATCCGATTCTTCCTGAATATTCTACTTCCACTTGGATGCTAGGTAGTCTCCATGAGCTTTCATCGGTTGCTGATATTGATGTAGTCTCTGTCATTAATATCTTACCGCGTTTAAAAAACCTTATTTATCCTGGAAGAGATAGGATGTGGCTCAAAGCTGTGATGCATCTTCCAAAACAACAAACACAGGATTCTCTATATACGATTAAGCATTTGCGAGCAATTGGAATTCCTGCTCGGCTTTCTTGGAGATTACTTCCTGAATTAATAAAATGGCAGCTTGCAAGAAAAATTTGTGATCGTTATAGAGCAGAACACTATGATGCAATTCTTTTGCATGGGACTTATCCTATAGGAAAACTTGGAATAGACGTAGCCCATAGACTTGGTCTGCCATTGATTGTGGTAAATCATGAAGGATATCAGTTATACCTCGAATATTTTTCTGATACTGCGGCACATGAATTAGCGATTGTACTTTTAGCTGCTAATATGGTGGTTACATTATCGCCGAATCATCAAAAAGAAATTGAAAAATATTTTCCTAATAAAATAACGTCTTATGTCCCACATGGCATTACAGTCTCTAACTCACAAATGCGGGAACAACATAATGAGTTTAGAATCTTGACAGTTTCACGTTTAGAAGGGAGAGAAAAGCGGAATGATATTCTCATGGAAGGATTTGCGCGATTTTATCACGATGGTCATCCTCATGCGCGTATGACGATTGCGGGAGATGGTGCTGAACTTAGCACGCTTCAGCGAGTATCAATAAATTTGGGCATTTCCAAAGTAGTTCGTTTTACTGGATGGATATCGGGAGAACAGCTTAAACAATTGTATCAATCGCATGACGTATTTGTTTGTGCGTCCAGTCATGAAACATTTTGCTACGCAGCATTGGAAGCAATTGCGTCGGGATTGCCAGTGATAGGATTGCCAACCGTAGGCATTCTCTCTGAATTTGTTTCTTTGTTTCCAGAAGAAACAGCGTTATCAGAATTAACTTCTTCACAAATTGCACAAAAATTAGCATTGTTCTTCAATGCAAAAAATAAAAGGCAACAGATTGCCAGTGCGATGCTTCAAGTGGTGAAAGAGCGATTTTCATGGACTGGTCATAGGGCGTCCTTGCAAAACGTAATGAACCAATTAATCCGATTTCAAAGCTTATGAATATATTGCTCTTTGCTGAAGATTTTTTGCTCGATGGTGTGACGCGCCATATTGTTGATCTGGCAAACGGGTTGGCAGAGGCCGGGCACAATGTCTATGTTGCGTCAACACCGAGCATTCAAGCCAAGCGATTACATCCCGTTATCACATTCGTTCCGCTCAATCTTTGTTATCCTGAGAGCAATAGAAAGCGCACTTCAGCAATAATTCAATCACTCAGGATTCTCATAAGGACGATCAGAGAAAATAATATCAATATTATCCATACTCATAAACGGTATGCAGATTTTCTCGGAAGAATTGCTGCCCGTATCACAGGAGTGAAACATCTCTCAACGTGCCACAATGAATTTAACAATTACCGGTGGCTATCTGTCTTTGGAGACAGTACGATTGCCCCGTCACCAGAGATTGCCACCATGCTTGAAAAGGTTTTTAATGTAGATCATAAACGTATTAAGCTCAATTATAATGGAATAAAACCATTCATAACTTATTCTGCTGATAGAAAAAGCCATTTGAAAAAAGAACTCAATATTGAACGGGATTTTAAAATACTACTGAGTGTCGGACATTTGAATCGGCGGAAAGACAGATCGACGTTGATCGAAGCTATTCATATGTTGCAATCGAAAGGTCAATTTGAAAAAGCTGTATGTCTTATCGTAGGTGAAGGTGAGGAATATTCGTTGGTGCAAGAACTGATCCGTAGACACGACTTAGGATATTCAATTAAAGTATTGCCGTCGGCATCAGACATTGAAGCCTTAAATAATATTGCAGACTTCTGTGTCCTGTCATCTCTTCATGAAGCATCACCGTACGTCATATTAGAGGCTGCGAGTTTGGGCAAACCGCATATTGCAACTGCTGTCGGATTTGTTCCTTCGTTCATGAAAAACGACGAAGCCGGAATTTGTGTGCCTCCCAAAAATCCGCGGCTCCTTGCTGATGCAATATATTCTCTCCTGTCGGATCCACAGAAAGTTGCAGCGCTTGGGGAAAAGGCCTATGAACGGTTTTGTCAAGTGTATACCTATGACAGATTTATTAAGAATACAATTTCGATTTATGAAGAAGCACTTTTAATTTAGT
>Ga0182021_10011853_pt1 | contig 10360 bp, 13 predicted proteins | sample 612E3MmetaG_FD_120493 | JGI IMG/M metagenome (GOLD analysis project Ga0182021, IMG submission 120493) | Permafrost microbial communities from Stordalen Mire, Sweden - 612E3M metaG (Illumina Assembly) | ecosystem: Environmental > Terrestrial > Soil > Wetlands > Permafrost | place: Sweden... | reverse complement strand
CGCGGTGATCACCGCTGCCGGCGTCTCGGCGGGGCTGGATGTGAGTCTCCACGTCGTCGCGCGGCTGGCCGGCAATGAGCTGGCTCTGCGAACGGCCAGATACATGGACTATCGATGGTGCGCAGACCCAAACTCATGATCCAGACAGGTCGCCTGAAGCTGATGCCGGCCACCGTCGACCTTGCTCGCGCGGAGGTTGACGACCGCCACGAGCTCGGCCGCTTGCTGGGCGCGTCGGTGCCCGACGACTGGCCCCCCGAGTCCCTTGCCGACGCGCTGCCTTTGTTCGTGAGCTGGCTGGAGGCCGCACCGGATCGCGTCGGCTGGTTCGGCTGGTACGCTCTGGCTGCGGACGATGGCACGGCCTTGCCGGTCCTGGTGGCCAGTGGCGGATTCAAAGGGCCGCCGCGAGACGGGACGGTCGAGGTCGGCTACTCCGTCCTCCCCAAGTTCCAGGGGCGCGGATACGCGACAGAGATCGTCCGCGCCCTGATCGGGTGGGCGCTGGGTCAGCCGAGCGTGGCCTGTGTCGTGGCCGAGACAGAGTGGGCCAACCCCGCGTCGGTGCGCGTCTTGAGCAAGGCAGGGTTCGTCCCCGCCGGGCCGACGAACGCGCCGGGTGGTGCGCGGTTCGAGTTTCGTGCCGGCCGGTGAGCCGCCGGACCGGGCGCTGCGCCGTGTCACGATGTCCAGAAGTGGTTGACCCCGTGCGCAGGCAACGGTGCCTCCGGCGGACCTCTCGATGTTCGTGCAATCCTCCGGAGGCCGCGTCCGGACGCGCTGCCGCTGTCGACTGTCACATGCCATTCGGGCAGACGCTGCTCCGCCGCTCACCTGCTGAACCAGGCGCCATCGCGGCAGCACGATATCGGGAGGCGCTCAATGAACCAGATTGACCGCAAAGCACGCATTCGCGAGTACAAGGACACGCCTCGGCCCGCAGGCGTGTACCGCGTGCGCAACATGGCGACGGGGAGGTCGCTGCTCGGGGCGGCCGCCGACCTCCCCGCCAAGCTGAACGGCCAGCGATTCCAGCTGGACAACGGCTTGCACCCCGACAAGGAGCTCCAGAGGGACTGGAACGAGCTCGGGCCCGCAGCGTTCGCATTTGAAGTGCTGGACGCGCTGGAATCGCGAGAAGGGCCGGCCTGCGATCCGACCGACGATCTCCGTGTCCTGAAGGAGATGTGGCTCGAGAAGCTCACGGCATCTGGAGCGTCGCTGTACCCGCAGTCCTGGCGAGGCACCTCGAGATAGCGTTCGGTCGCGGAACACAGGAGAGAGGCGTGGACAGGGGGCAGCCGGTCGATGTTGCCATTCGACCATGGTCAGACGGCGACTTGCCGCTGCTCGAGCGGCTGCTCGGCGACCCGGCCATGACCGAACACATCGGCGGGCCAGAGACGCCGGAGAAGCTGCGCGAGCGCCATGAGCGGTATCTCCGGAGCAACGACTCGGGCGACGGTAACTCGTTCGTGATCGTCGCAGGTCTCGAGAGAGTCGCGGCCGGATGGGTCGGGTACTGGGAGACGGTGTGGCAAGGCGATCGAGTTTGGGAGACCGGCTGGAGCGTGCTGCCGGAGCTCCAGGGTCAGGGCATTGCGACGAGAGCGACCGCGATCGTCGCAGAACGGGCGCGCGCCGAGAGGACACACCGGTTCATGCATGCCTTTCCGTCGGTCGCTAACGGTCCGTCGAACGCCATCTGCCGGAAGGCCGGGTTCACTCTGCAAGACACGGTCGACTTCGAGTACCTGCGGGGCAGGTCTATGCGCTGCAACGATTGGCGGCTGGACCTGTTCGCCGACCCTTCAGAGGCACCGCTTGCCTGAGCCTCGCACCATGCCGGGGTCGCGCATCGTCGCCACGACGAAAAGACTCACGATCTGGCTGCTCACCGAGGCCGAAGTGCGGCTGCTCGCCTCGCTCTGGGCGGATGCTCGAGTGATGTGTTTCATCGGAGGTCCGCGCGACTTCGCGGAGGTTGGTGAGTCGTTCAGGGACGACCTGGCCGCACCGCCGCCGCCTTTGCTCGCGCGGATGGGCCGGGCCGTCAGGCGGGGCGGCAGGGCGGATGCTCGAGCTCAGACCGGACGGCCACGGCGATGGGCATGATGCCTCTCGACATAGCCCGACTTCGGCTGGCCAACCAGCAGATCACGGATCACGCGAGCAAGACACCGCCGGAGGTGGTGGCCGCGCTCGGGGCGGTGCAGGCCCAGGACTACCGGAATGCGCTCTGGGCGGTCGGCCTGCGTCTGTCGCAGGCATGCGAGGCCGACGTTGAGCGGGCAGTGGCCAGCGCGGCGATCGTACGGACATGGGCGCTGCGGGGCACCCTGCATCTCCTGGCATCGGCAGACGTTCGCTGGATCCTCGAGCTATTGGCGCCACGCGTGATTGCCGGGAGCGCCTATTGGCTCCGTCAACTGGAGATCGACGACCTCACACTCGCGCGTAGCCGCGATCTGTTCCGGGACGCGTTGTGCCGCAGGAGACTGCTGGTACGAAAAGAGGCGATGGCCCTGTTGGAGGAAGCCGGCATCACGACGACCGGCCAGCGCGGGATCACCATCCTCTGGCATCTATCTCTGGAAGGCCTTCTCTGTCAGATGGCTTTCAGAGGCAAGCAGCCGTCGTTCGCTTTGCTCGACGAGCACGTGCCTGGAGCTCAGACGATGAGCCGCGAAGAGGCCCTTGCCGAGCTAGCACACCGGTATTTCGTCGGCCATGGGCCAGCCTCACTGCGAGACTTCGTCTGGTGGTCGGGGCTGACAGTCGCAGACGCCAGGGCCGGGCTTGAGCTGGCCGCGACTCGTTTGAGGCAAGAGAAGGTCGGCGACGCGATGTACTGGATGCCGGCGAATCCGCCTGCTTCAGAGCGGGCTTCGCGGGTCGTGTGTCTCCTACCTGGCTTTGACGAGTACCTCCTGGGCTATGCGGATCGCGAGATCGTCCTGGATGCCGCAGCGTCTCGGCGTGTCGTTCCCGGCGGCAACGGCGTGTTCCGCCCCACGATTGTGGTGGACGGGCGCGTTGTCGGGACGTGGAGACTGGGAGATACGGCAAGAGCTTCGGCGATCATCGATCTCCTCTCTCCGCTTGACGCTGACACCTCGCACGCCCTGACCCAGGCTCTGCGAGACTATGATGCCTTCGCGAGTGGGCCGGCCGAGCTCGCCTAGCTCATTGCCGCAGAGGAATCGATTCGCTCGCCGCTTAACGTCGCGTCACGCGCTCCGACTTTCTGTCGGCCACAAACGAGGGGAGACGCCGTGGCGGCGCCGATCCGGACCATCAGCCTTGCCACCGTGAACAGGAGGGAGAAGGGCGTGGCGGGACGCGACAAGAAGCGCGCGATCGCGGCGGCGCACCTCGTCGACGTGCCGGAGAGCGCCCTCGCCACCCCGGACGAGCGCGGCTACGAGGCCTGCCCGTGTCCGAAGAAGTGCTCTCTGCACGGAGAGTGCCGCCTGTGCGTCGCCTATCACGGACGCAAGGGCGCCTTGCCCCGTTGCGAGCGGTAGCTCCGTCTTCTCCGGCGATCATCTCCGTGACGTGGTCCGCCCTTGCGTGGTCGTCGTCTCGCGCACATAAAGGTGCCGGCCGGTGACTTCAGGGAGTGGGACAAGATCGAGGTCTGGGCCGGCCTCGCCGCCAAGAGGTCTCATAGCCGGGTAGGCCCTGGGCACGCCGGCCGGTCGCCGCCCGCGCCGGCTTATCCCTGCAACTTGAGCAGCTCCAGCGGATGGTCGAGCACCGCGCGGGCGCCGCTCTCGACCAGCTCCTCGCTGCTCCGGAACCCCCACGACACGCCGACGGGCGCCATGCCGGCAGCGGTGGCGGTGAGCATGTCGACCCTCGAGTCTCCGAGGTAGACGATCCTGCTCGGAGCGACGCCAAAGCGCGTGCTGATGAGAACGGCGCCGGCCGGGTCGGGCTTCAAAGGGATGCCGGGCTGCGCGCCTATGATCGCCTCGAAGGCGCCGGCGCCGATCAGGGCATCGACGATGCGCTGGGTGGGGCCGTCCGCCTTGTTCGAGAAGACGGCCAGCTTGACGGCGTCGGCCTTCAGCGCGCTCAGAAGCTGGACGATGCCGTCATACAGCCGCGTTTTGACCAGGCAGTGCTGCCCGTAGTCGGCGATGAACCGGTCGAGGACTCGAGCGATGGTCTCGTCGGTACCCCAGCCGGCGGGCAGCGCTTCGGTCACCAGGCGGCGCATCCCGTTGCCGACCATGTGCTGCACCGCGGTGCGGTCGTGAACCGGAAGCCCCTCGCTGTGCAGGACGCGGTTCAGGGAGTCGGCCAGATCCTCGAGCGTGTTCGCGAGGGTGCCGTCGAGATCGAAGATCACACCGTCGAACGTTCGCACCGGACCTCCTTCACCATTGCAGCTCGCGGGTCCGCCGAGTGCGGTGCACAGCCGGCATGTGGCGCCCTTCTCCCCAATGCGGCCCCGCGCTCAGCGCGCAGTCCTGGTATATCACGGTGGCGCCGGCAGGCGACGGCGGTAGGATGCTCCGCGGACGTCTCGGCGCCTGGACAGAGGCGGAGGCGCGCCGGCGGCGATGCGGTCCGCTGAAGAGGGCGCTCCCGTCACGTGCGTGGATGTGAATGGCGAAGCGGTCACGACGACGACCCATGTGACCGGCGACGTGGCGTTCGCCGGGTTGGATTCCGAGCACGACGGTGATGTACGTTGGCACGGCCGCGCGGCGCGATGGGCTTCGCGGAGCGAGCTCTGTGGACACGACGGGTCATGAGGTGACAAATGGCTGAACAAGCCAAGCGGCATGCCGTTCCCGATGAGAGCGGATTCTTTGGAGTGTACGGCGGCCAGTTCCTGCCCCCCGAACTGGAGGCGCCGTTCGCGGAGATCACCAAGGCGTACCACGAGATCGAGAACGACGCCGCGTTCATCGCCGAGCTGCGGTACATACGCGAGCACTTCCAGGGCCGGCCGACCCCGGTCTATCACGCCCGGACGATGTCCCTGCGGAACGGCGGAGCGCAGATCTACCTGAAGCGCGAGGACCTCAACCACACCGGCGCGCACAAGCTGAACCATTGCATGGGAGAGGGGCTTCTTGCGAAGTACATGGGCAAGAAGCGCGTCATCGCCGAGACCGGTGCGGGCCAGCACGGCGTGGCGCTGGCCACCGCAGCCGCCTACTTCGGCCTGGAGTGCGAGATCCACATGGGCGAAGTAGACATCGTCAAGCAGGCGCCCAATGTGAGCCGCATGAAGCTGCTGGGCGCGAAGGTGGTGCCGGTCTCGCACGGCCTCAGGACGCTCAAAGAGGCGGTCGACTCGGCGTTCGAGGCGTACCTGGCGGACTACGAGAACTCCATCTACTGCATCGGCTCGGTCGTGGGGCCGCATCCCTTCCCGCTCATGGTGCGGGACTTCCAGCGAGTCGTCGGCCTCGAGGCGCGGGAGCAGTTCCAGCAGATGACCGGCAACCTCCCCGAGGTGGTCTCCGCCTGCGTCGGCGGCGGGTCCAACGCGATCGGCATCTTCTCCGCGTTCCTGGACGACCCGTGTGAGCTGGTCGGCGTGGAACCGCTGGGGCGCGGAGAGGCGACGGGCGAGCACGCGGCGACCATGACGTATGGAAGCGAAGGCATCATCCACGGGTTCAGGTGCTATTTGCTCCAGAACGAAGACGGCTCGCCGGCTCCCGTCTACTCCTGTGCCAGCGGACTGGACTATCCGGGGGTGGGCCCGGAGCACTGCTATCTGAAGGACACCGGCCGGGTCGAGTACGTGACCTGCTCGGACGACGAATGCAGAGACGCCTTCTTCAGACTCTGTCGCCTGGAGGGCATCATCCCGGCGATCGAGAGCGCTCATGCCGTCGCGTACGCGCTTGTGAAGGCGCGCGAGATGAAGACAGGCACGATCCTCGTGAATCTGAGCGGACGCGGCGACAAGGACCTTGACTACGTGCTCGAGCACTGGGGCACGGGAGAGCCGGACCAGGCCTGAAGCAGGCGATGCTGCGGCCGTCCAGAGCGCGGAGACACCGAAAGGGAGACCATGAAGAAGATCCAGTGGGATGACAGCCTGTCCGTCGGTGTGACGGTGATCGACGACCAGCACAAGACGTGGATCGATCACTACAACAGGGTCGTCGAGGCGATCGAGTCCGGGCGAGGCCCGGCTCCGGTCACGCAGACACTCGGCTTCCTCATCGACTACACCAACGTGCACTTCACGACTGAAGAGGGATTCATGTCGCAGGCCGGCTACCCAGGGCTCGACGCCCATAAGGGCAAGCATGAGGAGCTGAGAGGGACCGTGGCCAACCTCGTCCAGGATTTCGAGGAAGAGGGCGAGACGCACTCGCTTGAAGGCGCCGTGGAGACCTTTCTCGGCAACTGGCTGATCGCACACATCCGCGATACCGACCGGCTGTTCGGCGCGTTCGTGAAGGAAAATGGGATCGTAGTGGCCTAGCGCTCAGCGCTACTCGAGGATCTCGACAGAAGAGTGCTCCGCATGCGCCTTGCCACGGCGGAAGACACGAGGACGCTCGTCGAGCTCATGGCGGACTTCTACTCGGAAGCGGCGGCGCTCGCGGAAGTGCGGCTGTTCCGCGTTGGCCTCGGTGTGCGGGCCGTGTGCGTTCAGGTCGACAAGGAGGATGGCGTCGCGCAATCGGTATACAAGCGAACCGACTTCGTGCGGGTCGACCGTGAACTGATGACTCTGGAGCTGGCATCTCCCTCACACGTCGTGACCGAGAGATGAAGATGGACACATTCGTCGCTCTTCTGCGAGGCGTCAACATCGGTCACAAGCAGGTCGCCATGGCCGACCTGAGGCGTGGCCTGGAGGCCATGGGCCTTCGCGGCGTGGAGACGTACTTGCAGAGCGGGAATGTGGTGTTCGACGCGGAGGGCGGCGACGCCGTCACGCTAGCTGTCGCGATCCGCGCGCGCATCGCCGCCGACTTCGGGCACCAGGTCGACGTGCTCGTCCTGGGTTGCGAGGAGACTGCGCGGATCGCCGCCTTCAATCCTTTCCTTTCCTGTCCCGGCGCCGACAAGCGGTGGCTCCATGCCACTTTCCTCATGGAGCCTTCGTCGGCGGCACACTTCGAGTCGCTCGCACTTCCCGCCGCCGAGGGGGAGCGGGCGGCGCTGATCGACCGTGTCGTGTTCCTGTGCCTGCCGAACGGCTACGGCCGCACGAAGCTCAGCAACACGTTCTTCGAACGGGCGCTTCACACGCCCGCCACGACACGGAACTGGCGCACCGTCCTGGCCCTCGCCGCCATGTGCGCCGCGCGGTAGCGGCGTGCATCGGCGTCTCCCCGTCTGCTCAGTGGGCCGGTAAGCTCTCTACGCACTGGTCGGACCGCGGCGCTCTGAGCGGTGCCCGCGCGGGACGAGCGTTGGCGGGCACCGAGGAGCGTCTGGTATGACTCGCATGTCGGATCGCATCTCACGGCCGGGCACACAGAAAAGGAGCTCCGGAATGGCAGATCAAGGGCAATCTCCAGAACAGGCCTCCAGCAGGACGGCGTCGCCCGCCACGCTGGCCGTGTGGGCGGGCGAGGGCGAGTCCCTGGTGCAGGGGGCGACCCAGGTACCGATCGTCTACAGCGCCGCCTACGGCTATCCGGACGTGGACACCTGGCTGGATGTGGCCCTGGGTCGCAAGCCGGGCCACATCTACAGCCGCAACACCAATCCCACCGTGCACGTCTTCGAGGAGAAGGTCCGCATCCTCGAGGGCGCTGCGGCGGCCACCAGCTTCGCCACCGGCATGGCGGCCGTCAGCAACACGCTGTTCGCGCTGCTCTCGCCGGGCGACCGCATCGTCTCGGTCAAGGACACATACGGCGGCACCAACCAGCTCTTCCTCAGCTTCCTGCCGCGCCTCAAGATCGAGGTCGAGCTGTGCGACACGACCGACCACGAGCAGATCGAGGCGGCCATCGCCAAGGGCTGCAAGGTCGTCTATCTGGAGACGCCCACCAACCCGACGCTCAAGGTGATGGACATCGCCCGGCTGGCCGCCGCGGCCCACGAGGTCGGCGCGACCGTGGTGACCGACAACACCTTCGCCACGCCGATCAACCAGAACCCGCTGGCCCTCGGCTCGGACCTGGTGCTCCACAGCGCGACCAAGTTCCTCGGCGGCCATGCCGACGTGCTGGGCGGCGTGATCTGCGGCGATCGCGCCCTGGTCGAGCAGGTCTTCCATTACCGCGAGATCACCGGCGCCACCCTGGACCCCATGGCCGCCTACCTGCTGATCCGCAGCATGAAGACGCTCGCCCTGCGGATCCGCCAGCAGAACGAGAGCGCCCTGCGCATCGCGCGCTGGCTGCAGACGCAGCCGGCGGTGACGCTGGTCAACTACCCGGGACTCGAGTCGCACGTGCATCACGATGTCGCCGTCCGCCAGATGCGCGGCTTCGGCGGCGTCCTCAGCTTCGAGCTCGAGGGTGGGTTCGAGGCTGTCAAGCGGGTGCTGCCGCGGCTGCGCCTGGCTCATCGGGCCGCCAACCTCGGCGCCGTGGAGACCGTCGCCGGGCCGCCGGCCACGACCAGTCACGTGGAGTGCACACCGGAAGAGCGCGCCGCCATGGGTATCCCCGAAGGCCTGATCCGCTACTCGGTCGGCATCGAAGACACCGGCGACCTCATCGCGGATCTCACGCAGGCCTTCGGGGCCGCCTGAGAGCGGCGGCCGTCGTTGCGAGGAGGTCGAGCAGATGGACGTGAGGGTCCGGCGGGCGACGCTCGTCGATCTCGAAAGCCTGATCGGCTTCGCCGCCGAAGAGGCGCGCGAGGCGGAGGGGATCGAGAAAGCCCCGGCAACGCTGCGAGCGGGCATCGCAGCGGCGCTGGAGAACGAGGAGCTCGCCCTGTACTGGGTGCTCGCCGACGAGCATGACCAGGCGGTCGGCGCCATCTCGGCCTTGAAGGAGTGGAGCAACTGGAACGCCGGCTTCTACTGGTGGGTCCAGAGCCTCTTCATCGCCCCTGGGTACCGGGGCAGGGGCCTCCTGCGGTTGCTTATCGATGCCGTGCGGGACGAAGCCAGGCGGCAGAACGGCCTCGACCTCAGGCTGTACGTTCACGAGGGCAACGAGCGCGCCAGGGCGGCCTATCGTCAGGTCGGCTTCGCGGAGATGCACTACCGGATCATGAGCCGCGCGCTGTGAGCTCGCGGAGGAGACTCGAGGGCGCGGCCGGCGAAGTCCGGGCCCCTGCGCGCCGGCGAGCTCGAGAAGGCGCGGCAGTGGGGCGCCGAGCTCGTGCGGGCCGTGAGGTGGCCGTGCTCACGGTCTCGCCGACGCCGTGAGCGCAGACAGCGCTCGCCCTAAGCTCCGCTACTTCGGCGAGGCGACGTTCACGGTGAGGGGCACGACGACGGCGTTGGCCGCCCCCTGCACGAGGACGTCGATGGTCCAGCGACCGGCGATCGCCAGTTCGGAGCCGCTTCCCTGCCAGGTGCCGTTCGCCTGCTTCGTCAGAGAAAGGGTCGCCGTCCCGAGCTCTGGGCGCGCGGGCAGAGAGAGCTGCAGCTGCACGCTGCGGGCAGGCGCCGGCATGCTGGCGCCGTAGTCGTTCACGCGGGCGGCGAAAGTATTGTTGCCGGTGTGCCCCGGGGAGACGGTCAGGCGGACCTGTGTCGTCGTGGCGTAGTCGCTGCCCGCGACGACCAGGCCGGTCGCGCCGCCGCCGCCCGAGAGGGTCGCGAAGGCGGCCGGCGCGAGCGCGACCAGGACGGCCGTCGCGGCGAGGATGCCGCCGGCCACGAAGACCTCGCCGCGCACGGTGCGCCGCAGCGCCTGCACGGCCTTGGCGCCGAGGCCGAGCGCCGGCACGTAGCGGTAGCGGTTGAACGCCGCGAGGCACACGATCACGCACACGAGCCCCACCTTGACGAGGAGGACGTGGCCGTAACTGGTGGCGACCAGGGCGTGCAACGAGCCCACCTCGGTGAAGGCTCGCAGCAGGCCGGTGACGACCACCACCCCGAGGCTGTAGCCGGCCATGCGCGAGTACACGCGGATGGCCTGGCTGCGATCGGGTCCGTCCTTCTGTCGCAGGGCGAGGAGCAGCCACACCAGGCCGCCGATCCAGGCGCCCACGGCGACCATGTGCACCCACTGCTCCAGAAGGTGGACCGGCCGCAAAGGCGAGCCGGCATTGGCATGACCGGCCTGGGCGTGGACCAGCATGGCCAGCGCGCCCGCCGCGCCGATGCCCCACAGGGTCACGCGCCGCGGATACAGCTCGACCAGCACGACTGCGGCGCCACAAACGCCGAGGACCACAGCCCCGAGGATGAGGTAGGCCTGCCCCGTGTGAGTCTGAAGGAGCGGCAGGAGGG
>Ga0182021_10011852_pt1 | contig 10361 bp, 7 predicted proteins | sample 612E3MmetaG_FD_120493 | JGI IMG/M metagenome (GOLD analysis project Ga0182021, IMG submission 120493) | Permafrost microbial communities from Stordalen Mire, Sweden - 612E3M metaG (Illumina Assembly) | ecosystem: Environmental > Terrestrial > Soil > Wetlands > Permafrost | place: Sweden... | reverse complement strand
TTCGAAAGCCACGGCATGAAGGAGCTCCTGCGCAACTTCCGCCCCGACGAGTTCCGCGATCTCATCGCCCTCAACGCCCTGTACCGGCCGGGCCCGCTGAAGAGCGGGATGACCGCCGACTTTGTCACCCGCAAGCACCATCCCGAGGAGATCAAGGTCGACATCCCGGCCCTTGAACCCCTGCTCCGCGAAACGCTTGGACTGATCGTCTACCAGGAACAGGTCATGAAGATCGCCACCGAGCTGGCCGGCTTCACCCTGGCCCAGGCCGATCACCTGCGCAAGGCCATGGGCAAAAAGAAACCCGAGATCATGCAGGCCCAGAAGGCCAGCTTCCTGGCCGGGGTCAAGGAGAAGCGGGTGGTCTCGGTCTCCAAAGCCGCCCGGATTTTCGACCAGATCGAGAAGTTCGCCGAATACGGCTTCAACAAATCGCACGCCGCGGCGTATGCCCTGCTGGCTTACCAGACCGCCTATCTCAAGGCCCATTATCCCCGCCACTACATGGCCGCCCTGATCACCTCGGAAGCCGAGCGCGGGGCCACGTCCCAGGTGGTCAAATACATCGGCGAGTGCAAGGCCATGGGCATTGCCGTCCACCCGCCCGACATCAACGCCAGCGAGTTCAACTTCCGGGTGGCCGGCAGCGACATCCGCTTCGGCCTTTCGGCGGTCAAGAACGTCGGCGAGACGGCGGCCCGGGCCCTCATCCAATTGCGCCGGGAGAAGGGCGCGTTCGGCTCGCCCTTCGACGTCGTCCGCGACGCCGACGGCCGGGTCATCAACCGCAAGGTCCTGGAAAGCCTGATCAAGGCCGGGGCCTTCGATTCGCTGGGGCTGCCCCGCTCGCAGTGCTTCCACCTCATCGACAAGATGATCGAGATCAACCACGACGCCCAGCGGGCCAAGACCGCCCGCCAGACACTCCTTTTCGGGGCCGACGATACGGCCGCCCTGGAGATCCCGGCCGAGATCCTCGAGATGCGCGAATGGGACGAGGCCCAGAAGCTGGCCTACGAGAAGGACGCCCTGGGCTTCTATATCACCGGCCACCCGCTGGCCGAGAACGAGAAGCGCCTCCGCCGCATGGTCAGCCATTTCGTCATCGACCTCGAGGAGTCCGGCGATGCGGGGAATGAGGTGTCCGTGGCCGGGATCATCCAGGGGTTCCGCAACCTCAAGACCAAGAAGGACGAGCGGATGTGCACCTTCGGGCTGGAGGACCTGACCGGCCGGGTCGAGGTGGTGGCGTTTCCGGAGGCGTATAAGACCTACTACGAGCATATCCGCGACGATATGAAGGTCTGGCTCAAAGGCAAATACACCGGCGACGGAGAAAACCGCAAGATCCAGCTGACCGCCCTCCTGCCGCTGGAAGATGCCTTCGAGAAGATGGCCCGCCGGGTCGTCGTCCGCGTCTTCCTGCCCGGCCTCGAAGAATCCGTCCTCGAAGACCTCCTGGCCATCCTCCGCCGCCATCCGGGCGAATGCCCGCTGGTCTTCGAGCTGGACAAACCTTTCGCCTTCAAGGCCTTTGTCGATTCGGCCGAATACAAAACAGTGGCCCCCACCGATTCCCTGACCCGGCAGCTCGAAGCCCTGCTCGGCGAGGACATGGTGGTCATCGAGTACTAGCCCGTATCATTCTCGCGGATTCTCGATGACATTGACAGGTCCTTTGCGGAATGGTACACAGACTGAAAGAGTCAATTTGGAATATTGATGGCCTATAAAATTCTTTTCGCCGACGATTCGGCCGCGACCCTACGGGCGGCCCAGGCGGCGTTGCCCGAGCCCGAGTTTGAGGTCCGAACGGCCGCCGACGGCGCCCGGGCCGCCCGGGCGATCGAGGAAGACACTCCCGACGCCCTCCTGGCCGCTCTGAGTCTTCCCCTCCGGGACGGCTACGAGCTGGGTGCTTTTTTCCGTTCCCGGCCCGAGTCCAAAGCCGCCGCACTGATTTTCTTGAGGGGAGCGGTCGAGACCCTCGACCTTGGGCGCCTGGCTGTGATCGACCATGACGGCGTCGTGAGCAAGCCGTTTGATGCCCAATCCCTGGCCGAGCTCGTCCGCCGGGCGATCGAGCGCCGCCGCGAAATCCCCAGCCTTCCCGAGGAGCCCTCCCTGCGCCAGCCCACAGCCGCCGTTCCGGCCGCGTCGACCGCGCGCCTTGGGAACAACGTCGGCCTGGCCGGGACCCCGCTCGAAGAGATCCTGCGCGGGCTCGTGCACGAGGAATTTTCGCGGACGGAATGGCAGTCTGCGATGCGGGAGATCGCCGCCGCCGAATTCAAAAAGCTCCTCGTCGCCGAGCTGCGCGGCGTAGACGCTAAAAAGTGATCCGCACCCGCCGGAATCCCCGTTGAAATTCTCGATCGTCCGCAGAAACACGGTCCCCTCCACCAACGACGAGGCCAAGGCCTTGGCCCGGGAGGGCGCTGCGGCCGGAACAGTCGTGACCGCGGCCTCCCAGACAAGCGGCCGGGGTACCAAAGGACGCGGATGGGATTCTCCGCCCGGACTCGGGCTTTACGTCTCCGTCATCCTCAAGCCGCCCGTGGATGTCCTGGCCCTCCTGCCCCTGGCGGCCGGGCTGGCCGCGCTCGCCTCCGTGGAAAGATCCGCCGGGGTCCGCGCCTTTCTCCAATGGCCGAACGACCTCTTTTGGGAGGGGCGCAAAATGGGAGGCGTCCTTTGCGAGAGCGGCTTCACCGGCGCCGTCCTCGATTTCGCCGTCGTCGGAATCGGCATCAATATCGGCCAGGAAGAGGGCGATTTCCCGGGTGACCTCCGCGGACGGGCCGTTTCCCTGCGCGCGGCGGCCGGCCGGCCGGTCGAAGCCGAGGCGGTGCTCGGCGCCCTCCTGCCTGCTCTGGACGCTTGGATGGCCCGCCTGGCCGCCGAGGGCGGGGCCGCGATTGCAGCGTCATTCGCCGCCCGCGCCGTCCCGGAGATCGGCGCCCCTATCATCCTGGATCGTGGCGAGGGGCCTTTCCCTGCATGCTACGAAGGGATCGGGCCCGACGGCTCCCTCTTGGTTTCGACGGATTCCGGCCCGCGCCGGTTCCTCTCCGCCGAAATACTCCGCCTTGGCTGAACGGATTCTATTGTGAAGCGGATGTTATTTGATGGCCTCGATCTTTTTCCGGACGTCGGGCTGGTCAGGCCTGACCGACAGCGATTTTCGCCAGGCTTGGCCGGCCATCTCGCGATCGCCGGTTTTTAGGAAACAATCACCCATCGCGTTAAGGACCGGCGCCACATCCCCGTTGAGCACCAAGGCGCGCTGGTAAAGCTCGATGGCCTCCTTGGTCCGGCCCGCTCCCTGGGCCGCCTGGCCCAGAATCCAGTAGAGATCGAAGCTGTCACCGCTATTTTCGGCGAATTTGCGCACGGCGGCGCGGGCCGGGTCGAATTCCCCGCGGGCCAGGAGGGCTTGGGCATATCCGAGGGCATAGTCCAGGACTTCGGGTTTCTTGTAGCGGGCCAACGACAGCTCCTGGGCGGCCATCTCGATATCCTTCTTGTTGAGGTATTGCCGGCCGAGGGCGCCGTTGTAATAGGCGTCTTCGATGGGGGGATTGGGTTGAGCCGCGATCCAAGGGCGAAGCAGGGGCTTGTCGGTCAGAACGAGAGCCGTCTGGCCCGCGGCGACCTCCTTTCCCATCGGATCCAGCAGCCGGACGCGGACCGCGTATGATCCGGGTTCCATCGTTTCGGTCGGCAGCTCCTCCAGTACGCTCCGGCCGTCCTTGTAACCGCTGAACGACCGGCGGAAGGAGCGGACGGGGCGGCCTTCCCGGAGAAGGGAGAATTCGACGATCCCGGCCGCCCGCAGCGCAGGCGAAGCATCATGGACCTGGAAAAAGAGGGCTGCTTTTTCCCGCGCCGGGATCAGGCCGTCGATCGCCGGATCGATCTGGATCTCGCCGATCTGGAAAGACCGCGTGGCCCCGCCCGGAACAGGCGCGACCAGGGCGGCCCGGCGGGCCACGAGCAGCGGGCTCATCCACAGGCCCTTTCCGGCGGGGATCGCGATGGCCGCCGTGATCGAAGTGAATTCCTTGGAGACCGTGTTCTCCAAAAGGACGTTCAGCGTGCACGGACCCGGCGTGATGGGCGCGGAATCATAGAATTGGAAGGAGGCGTTCTTCAGAGCCTTGATCTCCGGCCGGTAGAGTGCGATGGGCACATATTTCTCTTCCCGGTAGAGCGTCGTTCCGTCGGCCGCGGTCAGCCGCAGGGTCGTTTTCCAGTCAGCCAGGAATTGCCCGCCGAAGGAGTCCATGGAGATGCGCTCAGGCGCCACGGCATAGTGGACACGGAAGATCCCCCCGGGGTCGCGATAGACCTGCACCGAGGAGGCGTTGGCCATGGCCTGGACGGAATAGCTGACGTAAACCATGGCCTTGCGCTCCAGGAATGCCTGGGCGTAGGCGCCGTCGACCTGTTTGAGGGGATAGGCCCGGACCTCCGCCACCAGGATGGAGGACCGCTGGATCATGGACGCGTCGCGGGTTCCCGGGTAACAGGAGACGGCGCTTTCCGCGGCCTCGGGGGCGATGGCCAGGAGATTCCGGAAGGCCTGTTTGTCCAGGGCGTCCCAGCCCGGAGCCGCGATCCCGGCCCCGTCCCCTGCCTGGAAGGCGCTCTGCGCGCCTTGCTTGTCCGTCCGGCGGAGCGGATCTAAGACCAGGTTCTTGGGGCTTGCGGCACCCGGATCGTAGAGTTTGAATTCGCCGCCGCCGGCCGGCTGGTAGAAAAGAAGCCGGAAATAAGTGGTTGCGCCGAAGCCGGGCCGGCCCTGGTAATACCAGATCTCCATGGGAGCGAGTCCCGGAGAATTGATTTTTTGGACGTCCAAAGGCGGGCCGAGCGTGATATAGATGCGTCCTTGCTCGGAACGTCTTCCGCGGCCCGGAAGGGAGCGGCTGAACACCAGGTCGGCGTACCCGAGTCGGCGAGTGTGCTCCTCGCGGCGCTCGTTACGGGCGGTATTGGGCGTCGGGTCGCGTTGTTTCCAGAAGACTTCGATGAACAATTCGCGCTCGCGATCGCCGGACAGCTTGAGGAATACGTCGCGCTCAGCCGGAGTGATGATGGCGGCGGCCTCATCCTCCAGCCAGACCTTGTATTTCGAGGACGGCGGGGCGGCGGTCCGGGACGCCGCGGAAGGGGCCAGGAAGGCCAGGGCCAGGATGAGGGCGGCCGGAATGATCGTGCGCTTGTTCATGGTCCGCTTCTCCTCAAAACTTGACCCGGAAGCCGAAAAGAAAATCGACGCCCGAGAAATCCAGCACGGCTTTGCGGACCGCGCCCGGACCGGACGGGGGGGTGCTGCGTACGGCCGTCTGGGAAAAGGAATCGTCTTCGACGAAATAAAGATCGCCCGCGTAGGTCAGCGTCGGCAGGCCGTACGAATGGTCTTCCCGCAGGAGCGTTTCTGTCCCGGCCAGGGAGGTGAATCGAACCAGTCGGCCGAGGGCCTGGGCGAACAGGCCGACCCGGTCGTTGAGACTGATCTCCAGGGCCAGGCTGGCGTGGCCGCCGAACGTGCTTTGACGAACGTCCTGTCGGAGATTCCAGGATGATGAAGCGTCGACCCAGGCCATGGTATGGATGTATTTGGCTTGGTAAAGGGCCGGGCCCGCGCAAAGAACGAGACTGGCCTTCGGATTCAGCGGAATGGTGGTGGCCGCGTCCAGGCGGTAGGCATAGACCTGGAGGAGGGCCGTATTGTCGAGAGTATAATCGAGATTGAGTACCTGGTTGTAGGTGTAAACGCTGGCGCTGTTGGCCCTGGTATAGCCGAAGCCCGCTCCTATGGACAGGCGCGGGGAGACCGCCAGCAGCACGTCGCCGCCCATGGCTGTGCCCGAGTGAAGAGGGGAGACGTCCCGGGTCACGGGAGACAATCCTTTGGCCAGGATGGCCTCTTCGGCCGCCGCGGCCATGCCCTCCAGCGAGGCGTCGATCTCGGAGCTGCGGAAGACGCCCAGGCCGCCCGTGAGCCGGACGGCCAGGCCGAGGCCGCGGTAGGGCGGCTCCTCGATGGGCCAGAAATCCGCCGCCGCCGCCGTCTTCTCTTCAAGGACTTCCACGTCCGATGTGGCGATGTAACCGAGCACCAAGGCGCCGTCCTTGGCCAAGGCTACCAGGACCCGGTACCAGGCCCCTGTGGCCTCATAGGCGAAAAGGATCGTCTCCTTGGGAACCGTCGCGGCGATGGGGCCTTCGAACTCCGGCTTCAAACGGATGGAGGCGGCGTCGACGGCGACCTTGAGCTTCCATTCGGGCGTGGGCAGGATCTGGGCCGCAAGCGGCATCGCGGCGGCCAGAATCAGGGCCAGGAGCGTGACGGCGAGGGCGCGGGTCATCGGCATATTCGAACCCTCCGGATATTTTTTCATTATGGCAACCTTCGGGGCGCAATGCAATGCGGCCCGGGCCGCCTTTTGAGGTATAATTCGGCGGGGAATCCGGAATAAGGACGCTTACGATGCTCATCGCTTTCGACATCGGCAATACGACCGTGGCCATCGGCCTGTTCGACGGCAAAACACTCGTTCAGACCTGGCGGATCAGCTCCGACCGGGAAAAGACGGCCGACGAGTACGGCCTGCTCGTTCGCAGCCTGCTCGAGGTCTCGGGCAAACCTCTGGCCGCTGTCCGCGAAGCCATCCTCTCCAGCGTCGTTCCGCCCCTGACGCCCATATTCCAGGCGCTGGCCGCCGCCCTGTTCAAGGTCAAGCCGATGGTCGTCGGTCCGGGGCTGCGCACCGGCATGCCGATCCTCTATGAAGCGCCGCTCGAAGTCGGCGCCGACCGCATCGTCGCCGCCGTGGCGGCCTATGATAAAATCGGCGGAGCCTGCATTGTCCTTGATTTCGGCACGGCCACCACGTTTGACGCCGTTTCGGCCAAGGGCGAATATCTGGGCGGGGCCATCGCTCCCGGCGTCCAGATCTCGGCCGAGGCCCTTTACCTCAAAACGGCGAAGCTTCCGCGCATCGAAGTGCGCAAGCCGGCCAAAGCCATCGGCAAGACGACGGTGGCCAGCATGCAGTCTGGCCTCTATTACGGCTACGTCGGCCTGACGCTCAACATCATCCGCGAGATCCGCCGGGAGCTTGGCGTGGAAGCCGCCGTCGTGGCCACAGGCGGATTCGGCGAAATGATGAGCGCCGAGATTCCCGATATCCGCTCCTATGAGCCCCATCTCGTGCTCGAGGGCCTACATATCATTCACGAGCGCAACAAATTCTAAAAAGGGGTCAAGTCTCAACATTCAACTTTCTTGTATTTATTGTCGATATTGAGATGGATATTTTGAACCAATGTCCTAGGGGAGTTCTTATAGATGAAATTGATGATATTCCAATTATGCGAAGCAGCTGCACGACAAGGAAGTTGAGACTTGACCCCTATGTCGGAACGTGACCGATATTTCAAGGAAATCAGCCGGGTTTTCCTAGCCCGACGCGGTGCGCCATTTTTTCTTTCACCTAAGGACCTTGATCTGATCACGTCCTGGGAAAAGGCGGGCGTTCCGTTGGCTGTTGTTCTGGAAGGCATCGATCGGGCTTTCGCCCCGGCATCCGATGGACGGCGGCCCCGCGGAAAGGTCCTGACCCTGGCCTATTGCCAGAACCAGGTCCGCAAGTCCTATGAACTGCGCCGCGACCGCCGTATCGGGGCGAAGCGCGGCATCCCCAACCGCGGGGAAAAACAAGCCAGGGCCCTGGCCGAGATCGAAAGCTTCTTGTCCCGATCCGATCCCGGGATCCCTCCGGGAATCACGGCCGTGGTCGTCAGGGCTCGGGAGATCCTGGCTTCTTTATACGTCGACGAGGAATCCCTGGAACGTCTCGACGAAGAAGCTAATGCGGCGCTGGCCGGCGACGCGGCCGAGCAGGATCGAACGCGCCGGATCAAGGCCCAGCGCGAAAAACTTCGCCTGCCGTATTTTGCCTTGTTTTATTATTAGAAGGGATAGATCTTGAAAATAAGACGATCGGGCGGGCGAGGGGCGAACCGGGTAAAACCCGCGTGTTTTACCCGGTTTGCCGCGAGGCCGCCCAGGATTCATTATGAATTTCGAAAACCGCATTCTTGAAGCGCTCCGGCAGAAGCGGCTGGGACTCACCTTGCAGGAAATCTTCAGCGATCTCCGCGCCCCGCGCAAGGAGCGCGGCCGGATCGAGGGCCACCTTCGGGAGATGGAGGGGCGCGGCCTCGTCCGTCGCGTTAAGGCGCGATATCTCCTGCCCCCGGATTCCGACATTCTCCGAGGCCGCTTTCAGACATCCGGCCGCGGTTTTGGTTTCGTTGTGCCAGAGGAGGGAGACGCGGAGGATGTCTTCGTTCCGGCCCGCTTCGCTGAGGGCGCCGTCAACGGCGATTTGGTCGAGGTCCTTTTCAAGCCCAAAGGCCTGAAGGGCCGGCCCGAGGGCCGCGTCGTGCGTATTTTGAAAAAAGAGCGCAAGCAACTGCTCGGCGTCTACGCCGAACATTACGGCCAGCCTCGGATCATCCCCTTTGAGCTGGCTTTGCCGACGGAGATGCCCCTGGCCTCGCGGGCGGGAAAGTTCCCGGCGCCGGGCATGATCATCGCCGCCGATCGCGCCACCTTGATCCTCACGGATGTCTTCGGATTTCCCGACGATCCCGGCGTCGACACCCGGGTCGTCATCCGCCGCTACGGGTTGTCTGAAAATTTCAGTCCCGAGGTCCTCGCCGAGGCCGAAGCGGCAGCCGTCCGCGACGACCTGGTCGTCCGCGACAACCGGGTTGCGCGGAGCGATGACGAGGACGCCGCGCGCGCCGACCACCGCGGCTGGACGACGTTCACGATCGATGGCGAAAATGCCCAGGATTTTGACGACGCCGTCAGCATCCGGCGCCTGGACGGCGGTCGGTGGCTCCTGGGCGTCCATATCGCCGACGTCTCGTATTACGTCCGCCCCGGCACGGCGCTCGATTCTGAAGCCTACGCCCGGGCCACCAGCGTCTATTTCTCCGGCCTCACCCTGCCCATGCTTCCCGAGCGCTTGTCCAACGACGTCTGCAGCCTGCGCCCCCGCGAGGATCGCCGGGCCTTCTCGGTCGAGATGGAAATCGGCGCGGACGGCGACGTCACGAACTCCGTGTTCCGGCCCTCGCTCATTTGCACCGCCGATCGCCTGACCTATACCGCGGTTCATAAGGTCCTTCAAGGCGATGAGGAAGAGCGCCGCCGCCTGGCCCCCCTGGTGCCCGACCTTCTGGCGATGGGCGAGCTGGCCGCCCTCCTGCGCCGCCGCCGGTTGGCCGACGGCAGCCTGGACTTCGACCTGATCGAGCCCGAGCTTGTCTATGCCGAAGGCCGCCTGACCGGCGTGGCCGGCTTTTCTCAAAACGAAGCCAACAAGCTGATCGAGGAATTCATGGTCGCGGCCAACGTGGCCGTGGCCTCGCGCCTGTCCGCCCGCGGGGTCCCGGCGATCTACCGCGTTCACGAACCGCCGTCCGAGGCCGACCTGGATAAGCTGCGCGAGATGCTGGCCCATTTCGGAATCATGCTCCCGCCGCCTGCGGCGATCACGTCGCGCGACCTGCAGGCCGCCATACGGGCGGCGGAAGGCAAAAAGAGTGAAAAATTCGTCAATGTCCAGGTTCTCAGGGCCCTGCGGCTGGCCGTGTACGCCGTGGAGAACATTGGTCATTACGGCCTGGCCAAGAAGTATTACACCCATTTTACGTCGCCCATCCGCCGCTACCCGGACCTCCTCGTCCATCGTATCCTCAAGGCCCACCTTCGCGGCGTCCCGGCGGACGTTCCGCTTCTGGACAAGGCCGCAGGGCATTCGTCCGAGCGGGAAAGGCGGGCGGACGCGGCGGAGAAGGATCTTCTCGAATGGCGTATCTTCCGCTTTCTTAAAAGCCGGTTGGGCGACGAGTTCGATGGCGTCATCACCGACGTCAACCGGGCCGGACTCGTCGTGGCGCTGGACGATTTCTTCGTCGAAGGCGTTGTCGCTTATGCCGACCTGGGCGGCGATTATTACCGGCGAAAATCGCCGGCCGTTCTGGCGGGCCGGCGGACGGGGAAAAAATTTGAGCTCGGACAGGAGATGAAGGTTCAGCTGGCGGCGGTCGATCCGATCCTTCGCCGCATGACCCTTGTTCCAGTCGAATGACCCCCCGGGGCTCTTTTTTGGTACAATGAAGCGGAAAGGATATCCCGGCCTTATGACCCCCTCTCCCCGAAAGAAAAGCGATCGCCCGGCGGGAGCCACCGGAAAAAAGACGCCGGCCGCCTCCAAGGCCAGGCGCTCGTCCCCGACGCGCTCGACCAGGACCCGCGTTCCTTCCCCGGCCGC
>Ga0182021_10011851_pt1 | contig 10361 bp, 8 predicted proteins | sample 612E3MmetaG_FD_120493 | JGI IMG/M metagenome (GOLD analysis project Ga0182021, IMG submission 120493) | Permafrost microbial communities from Stordalen Mire, Sweden - 612E3M metaG (Illumina Assembly) | ecosystem: Environmental > Terrestrial > Soil > Wetlands > Permafrost | place: Sweden... | reverse complement strand
TCGTTGTTGCCGTTGAAATCGGACTGGAAAAGGATCCGTCCCCGGAATTCGAATTTGGGCTTGAGGGCCGCGAGGTCTACCGGCGCCGGCGGGCGCGGCGGAGGCGCCTGGCGGCAGGCGGCCGCCGAGACCAAGGCCGCCCCGGAAACAAGGAGGATGAAAAGACCGCGATATCGCATTTTCACGGCCCTTATTCTACCCCAATTGAGGTTCAAAAAAAGGCGCCAGGCCCGCCCCTGCCGATGAAACGAGGACTCGTCCGATTGACAATCAGAATCCAATCCCATAGATTGGAGCTAGTTTTAAATTCCTTACTTGTGGCGTCCGTCGAAATCTCGTTTCCAGGGAGGAGCAGAGGATGGCGCCCGGACCATCAAAGAAACGAACTCCCTCCGCGGCGTCGGGCCGGACGGAACCGCCCGGCAAAAAATCCAAACCGAAGACCATCGGGCCCGGAAAACGCCGGAAACAAGCCCGCGGGGAAATCAAAACTACTTTCGCCGAAATCATCGCCCAGGCCCCCATTTCCATTCTCGTTTCCCGGGCCGGCAAGATTCTCTTGGCCAACAGGAAATTCGAGGAATCCTTCGGCCTCGGTGGCCCGGCGGCCGCTATCGGCCGTCCCATCACCGATTTCGTGACCCCCCGTCGCCGGGAAGAAAACCAGGAGACGAAAGGACGTCGACGGCGGGCCCTCCCGGTCCCCGATTCCTATGAATCGATTGGCAGGCGGGCGGACGGCCGGGAATTCCCCGTGCGCATCTCGACTCGGGAAGTCCGCCTTCCCGACGGCCCTGCCGACCTCAGTGAACTCTGGGACATCTCCGCGGAAAAAAAAGCGGAGAAATCCCGGCGCACGAATGAAAAAACCTTCCAGCACTCTTTCGAGGCGTCCGTCTTCGGCAAGGCGATCACCCGGCTCGACGGAAGGATCCGGGTCAATAAAGTCACGGCCGATATGTTCGGGTATTCGATCCGGGACATCGAAGGACGGAATTGGCGGGATTACACCCATCCGGACGACATCGAGGAGACGCAAAAGAATATCGACCTTCTGCTGTCCGGAAAAGCCGAATCGGTCCGTTTTACGAAACGCTATATCCACAAGGACGGACATACGGTTTGGGCCGACATCGGCTCGATTTTGCGCCGGGACGAAGAAGGCCGGCCGTTGTATCTGATCACGGACATCATCGATATCACCAACCATAAACGCGCGGAAGAAGCGCTGCGGGAGAGCGAAGCCCGGGCCAAAGCCATGTTCCAGGCCATCCCCGATTTGATGTTTCGATTGGATCGCCGGGGAGTTTTCCTTGATTACAAAGCCGATCTCCGGGATCTTTATGCCCAATCCGATTCGAGCATCATCGGCCGGCGAAACCGGGATATAACCCCGCCCGAATTTGCCGATCTCATTGATCGATTTATTCGGGCGACCTTAGAGACCAAGGCCCTGCAAACGTTTGAATACCAGTTGCCCATCCCGGGCCGAGGCCTGTGCGATTATGAGGCCCGCATGGTGGCCAGCGGTGCAGACGAAGTGACGGCCATCGTGCGCGACATCACCGAACGCAAGCAGACGGAAGAAGCCCTGAGCGAAAGTCACGACCGGCTCGATCTGGCCGTGCAATCGGCCCGGATGGGAACCTGGGCCTTCGACATTCCCGCCGACCGCCGCATCTTCGACGAACGGACCTGCCGTCTCCTGGGCCTCGATCCAGCCCGGTTCCGAGGGACGCAGGAGGAGTTTTTTTCTAGCCTCCATCCCGACGACCGCCAGGCCGTGCGGGAGGACATGATCAGGACCATCGAAGGGTCCGCCCCGTTGGAGCCGACCTACCGCGCCGTCCGGCCCGACGGCTCCGTCCGATACATCGCCGTCCGCGGCCGACTGACGAGAAGCCCGGACGGCCGCCCGCTGAGGGTCGACGGCATCGCCTGGGACGAGACCGAGCGCAGGCAGTCCGAGGTCAAGCTGGCCCAGAGCGAAAGGCGATTCCGGCAGATGGCCGAGATGCTCCCGCAGATCGTGTTCGAGACGGACATCGGGGGGAGAATCACGTTCGCCAACCAGCACGGCTTCGACGCGTTCGGCTATTCCCACGAAGAAGTCCGACCCGGGCTGAACATCTTCAGCCTGTTCTCCCCGCGGGATCGCGAAAACATAAAGGCGCGCTTCGCCGAAGTGGTCCAGGGCTCGCCCGTCGAAGCCCGCGAATATGAACTCATGCGGAAAGACGGGAAAAAATTCCCGGTCCTTCTTCACGCCACGGTCATCCTCGATGAGGACATCCCCCGGGGGATCCGGGGCATCGCCATCGATATCACGGAGCGCAAGAAGATGGAGGAAGCCCTGCGGAAGAGCGAGTCTCTCCTGCGCTCCATCCTCGACGCGACCCCGTTCCCCATCGCCCTGGTCGACGACCAGGGCGACCGCATCGATTTCTGGAGCCGCAGCGCCCTGGCCCTTTTCGGGCATACCGCGCCCAGCGCGACGGAATGGTATCGGCTGGCGTATCCGGATATCGATTACCGGCGCGAGGTGATTGAGCGGTGGAAGCCGGCGCTGGAAAAAGCGCGGCGATCGGGCGAAGCCGTCAACACGGGAACATACCGGATCACCTGCCGCGACGGGTCGGAACGCGTCTGCGAGCTTTACGCCGCTTTCCTGGCCGACCGGCTCGTGGTCACCTTCAACGACATTACGGAGCGTCTAAGAGCCGAGGAACAGGTTCAGCAGTCCCTGCGGGAAAAGGAGCTTCTCTTGCGGGAGGTCTATCACCGCACCAAGAACAACATGAACGTCATCACCGCCCTGCTCTCGTTGCGGAGCGAGAACTCCCGTGACCCGGCCGTCATCCAGACGTTCAAGGACATTGAATACCGCATCAAGGCCATGGCCCTGGTCCACCAGAAGCTTTATCAATCCCTTGATTTGTCCCGCATCGACATGGGGGAATATCTCTCCGACCTGTCGTCCCTGCTGGTCAAGACGGCTCCGGGTTCAATGGGCCGCATCGCCCTGGAATTCGACATGATCCCCCTGCAGGTTCCCATTGACGTGGCCATCCCCCTGGGCCTGATCGTCACCGAGCTCTTCTCCAACGTGATCAAACACGCCTTGCGGAAAAACGGGGAAGTCCGGGTCCGGCTGGGGCTGTCCCGATTGGGGACCGGGGACATCGAGCTGACCTTCTCCGACGACGGCGTCGGCGTGCCGCCCGGCTTCGATTTCCGGACGGGCCGGACGCTCGGCCTGCAGATGGTCATCATGCTCGTCGAGCACCAGCTGCGGGGCCGCGTGGAATTCGAGGGTAGTCGGGGCGTCTCCTGCCGCATCCGGATTCCGGCGCCGTCCGATCCGGACGGGACCCGGCCATGACGATCCGCGGCTCCATCCTGCTGGTCGAGGACGAAGCCATCATCGCCCTGGACCTTATCCACAAGCTCCGCCAGGCGGGCTATCAGATCACCACGGCCGCCACCGGCGAGGACGCGGCGGCGATGGTCCTGCGCGACGCTCCCAACGTCGTCATTATGGACAATCATCTGGCCGGAAAAATCGACGGGATCGAAGCCGCCCGGGAGATCCGGGCCGCAAGCGATGTTCCGATCATCTTCATGACCGGCTATCTGCAGGACGAGGCGTTCCGGGAGCGCCTGCGTCCCGTCCGGCCGATCGCCTGCCTGGACAAACCGATCATCCTCGAGGAGCTCCTGAAAGCCATCGCCGCCGCGATTTGACGGATCCCTTTTTCTGGGCTAGCATGAGGCGGATTCCCATGCCGCGCCAGGAAAACCTCCTCAAATCCCTCGAAATCATCCGCGACCTGGCCTTGAAAAGCGACTCCCTGCGGGCCATCAAGCACATCCCGGCCCGGGACGGGGAATATCGGGACTACCCGGCCGAAGTCCATCCCGCCCTGGTCGAGGTCCTCAAGGAAAAAGGATTCGAGCGCCTCTACACCCACCAGCACTCCTGCTGGGAGGCGGTCCGGCGCGGGGAGAACACCGTCGTCGTCACCCCGACCGCGTCCGGCAAGACCCTGTGCTACAACCTGCCCATCCTCGACGCCATGCTGAAGAACCCCTCGGCCCGGGCCCTCTACCTGTTCCCGACAAAAGCCCTGGCCAACGACCAGCGGGCCGAGCTGGACGAGACGATCCGTAAGCTGCCCGGCGAGATCCGCATCTTCACCTATGACGGAGACACGCCCCAGGACGCCCGCAAGGCCATCCGGGCCCGCGGCCACATCGTCCTGACCAATCCGGACATGCTCCACAGCGGCATCCTGCCCCACCACACCAAGTGGATCAAGCTGTTCGAGAACCTCCAATACATCGTCATCGACGAGCTGCACAACTACCGCGGCATCTTCGGCTCGCACCTGGCCAACGTCCTGCGCCGGCTGAAGCGCATCGCCAAGTTCTACGGCGCGACGCCGCAGTTCATTCTCTGCACGGCCACCATCGCCAACCCGGTCGAGATGGCCGAAAAGATGATCGAGGCCCCGGTGACGCTGGTCGACAACAACGGCGCTCCGCGGGGCGACAAATATTTCGTCTTCTACACGCCGCCCATCGTCAACAAATCCCTGGGCATCCGGCGCTCCTACGTCAACGAGAGCCGGCGCATCGCGGCGATTTTCCTCAAGAACGCCCTGCAGACGATCGTCTTCGCCCAGAGCCGCCTGATCACCGAGGTCCTCCTGACCTACCTCAAGGAGGACATCGAAAAGACGATCAAGGACGAGGGGCTTATTCGCGGCTACCGCGGCGGCTACCTGCCCATCAAGCGGCGGGAGATCGAGAAGGGCCTGCGGGAGGGCCGGATCCTGGGTGTCGTCTCGACCAATGCGCTGGAGCTGGGCATCGACATCGGCACCCTGGACGTGGCCGTCCTGGCCGGGTACCCGGGCTCCATCGCCTCGACCTGGCAGCGGGCCGGGCGGGCCGGCCGCAAGACGGGCACCTCGGCCGCCGTCCTGGTCGCCTCCAGCGCGCCCCTGGACCAGTTCATCGTCAACAACCCGGAGTATTTCTTTTCCGGCATCCCGGAGAAGGCCCTCATCAATCCCGACAATTTGACCATCCTCATCAGCCACATCGAATGCGCCGCCTTCGAGCTGCCCTTCCAGGACGGCGAGACCTTCGGCCGGGCCGAGATCGCCGAGATCCTCAAGTTCCTGGAGGACGAGAAGCTCGTCCACCATTCCAAGGACAAGTGGTACTGGACGTCGGACGCCTATCCGGCCGACGGGGTCAGCCTGCGCTCGATCAGCTCGGACAACTTCGTCGTCGTCGACCAGACCGGGCCGGCCAAGATCATCGCCGAGGTCGACTTCACCGCCGCCCTGACGACCCTGCACGAAAAGGCCATTTACATCTGCGAGGGCGAGCAGTACTTCGTGGAGAAGCTGGATTACGACCAGCGCAAGGCCTACGTCAAGAAGACGGACATCGACTATTACACGGACGCCATCGACTACACCAAGATCAAGATCCTGGACGAGTTCGACCGGGCCCGGCTGGACCGCTTCGACGTCCGCCACGGCGAGGTCCACGTGGCCACCCAGGTCGTCGGCTTCAAGAAGATCAAGTTCCACACCATGGAGAACGTCGGCGCCGGCGACCTCAGCCTGCCCCAGAACGAGATGCACACCACGGCCTACTGGGTGACGGTCCCGTCCGATCTCCTGCAGTCATTGGAATTCGACTCCGAGGAGAAGATCAACGGGCTCTACGGCCTGGCGTATATCCTGCACCACGTCTCGCCGATCTTCCTCATGTGCGACGTCCACGACATCGGCGTTTCGATCGGCGACAACTCGACCGGGGAATCCATCCCGCCCAAGGACCTGCGGGCCAAGATCCCGCCGCTTCAGGGCCCGGTCTACGCCGAGATGGACTTCGAGCCCAACATCTTCATCTACGACAACTATCCCGGCGGGATCGGCCTCAGCCCGACCCTTTTCGACCTGGGAAAAAAGCTGCTGGAATACTGCCTCAAGACCGTCCGGGCCTGCCCCTGCGCCAACGGCTGCCCGTCCTGCGTCGGCCCGACCAACGAGAGCGGCGAAAAAGCCAAGGAAGTGGCCCTCGTCATCCTCAGCCGCCTGCTCGAATAGAGCACCGACGGGGGCCCCCAAGCGCGGCTTGGGGACGAGTTCCGTCGCACTCAGGCCGTGTCTACAAACACGGCGGAGTGTCAGGTCAGCTTAGATTTCCGAACTTCCTGTGCTACAATAGAGTGAACGACTATGAATATTTTCAAGCTCCTCTCCAGCGCCACCATCGTCGTCCAGGCCATCCTGCTCATCCTGCTGTTCTTTTCCGTGTTTTCCTGGACCATCATCATCTTCAAGCGCCGGACCCTGCGGACGGCGGCGGCCCAATCGAAGAAATTCTTGGAGGTCTTCAAAAAGAGCCGCAATTTGAGCGAGGTCCAGGAAGCTTCCAAAAACTATCCCGGCAGCCCGCTGTCCGCGATTTTCCAGGCCGGCTATAAGGAAATGGCCTACCTGGCCAAGCAGCAGACGGCGGCGCCGGCCGGAACGAACGGCACGCGCCTGGAAAACCTGGGCCGGGCCCTGACCAAGGCCTCCAACGCCGAGGTCGCCAAGATGGAAAAGATGATGGGCTTCCTGGCCACCACGGGCAGCGTCACGCCGTTCATCGGCCTGTTCGGGACGGTCTGGGGGATCATGGACTCGTTCGTCCGCATCGGCTCGAGCAAGTCGGCCAGCCTGGCCATTGTCGCCCCCGGCATCGCCGAGGCCCTCATCGCCACGGCCGTCGGGCTTTTCGCCGCGATTCCCGCGGTCATCGCCTACAACGCCTTCCTGCACACGATCAAGGACCGCATCACCGACATGGAAGACTTCTCCCTCGAGCTCCTGAGCATCGCGGAGCGCCTCTATGGTACTCCCTAAGCTGTCCTCGGTCCGCTCCAAGCGCGAAATCGGAACCTCGCTGTCCGAGATCAACGTCACGCCGTTCATCGACGTCATGCTCGTGCTGCTGGTCATCTTCATGGTCACGACCCCGCTCATGCAGTCCGGCATCGGGGTCAACCTGCCCACGGCCGAGACCGACAACGCCCCGGCCGAGGAAGGCGTCCGGGTGACCGTCGAGCTGGACCGCTACATCAAGATCGAAAACCAGACCATCAACATCAACCTCCTGGAGAACACCCTCCGGAACGTCTTCGCCAACCGGAGCAAGAAGATCGTCTTCCTGCAAGCCGACAAGGACATTCCCTACGGCTTCATCGTCGAGGTCATGGACATCGCCAAGAAGGCCGGCGTCGAAACGGTGGGATTGATGACCGAACCGAAAGAGGTCAAGGACAAGCAAAAATGACCGCTCTGTCCGGCCCCTCGGGCGGGGCCTTCAAGCGGGCCCTCTATATCTCCGGGGCCTTTCATGCCCTGCTTCTGCTGATCATCATCATCAATCCCAGCCTGCCGTCTTCGCGGAAGACCGGAGTGCTCGCTTATATCAACCTCGGCTCATGGGGAGGCGGAGGGGGCGGCGGCGGAAACGGCGGTATGCGCGGGCCGGGCGGCGGCAGCGAGACGATCACCGAGACGCCTCTCCCCAAGCAGACCCTGCACGACCTGACCACGCTTCAAAAGCTGCAGGCCCAGAATCAATCTTCCCTGCGCTTCCCGGTGGAGAAATCCAAGCGCGACCGGACCAAGCCCGCAGCCGATAAGGTGGCCAGCGTCACCCGACCCGACCCCAAGGCCAAGGCCGATAAAACGGGCGGCCGGGGGACATCCGCCTCCGGCGGATCGGGCGGCGGCGCCGGTCTGCGGATCGGCGGCGTGGGACCCGGCAGCGGCGACGGATTGGGCGGCGGGGGCGGAGGAGGGCTGGACACCTTCCCCTACGCCTATTATCTCCAGAACATCCAGGATCGCATTTCGGCCCGCTGGTTCCAATCGCTGGTCGACCCGGGCGTCGACGGGACCTTCCAGACGACGGTCTATTTCCGCATCATGCGCGACGGTTCGATCTCCGAAGTGGAGATCAAGGAATCCAGCGGCCTGCCATCGCTGGATCTTTCGGCCAAGCGGGCCGTCGTCACGGCCGCGCCGTTCCCGCCCCTCCCTGCGGACTACGACGAACAATACCTGGGAATCCGACTCGTCTTCGAGCATACAAAATGAAAATAAAAATATATCTCCCCGCTCTCCTCATTCTCGCCTTCGCCGCCACCCGTCCGGCCGGCGCCCAGAAGGAAGTTTCCCTGCTCATCCGCGACGGCCAGCCGGCCATCGCCTTCGCCCTGCCGCCGTTCGCCGCCTCGGGTCCGGCCGCGGCCCTGGCCGAGGAAATCCACGACGTCCTGGAGGCCGACCTGAAGTACAGCCGCATCTTCCAGGTCCTGCCCAAGAGCTATTATGCCTATATCCGGGCCCTCGATCCCCGCAGCGTCGTCTACAAGGACTGGGAATCGATCGGAGCGGCCGTTCTTTTCACCGGGGAGGTCTCGATGGCCTCCGGGGGCGACATCGTCCTCGAGCGCAATTTCTACGATGTCAAATCCCAGAAGACGATCATCCCCGGCAAGCGCTATCAGGCCAAGAAGACCGACCTGCGCTACCTGGCCCACAAGACCGCCGACGAGATCCTCAAGGCCTACAGCGAAAAGCCCCTCTTCACCTCCAAGATCGCCTTCGTCTCCAACCGCGACGGCAATGACGAGCTGTACATGATGGACTACGACGGAGCCAACCAGACCCGCCTGACCTTCAACACGGTCACCGACATCTCTCCCGCCTGGTCGCCGGACGGCGGCCATATCGCCTACACGTCCTACCAGCAGCAGACGGCCGGGCTCTATATCCTGGATGTCTATGAGGGCAAGCGCACGGCGGTCAGCCTGCGCGGAGGGAGCTTCAGCCCGGCCTGGTCGCCCGATGGGAAGAAGCTGGCCTTCATGTCCACCGGCGACGGGAACTCCGAGATCTATGTGGCCGACGTCGAGTTCGAACCTACGCGGGTGGGGAAGATCCGCCGGCTGACGTTCAATCCGGGCATCGATACGGCTCCCACCTGGTCGCCCAACGGCCGGGAGATCGCCTTCACTTCGGACCGAGGCGGCACGCCCCAGATCTACATCATGGACGTGGACGGCTCCAACGTCCGGCGGATCAGCATGGGCGCCAACTGGAACGATTCGCCGTCCTGGTCCCCGACGGGCGACCGCATCGTCTACGTGGCCCGGGTGGACAACCTCTTTGATCTCTATGTCTACAATATCCGCTCGGCTTCCTTCCAGAAGCTGACCGAGACCAGCGCCCGCAACGAATCCCCGACCTGGTCGCCCGACGGGCGGCACATCATCTTCACGTCGAACCTGAAGGGCGGGAAGCAGCTGTGGACGGTGGATGTCGACGGAGCCAACCTCCGCCAGCTGACCAGCGCGGGCGAAAACAATTGGGGCGACTGGAGCAACTAGAAGGGCTCGGGGGGCCCGCGGCGGAACGCGATATCCGCCGTGGGGACATGAAGAAAGCCCTGTATTCCACCGTATTTATTTGAAAAAAACGTTTTTCCGCGAATTGACAACCCCGTTCGATTGTTGTAAATAAGGGGCTAATGTCCATGGCTTTAAATTCTTTATTCCCAATAACACCACTCAAAGAGGAGGCGTCATGAAACGCATTTTGATTCTGGCCCTGGTCTGCTTTATGGCCCTGGCCTTCATGTCGGCTTGCAAGGCGAAGACCCAGCCCACCCCCCAGCCGCCGCAGGTCAAAGAACAGCCCAAGGCCGAAGCCGTCCAGCCGCCGCCCGCGGTGAAACCGGCCCCGACCGAGGAAGAGATTTTCATGTCCAAGTCGCTTGACCAGATCAACAAGGAAAAGCCGCTGGCCATGATCTATTTCGACTATGACAAGTATGCCATCCGCGACGACGCCAAGTCCGTCCTCGAAGGGAACTCGACCTGGATGAAGAAGTGGAGGAGCGTCAAGATCCTCATCGAGGGCCATTGCGACGAGCGCGGCACCGAGGACTACAACCTGGCGCTGGGCGAGAAGCGGGCCAAGTCCGCCTATGACTACCTGGCCGCCCTGGGCATCCCGGCCGAGCGGATGAAGACCATCTCCTATGGCAAGAGCCAGCCCCTGGACATGGGCAAGGACGAAACCGCCTGGGCCAAGAACCGCCGCGACCAATTCCTGATCATCGAAAAATAAGCCGGGTTTCTCATGAGAAAAGCCCTCGGGGCGGCGCTCATCCTGCTGCTGGCCGTTGCGGCCGCCGCCCAGGACCGGGAGAAGAAGAGCTACGAGCTGATGTATGAGGACGTCCAGCTCCTCAAACAGCAGGTCCTCCGCCTGGACAAG